>JAEEGK010006538.1_pt1 | contig 28033 bp, 26 predicted proteins | sample 8958771 | NCBI WGS metagenome assembly JAEEGK01 (sample SAMN16246547, study PRJNA631951) | gut metagenome | biome: gut microbiome; feature: rumen; material: SC-attached | host: Bos | place: Iran: Karaj | collected 2018-10 | reverse complement strand
TATTATAAGAAATAAAAAGGAACTAATATTTGTATTAATAGAATATATAAAAATAAATTTTTTGATAGTTGTAATATCAATTCTAATACAATTAACTTTAAAAATAATAAATTATTATTCTTAACTCAATCAAAAAAAAAAGAATAAAAAACTCTTTCATTTTTTTTACAAAAAAAAAAAAAAAAATAAATTTTATAAAAAAATATGAAACTCAATATAAACGACTTTAAATGGATAAGCAAGCCAAAAAACTTTAAAATATTTCCAACAGAAGTAACAATAACAACAGAGCCCCATACAGATTTATGACAAAGAACATATTATCATTTTCAAAACGACAATGCTCCATGTTTCCAAATGGAAACAGAAGAAAAATATTTTACATTTAAAGTAAAAACTCAATTTAACAGTAAAAAAAGATTTGATCAATGTGGAATAGTAATGTATTTAAATAGTGAAAATTGGTTAAAAGCTTCAATTGAATATGAAAATGAAAAAATTCAACATCTTGGAAGTGTAGTTACAAATAATGGTTATTCTGATTGGGCAACTTGTGTTATTAGTTCTGATAAAAAAGAAATGTGGTATCGTTTTAGTAGAAGAAATGATGATTATTGTATTGAAAATTCTCAAGATGGTGTTAACTATAATCAAATGAGAGTATGTCATATGTTTAAAGGTGATGGTAAAGTCTCTTTTGGTATTTATGCTTGTAGTCCTGAAGATTCTTCTTTTGATGCTGTTTTTACTCATTTAGAATTAGGAGAATGTGAATGGAAAGAACATCAAGGACAGAAACCTGATTATTAAGTTATTTAGAGTTTTTTATTTTGTTTTTATTTTGTTTTCTTTTTTTTTTTTTTTTTTTTGGAGTTTTAGATATTAAGGTTTTAATTATTTTAAAATATTTAAAGGGTTATTTTTTTTTTTTTTATATTTTTTTGATTTTTTTATAATCTTTTAATTTGTTTACAGTATGTGATAAAAAAAATAAAAAATGTTTTAAATATTAAAATATTTTATTTAATATTATAAATAATTTTTATAAAAAAACAAAATATAAAAAAAAAGTTTTAATTTAATTAAATTATTATTTTTAAAAAATAAAAATGATAAATAATAACAAAAAAATACAAATAAACGAAGTAGCAAATCGTTTTTTACCTTTAAGTAAAAGTGTTCAAAATAACTTAGAAAATGAAGTTCAAATTTCTGATTTTGAAATATTAAAAATATTAGGGCAAGGTTCATTTGGAAAAGTATTTTTATCAAAACATAAAAAAACAAATGCAATATATGCAATAAAAGTAATAGATAAAACAGATAAAAATAACATTGAAGGAAAACCATATTTTCAAAGAGAAATAGAAATAATGTATAAACTAAATCATAAAAATTGTATAAAATTATATAGTCACTTTGAAGATAATAATTATTGTTATTTTATAATGGAATATATTTCAAATGGAAATTTATTAAATTACATAAAAAAAAAACCAAATAATAAATTAGAACCAAAAGAAGTATCAAATATAATAAAAGAATTAATAAGTGCAGTATATTATTTACATAATATGTCACCTCCAATAATTCATAGAGATATAAAACCAGAAAATATATTATTAAATGAAAATAATATAATTAAATTAACTGATTTTGGTTGGAGTAATTATATGAAATTAAGTGATGTAAGAAGTACTTTTTGTGGAACTCCTTTGTATTTAGCACCAGAAATGATAATTAGTGATTTTCATAATGAAAAAGTTGATATTTGGTGTATTGGAATTATTTTATTTGAATTATTAGTTGGAAGAGTTCCTTTTAATGGAATGAATAAAAGAACTTTAATTAATAATATTATTAATTGTAATATTATTTGGGATAATAATATTGATATTGATGCTAAAGATTTAATTAGTAAAATATTAATTATTGATCCTAATAAAAGAATTTCTTTAAATGAAATGATGAAACATAATTTTATTACTAAATATAATGGAAATTGTGAATCTTTTTTAATTAAACCTTGTAATGATAATTTTATTGAAGAACCTTTTATTGTTAGTTTAGAAACTCCTGAAAGTCATTTGGAGAAAATAAATAAAAAAAAGAAAAAAATGAATGAAGAGAAAGAAATTGAACAAAAAATTGAGAAAAGTCCAAAATTAAAATCTGAACAAGTTAATTTATTAAAAAGAGTTGAAAGTTTATTAAATAATGAAAAAAATAAACATAAGAAAGATTATATTTTATTAAATGAAAGTTATATTAATTTTACAAATTTATTTTCTCAATATATTATTTCACAAAAAGAAAATTCGAAAAATTTAGAAATTTTAGAAAAACAAAATTCCAAAATTTTCAAATTAGAAAATAGGAATTTTATTCTTGAAGAAATGAAGAATGAAAAAGATAAAATAATTGAAGAAAAAAATAAACAAATAGAAAAATATAAAAATAAATTAAATGAACAAAAAAAATTAATAAAAGAATTGTATTTTTTAATGAATAAAAATGAAAATAATAAATAAAAAATGTTTATTCAAATATATAAATATTTAAATAATTTTAACATTATCTAATCATCATAAATTAAAAAATCAAATTTAAATAAAATTTTAATTCAAAAAAACTATTTTTTAAAAACTTTAATAAAAATATATTATTTAATAAATATCATTATATTTATTTTTTTCCTGTAGTAGGTCTCTTTGTTCCTGTTTTTGGTGCAGGTCCGATTAATTTATTTTTCTCAAGTTGTGCTTTTAATTTTTCAATTTCTGCTTTCATATGCTCAATTGCTGCTTTCAATAAGGAAATTTCAACATCTTTCTTTTTGTCAAGTTCTTCTAATTTTTTTAATCTTTCTTCATAAGGTTTTATTTGTTCTTTAAAAAATTCTTCTAGATCAGCCATATTAATTTATAACAAATATTTTTATTTTAAATTATATATGAAATTTAAATTTTGAAATTATTATTTTTTATTTTATTTTTTTGTTTTTATTTTTTTCACTGTTTATATTGTTTCTTTATAATTTTTATGTTTGTTAATTTTATATTATTATCTTTTATAATATAAAAATTAACTTTTTTTATTTTTTGATAATAATTAAATACTATTTAATTTTTTTTTAATATTTTTTCATTCTAAAATAAGCTTTAATTTAGGTTTTTCTTAAAGTAAATTAATTTTATATTAATAAACAATAAAAAATATAATGAATTTAAATTTAATATATGAAGGAAAAAATTATCAATTTGATATTCCAAAAGATGTTACAATAAATTATATAAAAGAAATTGCTTCAAAAATATTTCATTATGAAGATAAAGGATTACAATTATTTTTTAAGGACAATAATTTAAATAATTTTAATGATAAAAAATTTGTTAATCAATTATTGAAAGATAATGAAAATTATATTACAATTCATTTAGAAAAAAAGAATATAAGTAATAAAAGTAATAATATATTATCTAATGAATCTACAGTTGATACAAATAACCATAATGATAAATATTATAAAGAATTAAAAAATAAATTTAAAAAAATTCATATGAATTATAATAAAAAAATAAATTATTTATCTAATTTTAAAGAAAAAATACATGAGATATTTGATAAATTAATAATAATTTTAAAAACTTTAAGAAATTCAATTTTAAAAATTGATAATATTTTAATAAATTTTTATAAAAATAAAAATTATGATAAATTAATTAAATTATTTGAAGAAAATAAACAAGGTTATGTATTCACAGAAAAAGATTTGAAAAGAATAAATGAGGAAATTCAAACTTTAATTGATGATTATAAATATATTATTACTCAAAATAATTACCAAATTAATATAAATAATTTTATTGAATTAGAAATTAGAAAAATTAAAGATTTTAATAAACAATTTGAGAATATACAAAATAATAATAATTATGATGAATTTATTCATGAATTAGATAAGATTTTTGATTTTTCATATATTAAAATTCAAAATAATAATATTGAACAAGTTGAAAGTAATGATTCTAATTTATTAAATAATTCTTCTGATTTATTTCAAAAAGAAAAACAAATATTTGAACTTCCAAAAATTGAAAAAAGTAATTCTAAAGAAAAAACTATTAATCATTTTGCAAAAACTAATTCAAATAAAAAATCAAAAAAAATAAAATTAATAAAAGAAAATGAAAATAAAAATATTATTTCAATTAATAAGAAAATAATTCACAATTTTTTACCTGAAATTAACTCAAAAATTGATGATAAAAATTTATTTGATTTAAAACTTTTTAAAACCTCACATTCTAAATTCCATAAAAAACAAAATAATGAATATTCTTTAGTAAATCAAACTAGTTCTCATATAATAGATAAATTATTAAATAAAACTAGTAATAAACTCATACATAAATGTAATAATATTAATGATTTAAATATAACTAAAAATGATATTAAGCCTAAAATAATGGAAAAAAGTGAAGAAAAAAAAATGTCTTATTTACATAATGAAAATAAAAATTGGAATTTGAATTTAAAAAATTTGAATCAATCAAAAAATAAAACATTATTAATTCATATAAATAAAGATAATTCTATAATTAAAAGTCCTTCAAAAAAAGATAAAAATGAAAATAAGATAAATGATAATAGTTTTAAATTTAAAACTCCTTCAAAAACAGATAGAAATGAACATCATAAAAATGATAATTCTTTTAAATTTAAAAGTCCATCAAAACATAGAAATGAAATAAATATAAATAATAATACTATTCATAATTCTGAAAATCATAGTCCTAATAAAAATGTTAATTTAAGTATATCAATATTATCAAATTCAAAAAATAAAAAAGTTATAAAAAAAATAAGTAATAAATCATTAGTTAATCATCAAAAAGATATTAAACATAATAAAAATGAAAAAGATAAAGATAAAGAAAAAAGTATTCAATTTAAATTAGAAAATCAAAATGAAAATAAAGATGAAAGACCAAAGTGTCGTTGTCATACAACAATTTGTCATCATAAATTGTCATCACCAACAAAATCAAAAAGTAATAAAACAGTAGTTAAAATATTAATAGATGAAATTCTAAAAGATGAAAATTTAAATTCTATTTCACCTAGTAAAAAAAAAAGGAATAATACTTTAAAAACTTTTATCAAAAATAATTCTATAAAATCAGTTAAATTAAATGAAGATGATAATATTGAAGAATTATTTGAAAATTTTCATAAAAAACATCAAAAAAATAGTAAAGATGAAATACAAAAATTAGTAAAAGATTTATTACATAATTCACCAAATAATAATAAATCTAATAATAAAAAAGAAGAAATATTAATTAAAAAAAATTTAACTGATTCTAAAATTAATGCTCAAAAAAATTATGATAATAAAATAGAAAATTCAAATAATGATTGTATTAGTGAAATAATTGATAATGAAGGAAAAAAGAAAAAGAAAAAACTTTTTAATAAATTTGATTTTATTATATAGGGTATATCTTAATTTGTTAATATATTATTTAAAAAAGAGAGTTTGGTAATAAAAAAAGTGATTTGTATTGTTTTATATAAAAATAATATTTTGTATTATTAATAGATAAGAATTATTTATATATTGGTTTTATAAAAATATTAATTAATTAATTCAAAAAAAATATAATTAATAAAAAATAATTTAATATAAATTCTCAATTTATTTTTTACATCAAATAGAATGGAAAATTTAAATGATCCAAATAGAATATTATATATTACAAAAAATGGAAAAAAAATTCATTTAAGAAAAAATTGTTTAACATTAAAAAATTCATATATTATTGAAGCAAAATTAGATGAAATTGATAAAGATAAATATTCTACAATATGTCAAAAATGTGAAATAATGGAAAAAAAAGCATTTAAATCTCAAATTCCATTTATTCCTAATAGATTTAGAAATAATTTATTAAGTATAAGTTCAATACATCAAACTAAATCAAATAATAATATTTCTACTAGTGAATATGAAGCAATCCCTGATGATTTTAGTAATAATATAACTAATAATAATAATTTTAAAATAATTAGAAATAATATTAGTAATAATAAAAGTAATAATAATAATGATATTAATATTATTAATGATATTGATAATATTGATAATATTATTAATAATAATTCAAATATTAATAATAATAGTAATAGTAATCATTTGATAAATAATAATAATCTTATTAATAATAATACTAATAGTAATCATTTATTAAATAATAATAATAATCATTTTAATAGTAATAGTATTCATAATACATTTTCAATTTCTAAAAAAGAACCAAGTTTTGTAAATAAATCTAAAACTCAAAATAATGATTTTTTTCATTTTGATGATAATTCAATTGAAAATATTTATATTGAAGAAGAACAAGAATCATCTATTATTGATACTAATAAAAAAAATGAGAATGAACAAATAAAATTAAATTTTGATATTGAAAAAAAGAATATTGAATATAAAAAAGGTGATAAAGTTCAATTTAATTTCAATAAAAATTTCATTTTTTATTTTGAAATAGAAGTAATAGTTAAAAATAAATTTTGTAAAATGTCAACTGGATTTTCAATTATATATTTAGATGAACAAGATACTGAATCTTATGAAATAAATAAATTAATTCATAGTTTTAGTATTGAAAATAATACTAAAATAAATTATTTAATTAATTTAAAAGAAGGATTTTATAATTATGATATTGAAGAAAATTCAAAAGAAATAAAGAAAAAAAAATTATTATTCCATAAAATTAATTTATCTAAAATATTTTATATTAATCCATATATAAAATTTGACAAAGTAAATGAATGTGAATATTTTTTTAACAATGAAAAAATAAAATATGAAATTAAAAAATAAATATATAAAAACTTTCAAAAAAAAAAAATAAAAAAAAATGTAAATAAAACCAAAATAAAAAATCTTTATAAAAAAAAACAAATAAAAAAAAGTAAAAAAAAAAATATTTTTTTCAAAATTTAAATTAACAAAAAAAAAAATAAAAAAAAACAAAAAAAAATAAAAACTAAAAATTAAACAATTTGCCAATTAATTTCTTTAATCCCATGTTTTTTCAAATAATCATTAGTCAAACTGAATTGTTTACTAATAGTAAAATCTCCTTTTTTTTGTGCTAAAGGACTAGGATGAATATTACAAATAATATAATGTTTACTAGAATCAATTAATTTTTTTTTTTCAATAGCAAAATTTCCCCAAAGTAAAAACACAATATTTTTTTTTAAATTACTAATTTGACTAATAACAAAATCAGTAAATAAATTCCATTTAGAATTTTTTTGATGAGAATTGGCTTTTTTGCATTCAACAGTCAAAGTAGAATTTAATAAAAAAACTCCTTGTTGTGCCCAAAAAGTTAAATCACCATGATTAGGTTTTTTAAATTTAATTTTATTATCATTTTCTAAACATTTATAAATATTATTTAAACTTTGAGGAATTCTTTGAGTTTTATTTACACTAAAACTTAATCCCATTGCATCACCTGGATTTGGATAAGGATCTTGCCCTAAAATTACTACTTTTATATCTGACCATGATGTAATTTGGAAACTTTTAAAAATTTGCTCTTTTGGAGGAAATATTATTTTTGTTGAATATTCATTTTTTAAAAAATTATATGTGTATATCATATTTTTATTATTTGGTTCTTTTATATATGATTTTAATGGGTCTTCCCATGTTTTTAATTCTGAGATAAATGATTCATATGTTGGATAAAATTTTAGTTGTTTGAGATTTAGTAATTTTTCTTCTTTTTTTTCTTCTTTTTCTTCGTTTTTTTTTTCGTTTTTTTCTTCTTTTTCTTCTTTTTTTTCTTCGTTTTTATCATTTTTTATTTCTTTTTTTAATTCTTTTTTTTCTGCTGGTTTTGATATTAAATTTTCTTGATTTGTTATTTTTGATTGAGGTTTTTTTTTTGATTGTAAATCTATGTTTGTATTATTTTCATCAGAATCGTTTGATTGTTTTTTCCTTTTTATTGATATAAATCCATCTAATGTTCCTTTTTTTTCCATTTGAAAGATTTTTTTATTAAATTATTAAGGCGCTCATACTAAATATTTTTAAATTATTATTATTTAAAAATTATGATATAAAATTATCAATTTATGAAATATTCTATTTTTATTATTTTAAAAATAAATTAATAATAAAATTTCAATTTAAATATCAAAATTTATAACATTATATATTATTTATTTATTACAATACCTGAATCTGATTCATTAATGAAATCAATTGTATTTTGTTTATAATATTTATTATTAAAAAATATTTCATTTTTTAAATTTTCTTTATCTTCTATTTTTTTAAAATGAGAACAAGTATTAGAATGTGATCTTTTCTTATTTTTATTTTTATCAGAAGGTGATAAAGATTCAATTAATCTTAAATCTCTTTTATAATTATTTAAAAGTCTTGTACATAAATTTCCATATAAAATTATATCATGAGATATATTTAATGAATATTTTGAATCATCTTCAATTCTTTTATTTCTTAATAAATAAAAAGATTTATTTAAATTTTTAATACTAATATCAGAATTATTATAATTGTAAAAATTTGTATTAATATGTTTTGAAGATAAAGGCATATTTAAAGTTAAATTATGATTATTATTATTCACTTCAATAAATGATGAAATATTATTATTAATTGGAATTGAACTAAGTGATGAATTATTTTTACTTCTATCTAAATTTTTTATTGGATTATAATTATAATTTGTTGATATTTCATTATTTATATTAAAAAATGAATTTTTTAAAGATAATGATTTTTCTTTTAATTGTAATGATCTTTTTCTTAATTTATTTGAATGAAGTTGTTTTGTATTTTTTTTATTATTTATTTCTTTTTGTAAAGAATCTATATTTTTTTTATATTCTAAACATTTTTCATTTATTCTTTTTATTAAATTTTTATTTTCATTTATTATTTTTTTATCATATTTTTGAATTAATTCATTATTTTCATCATCAATATTTATATTATTTATTATTATATCTTTTATTAAATTAAATAATTCTAATTGTTCAATTGAAAGTTTATTCATTTTTAAATTCAAATTATTTCTTTTCTGTTCAAGAGTTTTTTTTAATTTATTATAATCATCTTTCTTTTTTTCATAATTTTTTTTTTTATTTTTTGCTTTTTCAATAATATCTTTTAATTCATAATCTGTTGAATTAATAAAAAAATTTTCTTTTTCAACTGTAGAAATAAATAAATTTGTTAAATTAATTTCTTCTTTTTCAATTTCTTTTTTTTTTTTTTTCATCATTTTATTTAAATTATTACATTTTATTTTGTAAAACTCAATTAAAGTTTCTTGTTTATGTAATTCTTTATTTAAATTTAAAATTGTTGAAAAATATGGTTTTATTATTAAAATTGAATTCGATGACATTTTATTAAAATAAATTTAAATTTTTATTTTTAAAAAAAGGAATTATTCTTTATTTTTTTTCAAAAAAAAAAAATAAAAATTTTATATTGGTTGAGATGAATTTAAAACTTTTTCAATTTCTTTCTCTGATTTTATTTTCATTAATTTTATTTTATGTTTTGATATATTTTCAGAATACCTTATTTCAATTGGAATTTTGGTGAATAATTTCGTTATTTTATTTTCTTTTTTTTTTCTTTCCAAATTATTTATTTCAAAAAAAGAATATTCATCTTTTAATTTTTCAAAAATTTTTTCATAATTATTACCTCTAATTAATTTTTGTTTTTTGAAGAAGAAATCTTTTTCAAAATTAGATAAAGATAAAATTTTATTCATTTTAAATGACTTTTTTTCTTTATTTTTTCTTTTAAATAATTTTAAATTATTTAAATTTTTTAAACTATTTTGACTTAAAATAGATTCATTAAATGGATTATAATTTATTTTAATTTCTTTTAATTTTTTTTCTTTTTTATTAAAATTCTCATTATAAAATCTAATTATAGAATTAAAATGAATAAGTCTTTCATGATTTTCATTTACACTTGGGAGTTGCTTCATTTTTGTTTTTAGTCTAATTTGAGAATTACTTTTATTTAAAAAAGAACAATTACTATCATCTTTTTTGTTTAAATTATCATCCATAGAATAGTGTTTTAAAGTAAATTTATAAAATCTTTTTATTGAATATAATTTTTTCATTTTATAATTAACTTTTTTTTTTATTCATTTATTAAATTTTATAATGGAAAGTGATAAAGAAATAGATAAAATAATTAATATGGAAATAGAAAATGAAAATTTTATATTTAGATGTAATAATTGTTTAAAAATTCCAATAATAAAATTAAATAATGATAATAATGTTCTATCAATTAATTATTCATGTAAATGTACTTTAAAAAAGGAAATAAAATCAAAAAGAATATCTTTAGACAATTTTAATAAAAATTTTACTGAAATTTCATTTAATTCAATGATTTGTTCTAATTGTTCAAATGTAAGAAATGAAAACATTAAAAGAATGTTTTTATGTTTCACTTGTAAAAAGCCTTTTTGTTCTCAATGTAAAATATATCATCAAAAAAAAATTGGACATAATATGAATATAAATATAAATAAATTTGATAGTTATTGTATTATTCACAATGAATATTTTACTTCTTGGTGTGTTAGTTGTAGGAAAAATTTATGTAAATATTGTGTGCTTAAACATGAAAAATGTGAAAAAAAAAATTTTAATGAAATTAAGATAAAAAATAGTGATTTTGAAATTTATAAATCCAAATTAAAGAATATTTTATATAAGTTTGATAAATATAATAAAAAATTAAAAAAAATAATGATTGGAAGATGCATAACTGAAGATGATAAAAATGAAATATTGTATTTATATAAACAAAATTATAATAAAAATATTTTATTATTAAAGATTTTAATAAATATTTTCAATACTTATTCTCTTTATCAAATGAATTTAAATTATCAAATTATTGAAAATATAAAGATTTTTTCTTCTCTAAATACTGGGATTAAATTTGATGAAAATAATTCAATTGAAGAAAATAAAGAATATATTAAATCAAATTTCATAATTAATTTTTTAAATTATGAAAATATAGATAAAAAAAAAATATACCCACTTGAATTTAATAATAATAGTTTTAAATTTAATCAATATAACATAAATTCTAGTAATAGTAATTATAGTAATAATACAAATTATAATAGTAATAATAATAATTGTAACAGTAGCTTTTATAATAATAACATCGATTACAATAATAATAATAACAATAACTTTGATAATATCATCATTTACAATAATAATAATAACAATAACTTTGATAATAATATAAAAAATGATATTAATAATAATATATTCAAAAAATTTGAAAATAATTTTCATGAAATTCAAAATATAAATAAAAAAATTGATATAAGAAAGTTAAAAAAAATAAAAACCATAAAAAATGAACCTAAAAAATCAATTACATATTTGTTAGTATTACATAATAAAAGATTAGCAATGGCAAATTGTAATTTTATTGAATTAATAAATGAAACTTCATTAATGACAATTTTAAAAATTAAAAGACATAAATATCAAATATCAACATTGACTCAATTAAAAGATGAAAAAAAAAGATTAGTATCAGGAGATATTAAAGGAAATATAAAATTATGGATATTTGATGATAAACAATATGAATGTAATGGAAATATAAAAAGTGAAATAGAAAATTTGAAAATTTTAAAATTAATTCATTTATCAAATCAAAATTTAGCAACTTTAACAGAAAAAATAATTGAAATATGGGATATTAATTCTCAAAGGTCCAATAAAAAAATTTTACAGAAAAAAAATGATAATAATCACAAATTTAGTTCTCTTTTAGAAACAAAAAATAATATTTTAGTATCTTCTTCTCCAACAGATTATTTAAGAACTTATGATATTAATACTTTAGAAAGAAAAAAAAAATTAAAAGATGTGAATTGTAGTTCTTTAAATAGTTTAATAGAAATTAATGATAATAATATTGTAATAGGAGGTAATAGTAAAATTTTCATTGTAAATATGAATTGTTTTGAAGTTGAATATTATATTAATGTTGATGGTGTTGTGTCTTCTTTATATTTATTAAATGATAATACATTATTATTTGGTCAAGATAATTTGAAATTAGGACAATATGATATTGATAATAAGAAATGTTTAGGTTTTATTGAAAATGCCAATCCGTGTTTTATTATTTCTTCTTGTCAAATTTCAAATAAATATATTATTACTGCTAGTTTTATTCAGTGCATTTTTTGGGAAATAAAAGAATAAAATTTAAATTTAATTTTTTAAAGCTATAGAAAAATGAATGAGATTTGTCTCATTTTAACTTTATTATGCAAAAGAGGTATTAATTGATAAATTATTAATAATTATATATTATATAATTGTAATAAGTTTTATTAAATTTTGAATATTTATATTATAATTAACCTAAATAATTATTAAAAATATATTAAATTTAAATATGTTAGAAAATAAAAAAAATAACAAAAAAGAAAATGATATATTAAGAAGAAATAAACAAAAAAAAAGAAAAGGAAAAGATGATATAAATGGAAGAATATTTCATTGTAAAATATGTAAAAAATCATATTTATCTTATCCTGCATTATATACTCACAATAGAAATAAACATGATATAATTCCAATAACTGATAAACCAAATATTTTTACTTCTAAAAGAGCATCAACTAATAAATTTTCTTTTAAATATAATCAAATTAATTTATTAAATCATAATAATGAAGATGTATCAAAAGAAATTAATTTTATTATTAATGCTTTTAAAAATATGAGTTTAAAATATGTTTTGAATAAAAATTCTAAATTTTTTAAAAATAATTATCAATTTAATAATGACCCTTTTTTTATAATATTATCTAATAATTATAATAATATAAATGAAAATAATTTAATTCCAAAAAAAGATAATAATATATATCAAGTTATTATAATTTATTTAATTAGATTAATTAAAATTACTTATGATGAAGAATTTAAATATTTATTAATTAATGTTGCATATTTTTTAAGAGAATATTTAAATATGATTGGATGGGATTTTAAACAAAATTTAATGAATTTTAAAAAAGAAAAAATAAATATTAATAATTCTAAAGATTTTTGTTTTTATAATACTTGTGAAGAAATTCCTGAAATGATTGAAGATTTTGTTTCAATTTATTTATTATTAATTGATGATTTAAGAAATAAACAAAAAGAAGTTGCAGATGTATGTCAAAATTTTATTTGTTGGTTATTTATAAATCAACTTACTTCTTATAAATTAAAAAGAATAAATGATTAAATTTAAATCAATTTATTTATTTTTATATATAATTAATGACATTATGGAATAATTTATTTTATGGCATTTTAATATTTAATATTTAATAATATACATAATGTAAATAAAAATTTGATAATTATTTATTTATTTTTTTTATTAATTAATTTTTATTGTTTATTTTATATATTATATTAATTAATGTCTAATCAAAATATTATTAATTTGAATGAAGAAGATTTAGCAATTACAAAAAGAATTTTATTAAAAGAACAAAATATAAGAATATTAGCATCAAAATATTTAGATTTTATGAATCATTTTAATTCTTTTTCTAGAAATGAAATGACACAAATATTAAATGACATTTTAAATGAAATTGATTTAATAGAAATTAATGTATTAAAAGCAGAAAATATTCAAAAATTAAAACAAATGGATAAAATATATCATATTAATATATCAGAAAAATTAAGTGAAGAAATTTCAGAAACTAAAAAAGAAATTGCAGAATATAATGAAAAATTACTAATTGCACAAAAGGAAAAAAATGATAAAATTGAATATGAAGAAATAGGAAAAATAATAAATGGATATGATACACAAGAAACATTAAATCAAAAGATTAATAAAGTTGAAAAAGAAAATAAACAAATTTTACAAAAAACAGAAATGATAAATAATAAATTAAATGTTGAATCAAATAAAATGGCATTATTATTAAGTTTAGTTAATGATTTAAAAAATAATTTTGATAAAGATCTTGATAATATAATTACAATTCAAGAAGAAAATATAAATACTAATAAAATGGATTTATAAACTTAAAATATTAAACTATTGTTTTTTTAAATTATAAATTTATATAATGAATAATTATTAAATTAAAAATACCTTGTTTCTGGCTTTTCTAATGATTATAAATTTAGATATATATTTAAAAATCAAATGTTAGATAAATCTAATAAAAATTAAATTCTATTGTTATTTGTTAAAATAAAATCATCTTCACTTAAAAACATAGAATCATTGGGATTAAATATGATTTCATTTTGAATATCAAAATCATATTTTACTTTTTCTTTTTCTTTAATTTTATCTTCCTTTAAATAATCTTTTTGAATATCATAATTAATATTAATTGGAATTTCAATTTTTTCTCCATAATAATATATATAATTTGATTCATAATAAAAACTAATTTTAATAAAATATATACAAGAAATTAAAGAAGAATTTATTGAAGGAAGAAGAAAATTCAAATTAAAAAAATTTTCTTCATTTAATATTAAATTATATCTTAATATATTCTTTTCATTTTTTTTTACTTGGAAATCATATTTTTTTTTCATAATTGTTTCCTTAATAAAATCTTTATTATTATTATAAAAAATTTTTCTTTTAAAATCTATTTTAACCCCTTTATAATCAAAAATACTTTTATTTTCAAATTCAATTAAAAGTTTAATTTTATCATTAAAATGAAAATGATTTTTATTTAAAAAAACAGAAATCATGTTCGATTGTTCGTTGATAATTTTTGATTCATAAATTATTTTAGGTAAAATAATTAATAATTTATTTTCAGAAAAAGATACATCATTTATTTCACAATTAACTTCAACATAATATCTAATATAAGAAGAAAATATTTTATTAGAATATTCAAAATTTGGAATTAAATTATTAGGAATATCAAAACAAAATAAAATAATATCAGGATAAATAAAACCAAAATGAGGTTTAAGAATATATAATTCATATAAATTATTTCCTTTATCTTTTTGAAACCAATATTCATCTTTTCTTAAAAATAAAGAAAATTTTGATATTTCTAAAAAAGATTTAATTTGTTTATTTTTAATATAAACTTTCCCTGTTACTTTTTCTCCAGTTTTATAAATAAATTTATTCGAATCAAAAATTATTTCCATTTTTATTTACAACAAGTAAATATTTTAATTATTATTTTAAGAAAGGAAAATTTATTATTATTTTATAATAAAATAAAAATTTGTTTTTTAATAATCAAAAGAAAAAAAAAAAAAAAGAATAAAAAAAACTAAAAAAATAATTTATTTAAATATCTGCACCATGTACTTTAATATTTTCTTCAGTCCCAATTCCTTCATGAATTAAAAATTTATAAACTTCTTCTCTGTGATCTCCATTTAAAGTAATAAAATTTTCTTTTGTTTTAGGATCATTTTTTATTGCACCAACACAATGGAAAATTTTTTTCCAAGCCTTTAATACTAAAGCATAATCAATATCATCTGGAATTCCTCTTATTACTGTTGCCTTTTTACGAACTGTTAATTGTTGAGTTGAAATATCTATTTTTTTTTATTGTTTTATATATTTTTATTTTTACGAATTGGTTTTGCTGTTATTACATCATCTTCTGCTTTGTCATCTCCAAATTGAAATTTTTGATATAATTCAAAATTATCTGTCATTGATAAATAATAAATAAATTTATTTTTTATTTTTTTAATTTATAATTTTTTTTATAAAGTTTTATAAATTCTTATTTTTTTTTAAATATTATAAACTCATTTTTATTTTTAATAAAGTTTTATTCAATTTTTTTTTTAAATCAATTTTTATAAATTCATTTATTTTGTTTTATTAAAAATTCAATTTTTTTTTTTAATTTGGATAATTTAAACAATATAAAATATAAATAAATAAAATAATTTTTTAAATAATATAAAAAATATTCGACAAACACATCTTAAAAAAAACAAAAACAAATTAAATAAAATTATTTAAAATAAAATAATAACAAAAAATTAAAACAAAGAAAAAAAAAATGATTTATGGAAATATAGGTGGAAAAATTGGTTATTCAAGTTCAAAAATAAATACAGTTCAAAAAAAATTATTTACTCCAATACAATTATCAATTCCTCATGCATCAGATATAAATAATCATAAAGAAAATTCGTCAACAAATTTAAGAATATTAGATAAAAATTCCCCTAATCAAAAAGATATGAATTTAACTTTTACACAAAGAAATACAAATAAAAATTATACACAAGCACCAAAAGTAAGATTTATGTTACCTTCAAAAAAAAAATCTTCTTCTTTAAAGAATTCAAGAACTTCTTCTCCAGATTTAACTCATAATAAATATAGTAAAGAAAAGTTTTTAAATCATAGAAGTAAATCAAAAAATTTAAATGATGTTCATAAAAGTTTAATTTTATTTGATGAAAATTTTGAAATTTTAGTTAATTCAATTAAAAAGAAATCAAATAAAGAAATAAATAAAGAAAAAGATAAAAATGAAAATGATAAAAAAAATAGTAAATTAATATCAACAAAAACTTTTCAAATTCCAAAAGAAAAAATATTAAATAAATCAAAAACAGATAAATTCTCATCAGCATTAAATAATCCAGTTTTAATATTAAATCCATCATTAAATTCTTTAGAAGACGAAGCAAAATCAATGACAAATACAATAGAAATAGCAAATTTTTATGAATATACAAAAAATTGTATGAGAATAATAGTACAATTAAGAGAAAATAAATCAAAAGCTCACATACCAAATAAAGTAAAAATACTTAATCCAAATAATAATACAAAATTAGCAGTTTTTGATTTAGATGAAACTTTAATTCATGGAGTTGTTAATATATCAAATTATAAAAAAGAAGAAAATATAATTTCAATAACTTTACCTTCTAAAAAAATAGCAAAAATAGGAGTAAATATTCGTCCTCATTGGAAAGAGGCAATTGAAAAAATAAGTAAATTATATACTATTGCAATTTATACTGCATCACATAAAAGTTACGCTGATGCTGTTTTAAATTTTTTAGATCCTGAAAATAAATATTTTTATAATAGATTATATAGAAGTAATTGTATTGATTGTAAAATTGATGGTAAAGATTTATATGTTAAAGATATGAATATTTTTGAAGGATTTGATCCAAAAAATATTTTAATTGTTGATAATTCTGTTATGGCTTTTGCTTATGATTTAGATAATGGAATTCCTATTTTACCTTATTATGATGCTGAAAAAGATTTTGAATTATTATTTGTTGCTTATTATTTTGAATCTTTATATCAATGTGATGATTTGAGACTTATTAATAAACAATATATGAAATTAGATTATTATTTAAAACAAGCTATTGAAGAAATTAAAAGAGAAAATGAAGAATTTGAAGAAGATGAAAATAATGATAATGATAATAAGAAAAAAGATATTAATAATAATAATAATAATAATAATGATAATAATAATAATAATAATGATAATAATAATAATAATAATAATAATAATAATGATAATAGTGATAATATTAATAATAATAATAATAATAATAATAATAAAAGTAATAATATTATTAGAAGATCTAAAGAAAAAGAAAAAGGAATTTCTGCACAAAATGTTGTTTTACTTAGGAAACAAAAAGAAAGAAAAAAAGGAAGTAAAAAAGAATTTCAATTTGTTGAAGAATTTAAATTTGATTTAAAAGAATTAAGAAATAAATTTAGTAGAGATAATGAAATGTTTTAAATGAATATATTTATTTTTTTTTATTGATTTATTTTTTTTTTGTATTTATCATAAATTTTTTTTTACTTTGAATTACTTTTTGCTTTCATATTTTTCTTTTTTTTTTACAAATTTTATTTTATTTTTTTTAATTAATAAATTTTATTCTTACTTTATGAATTCTTGGTTTATTATTAAATTAAAAAATTTAAATTGTTTTTAAATATATTAAATTTTAATTTTAATTTTTTTTAATGTTATGTCTATCTTGTAAAGAAAGAATTCCATTAATTTCAAATATTGAATTAAATGATAATAATAAGATTTATATCTCATTTTATTGTCAATGTAATAGTGAAAATGTTATTTATAATTTAAATGATTATATTAATAAGTTTATAGATGAAAACAAAAATATTATTAATTATAAATGTCTTTTACATAAAGATGAAGATATTGAATTTTTTTGTATTGATTGTATTAAAGAATTTTGTTATAAATGTGATAAATTATCTCATATTTCATTAAAACATAAAATTCATAATTTAAACTCCTTTTTTAAATTAGTTGAAACAAATTTAAAATTTATAAATAATTATAAAGAAATAATAAATAAAAAAATAAAAGATAATATTTTAAAAAACAATTTTATTAAATTCTGTGACTTAGTTTATGAAACTTTTTATAAATATACAGATAATTATTCCTCGTATAAAAATGTTGGTTATATAGAATTAATACTTTATGATTTAAATGATTTACCATTTATTAATAATAATGAAACACAAATAAAGGAAGAAAAAGAAAAAAATAATAAAATAATTAATAGAAGAAAATATTTAAAAATTAGCCATATTAATATTAACGAACAAAATATTTTTGAACAAAATAAATCTGAAATTTTATTTATATTATTATGTGAATATCAAAATAATTTTATCATATATTCTAAAGATATAATATATTATATAAAGGAAAATAATAATCAAATTGAAATTATAAATAAAATACCAAATAATGACTCAAATGAAAAATTAATTAAATTAAAATATTTAAATTATAATTATTTTACTTCAGTATTTGAAAAAGGAAAATTTACAATTTTCAAAATTGAAAATAATATTATAAAACAATGTTTTAAATTTATTCCTGAAGATGAAATATTAACTGCAATTTCATTTATTTATATTAATAAAAATCAAAATTTAATTTGTGGATTTTTTGATAAAATTCATATTTTTTCTATTAATAATAACTTCAATAAAATAAATGAAATATTAAATGAAACACATTCAATAATATTTGATTTAAATTATAAAAATTCAACATTATATTTATCTCCAAAAGGAGAATTAATATTTAAAGATGGAAAAACTAATAAAAAATATTTATTTAGTACAGAAGAAGCAATATCAAATATATTAGAAATTGAATCAATTAATTCATTAGGAATTGTTTTTTTTAATAATATTATTGAAATATATGATTTAGAATTAAAATCTTATACAAATAAATTAAAAGGACATTCTTCTTGTATTTTAGATTTAAAAGAAATTAAAAAAGAAAAAAGACTTATAAGTTGTTCTGAAGATTTTTATATTAAAATTTGGGATTTAGTACATTTTTCTTGTTCTTTAAATATAAAATTATCTTTTCAACCTTTTAATATTGTTTTAGGAGAAAATAATAAAATATTAGCAACTTCACTTCTAAAAAATTATTTATTTATTATAGATTAATATATTAATTCATTTATTATATTAATATTTATTTAACTTATATAAAAAAAATATAAATATAATGAAAATTAAACTTTTTTTTTGAAAATGAAAAAATTAAAAATAATTAATAATTAATAATTGTTTAATACATATTTTTTAAAAGACTATATAAATCTATTTAACTTAGTCGAATTATTTATTAATACAAATTAACAATTCACGATTTTTATATATATAAATATCCTAAAAATATTGCAATATATAATGTTATATCGAAAATTATTAACATCTTATATTTTTATTAGGAATATTTATAAAATTCAAATCCACATCGTTTTTATCTTCTACTTTATCTTTAGTAATATTTTCCAATTTCAAATTCTCAATATATTTTTTTACATCTTCATTACAAATTTTTACATTCTTTAATACATTTATTTCTAAAATTTCTTGAGTACTTAATCTTTCATTAGGATCAACATTAATTAATTTTTTAATTAAATAAACTAAATCATCACTGCAATTAATTTCTTTAAAAAAATCATCAGTTTGATTAATAAACATTCTAAAATAAAAATCAGAAAGTGTTGAAGTTTCAAAAAATAATTTTCCAGTCAATAAAGCAATTAAAACAATTCCACAAGAGAAAATATCAATTTTATCTCCATAATAAAAATTTCCATTATTTAAATAATGCATTTCTGGTGCCATATAACTTTCTGTTCCAACTTTTTCATTCATTTTTATTTTTTCATTATTTTCATTTTTTATCTTTTCACAAAATTCAAAATCAATTATTTTAATATTGTAATTTTTATCTAATAAAATATTATCTAATTTAATATCTCTATGACATAAATTTTTATTGTGTAAATAATTAATTCCTTCAATTATTTGTTTGAAGAAAAATAAAGAAATTTCTTCATTAAAACCATTTTTACTTAATTTTAAAACACTTATTAAATCACCATTTGAAATATATTCCATTGGAATATATATTATTTCTTTTTCTATTATTTTTCCTTTTACTTTTGAAGAAAATGTTTTTTTAATTCCTTTAAATTCTTTTTCAATTAATGAAACAATATTTTTATTATTTAATTCTGAAATTATATTTCCTTCTTTTATTATTTTGTAACTTTTATCTTTTATAAATGTATTAAATTTACTTTTGAGAACTTTTAATATTATTTCTTCATTTGTTTCATTGTCTTTACAAAGATAAATATCAGAAAAACGATTTGTTGAATATATTTTATTTAAAAGAATAAAACGATTTTTTACGATGGATTTTACTATGGTGGATGAATTATTTTTATTATAACCTGAAGAAGTCTTTTCTTCAGGTAAGTTACAATTCATATTTGCTCCCTCAAATTTAATGATTTTTTTTGGGGTTTTAGGATAAATAATTTATTTTCAATGAAGAAAATATAAAAAATAATTATTTTTATTTTTAAATCTTTTTTATTAATTTTTACATAATTTACATTTATCAAAATATCTTTAATAATATATATCATAATATGAAATTTAAAAATTAAAATCAGATATAAAAATTTTCAAAATGCAAAATTTATCTTAGGATTAAATAGTTAAAATATATTTTTAAATATTTATTAATTATTAAATATTAATTAAATCTTTAACATTAATCTATTTTAAAATTTAAATTCTGATGTATAAAAAAAATAAAAATAACATTTTTTCAAATAACTAAAAAAACAAAAAAAAAAAAAAAATTTCAAAAAAACTAATCTTAAATGATTCCCTTATAATTTAATCATAAAAACCAAAAAAATTCAATAATTTATTTAATTAAATTGTTCCAAAACAGTAAAAGTACCATCATCATTTTGAACAACAACAAAGCTACTTTCACTATCTTTTCCAACAACTTTAGCATAAACACCAAAATAATTAACACCTTTAACATTAACACTTCCAATATTACTAACATAATTTAATTTAGAATTACTTTCAATTAAATATTTACTAATTTCAGAATGTATTTTAGAAAATTTAGGACTATTTAAACTAACATTTTCAAATTCAAGATCAATTTCTCTTGCATAATCACTCCACATTCTTTCATTTGAATTTTGATCATTTTGAATTGGTAATAAATTATAAGTATAATCATGTATTCTTAATTTATTTCTTCCTGGAATATTTGTTGCAAAAATTACTTTGTAATTCATTCCATTTACTAATTGAGTGTATAATCCTAATGGACGAATGTCAAAGGCATCTGGGTTTATTGAGTTTATTTTAATTAAAAATCCTTCTCTTGCTTTTTGGAGTACTTGATATATTTTTATGTCGTTTGATTCTTGGAAATTTTTTACTTCTTTCCAACCTCCCATTGTTATTGAAGATGTTATTAGTGAAAATAAGAAAAGATATAAGAATTTCATTTTTTTTTTATATTTATTTTTTTTTTTTGGATTTAATAAGATTTTTTTTTATTTATATATTTTTTTTTTATTTATTTATTGTTTTTATATTTTTTTTTTCTTTGAAAATTGTTTTATTTTTTTTATTTTTAAAAGAATTTTAAAAAATGAAAAATTATTAATGTATATTAATTAAAAGTAAAAATTAAAAATTAAAAATTAAAAATAAAATTAAAAATCAAATAAACAACCAAAAAATTAAAATAAAAAAATGGGAAATAAATCAGAAAAAAAGCAAAAACTAACAACAAATCAAACCCAATCTGAAAAACCTTCCGATAGTAAAAAAAAAAAATATAAAAAATAAAAAATAAAATAATATAACCTACTTAGAAATAACAAAAAACTCATTTGAATTCTTGACAATAATAGGTCGTGGTGGTTTTGGTAAAGTATGGAAAATAATAGATAAAAAAACAAAAAAAAAATACGCAATGAAAGAAATGTCAAAAACAAAAATAATAGACAAACACAGTATAAAAAGTGTAAAAAACGAAAGAAACTTACTCGAAAAAATAAACCATCCTTTCATAATAAACATGCATTATTCATTTCAAGACAAAGACAATTTATATTTAATAATGGATTTTTTAAGTGGAGGTGACTTAAGATATCATTTATGTAAAAAAAAGAAATTTACAGAATCCCAAAGTAAATTTTTCATATCAAATATTCTATTATCATTAGAATACATTCACGAAAATAAAATAATACACAGAGACATTAAACCAGAAAATTTAATATTAGATTCAAAAGGTTATGTTCACTTAACAGATTTTGGAATATCAAAAATCCAATCAAAAAATAACTCAAAAGAAACAAGTGGAACTCCAGGTTACATGAGTCCTGAAGTAATGTGTGGTCAAAATCATACAATTGCAGTTGATTACTTTGCTTTAGGTGTAATGACTTATGAATTTATGAAAGGTTATCGTCCTTATATAGGAAGAAATAGGAAAGAAATTAAAGAAAAAATTTTAATGAAAGAAATTAATATTAAATATAATAAAGATTATTGTAATGGATGGTCTTATCAAAGTATTGATTTTATTAATAAATTACTTGTTAGAAAAGATAAATTGAGATTAGGTTTTAATGGTTGTAAAGATGTTATGAATCATTCTTGGTTTTATGGTTTTCAATGGGATAAAGTTTATTTTAAAGAAGTTATTAGTGATTTTTTACCTGGGAATTATGATAATTTTGATTATAAATATTGTAATGGGGTTGAAGTTTGTGGATTAGATACTAGGGAAAGATATGCTGAAATTGTTATTAGTGATATTTATAAAGTTTGCTTTGATGATTATTATTTTTTTGATAGGAAAAAATGCTCATTGAATATGTTTTATTATAATTTTCATGAAGAGAAATTTAAGAAAAAAATTAATGGTTTTAATAATTTTAATAATTTTAATAATGATGAAAATTATGAAAATTGTGAAAGTGATAAAGGAGGAATTAAAATTTATGAAGATATTATTAAGGATAATATTATTAAGGATATTGATAATTTTAATTTTAATGATTATGATAATAATAAAAATAAAAATGATAATAATAATAATTTTAAGTTTTTAATTAATATTCATAAAGATAATAATGATAATGATAATGTTGAGAATGTTATTCAAGATGAGAAAGTTAATATAATTGTAAATAATATTAATAAAAAAAATTGTATTAATAAATCTATAAATGAATTTATTAATAATAATCTAGATAGTATTGAAAATAATGAAAATATTAAAAAAGAAAATGTTAATAATGAAAATATAATTAAAGAAAATATTAATAATGAAAATTTTGAAAAAGAAAATATTAATAATGAAAATATAATTAAAGAAATAATAAATAGAGAATATAATAAAGATAAAAATATAAATATTGAAATTGAAAATATTAATTATAGAAAACATAATAGAGTAAAAAGTCAATTAGACAATTATTCAAAATATATAAAAAAATCAAATAAAGAAATTCCAAATTTAAGTAATAATAGTATATTAAACCAAGAATCAAAAATAGAAAATAATAATAAATCAAAGAAAAAAAGTATTCATATACGTTCAACAAGTGAATTAAGTTTAAATTCAGCAAAAGCATTTTTTGAAGCAAATAATTATATAGAAAATCGTAAATTAAAAAGAAAAAAAAGTGTAATAATTGAAAAAAATTTAAATAAAGAAATATCATATCAAAAATTTATAATTAATCAAATTCCAAAAGAGAATATTAAAGGAAGTTATTCATCTCGAATTTCAAAAATAGGAAATATTTCAATTGGAAATATGAATAATAATAATAATAATAAATACACAATTGGTTTATCTCAAAATTCAACTGGTTTAACATATAAATATAGTAATAAATAATAAATTTTTTTATTATATCATTTAATTAAATATAGTTTTTTTTACAAAACAAAAAAAAATTTTTTTTTATTTCAAATTTTAAAAAAAAATTAAAACAAAGAATGGATAAATTATAATAAAAAAATAATTGATAAAGGATTTATAAAAATAACAGTTAATTATGTCTAAATCATATGATAAAAATACAAATAATAATACAAAAAATGAAACAGAAGAAGGCGAAATACCATTTGAAAACAATAATTCGCCTGAAAAATTAAATGTAATTTATCATTTTAAAACTTAAATTTAATTTTAATTATATCTATCTTAGGAAAATGAATCAAATCTTTCTTCTAAAAACTCTGACGAAAGTTCAAGTGATGAAGAACAAAATTCTTCTCATTTCTTTCATAAAGATAATACAAATGAGAAAAAAGAAAAAAAGAAATTGAAAGAAAAAAAAAAAGATAAAGAAAGAGAAAGAAGTAGAGAAAAAGAATCAGATAATTCAAAAAATAATTTACATAATAATAATAATAAATTTAATGGAAAAAAAATCTTAAATAATAAAAAAAATGAAATTTGTAAATTTTATCAAAAAGGTTGGTGTAAAAATGGAGAAAATTGTAATTATATTCATATTCCAAATCCTTGTAGATATTATAATGCTTTAGGAAAATGCACTAATAAAAATTGTAAGTAAGTTTTATTTTTTTTTTATTTATTTTTATTTAATTTTTTAATTTTTAGATATTCACATAATCAATTAAATAATGAAGAAATGCAAAAATTTATTCAAGATAATTTACAATATTTAATTGATGTTAGAAATAAAAATAGAAAAACTAATATTGACAATTATTTAGATGATTATTTAAATAAGAATAAAGTTTTTATTCAAGATTATAATACTTTACAACACAATTATCAAAATCAAAATTTTCTTAATCTTCAATTTATGAATAATAAATTATTGGATAATAATCAAGTAGGATACAATAATTTTTTTTTTAATATGGGTTTAAATAATGGAATCAATTTTCCTTTAATAAATCAAAATAATTTTGGGAATATGAATAATATTAATGATGGAATTATTAATAATAATATTAATACAAATATTATTAATACAAATAATTCTAATACTAATAATAATAATATTTTTCCAATTAAACAAGAAACAGAAATTAAAAATAATAATAATAATAATAATTTATCAATAAATCAAGAAATTCAAAATAATATTAATATTAATAATAATAATAATAATATTTCTAACATTACTAATATTAATAATAATTCTACAAAAATGAGTCAATCAAAAGAAATTTTAAAATTATTAGAAGCTCTTTCAAAAACAAATTCTAAAAAAAATGATAAAGTTAAGTAAATAAAAATATATTATATTATTAAAATATAAAATACATTTCTGTGAAATAAAATTTTTATACTTTATATATATATAATTATTTTAAAAAAAAAAATTTAAATAAATAAATTAAAACATCATAAAAATTAAATGGAAAGAAATCCACCAAATAATAATGGATTAAAAGATATATTAAATCCATTTAATAATATGAATGGATATACTTTCTTATATTTTATATTAATATTACTAATAATATTAATTTATTATATGCAAAAAAAATTAAGAGGTTATTTAAAGCATAGAGATAAATTAAAAACAATGGCAGCAGATTATGAAAGAAAAAGAGAAAGTAGAAATGAATTAAAATTTCATTATTTTTGGGCTTTAGATAGAGGAGAAAGAAATAATGCAAATAGTATTGGGAGACAAATACTTCAAATGGATAAAGAATTAAAAGAATTATATGAACAATATCAATTTTATAAGAATAAAGGTTTTTATGAATTAAAAAAAATTTAATTTAATAATAAAAGGTTAATTATATTTTTTTTTAAATTGATATATTAAAATTAAAGAAACAAATTTTTTTTATTTAATTTAATATTACTTTTCCTTTTTAAAAAAAAAGTATTTATAAATAAAAAAAAGTAATAAATTAACATAAAATAAACATATAAAAAAAATAATAAAAAAAAATAAAAAAAAAATTTTTTTTATCTTAATAAATAAAACATAAAAACGTTTTTTTTAAAAAAAAAAATTTTCAAAAATTTATATTTAAAAAACAATAAAAAATCCACCAACTCTATCTCTAGGAATTAACTTTAAATCACTACCATGTTTAAGAAAAATATTTCCTGCAGTTTGATTAGGATTAATTCCAATTCCACTATTAGTAATTATTGCACTTGTTTCAGGAGTAACTTTAAATTGTTCTGCAATGAATCTTATTGCTGCATTAAATGGTGCATCTTCTGGTACTTCAATTCTATATTTAATTATATTTTTTATTTTTTATTTATACACTTTAAAAGGAAGTTTTGGATCTGATGCTAATGTAATTTTAAATTTAACCATATTTTTTTTTTCCATTTTTTTAAATAATATAAATTTTTTTTTTATTTTTTTCTTTTTTAATTTTAAAATAAAATGAAAATAATAATATTTATATTGAAAATAAACCTAATTATTTTAATATAAGTTCAAGTATGGAAAATCAAAGATATGAAAATAATGATAATGATATATTAATAATAATTATAATATAGGTGAAGATGAAGATTTAGTTAATATTAATTTTAATAGAGTTGAAAAAATGAAAAGATTTAATATAACAAATTTATTTCATCCGAAAAATGTAAATACAAGAAAAAATTCTTCAATTACTGCAAATTCAAATTTAATATTAATTAAACCTAAAATAGAATTAAATGATAATTTTAGATTTTCATCACCTTATCATAAAAAAAATAAAGAAATAAATGATAATTTAAAAAAAAATGAATCAAAAAAATTAAGTTCTTAATGAAATATTCAATTCAACATATTCATACAAATCCTAATCCTCAAACATCATCAATAATAAATAATAAAAATATCCATTCAAATATAATTGAATCATCAAATAATAATCAAGATTTATTATTATTTTTACAATCAATAAATTTAGTAAAATATTATAAAAATTTTATATCAAATGGTTTTGATGATATTAAATTAATAATAAATCAAACTAAAACTGATTTAGGAATTACTGAAAATAATTTAAAAGAAGCTGGAATTTTTTCTTCTGGTGATAGGGCAAAAATAATTATTAAAGTACAAGAACTTGCAGGTAATTTTTCTTATCAAATCCCAAAAGAAGTTTATTATACTTGTGATAATTTTGATAATATTGAAAAAGATAAAAATATTAGTAAATTAAATAATTGGTTAAAAGAAATTAATGTTGAGACTTTATTATCTAATTTTATTTCTAATGGTTATCATAGTCTTGAATTATTATTAATTCAATTAGAATCAAAAGAACCTTTAAATATTGATAAATTAAAAAATGATTTAGGAATTGATATTATTGGAGGCAAAGAATTTATAATAAATTAAATATATAATTCAATATTTGATTTATTAATTAAATTTGTATATTCTTCTGCTTCTTTACTAATATTATATTCATTTACTTTTTCAGAACTAAAAAAACTTTTTTGTTTTATTGATAAATTAAATATAT
>JAEEGK010006537.1_pt1 | contig 28035 bp, 9 predicted proteins | sample 8958771 | NCBI WGS metagenome assembly JAEEGK01 (sample SAMN16246547, study PRJNA631951) | gut metagenome | biome: gut microbiome; feature: rumen; material: SC-attached | host: Bos | place: Iran: Karaj | collected 2018-10 | reverse complement strand
AAATGATGAAGAATTTTTACCATCAGAACTACCAGAATTATCTTTTTCACATCCATCTTTGGCAGAATTTTCTTTATATCCAGAAGCACAAACACATTTTTTATTAGTAGCATCACAAGTTTGTGTAGAATCAGCACAATTTTTATTTGAGCAATCAGCATTATAAGCTGCAGGTTGTTCACAATCAGTTCTATCTTTTTTTTCAACATAACCAGTTGCACAAACACAATAACCAGATGTACATTGTTGAGTTGATGTTTTTGTACAAGTGTTATCATCTTTACATTTTCCATTTAATTCTCCTTTAGCTGCACAACCATTTTTATCTTTATTTTCGGAATAATCGGCAGCACAAACACATCTGTTAGAAGTACAAGTTTGAGTTGCATCAGCACAATTTTTAGTTGAACAATCACCACCATAAGGTGCTGGTACTTCACAACCAGTTCCAACTTTTTTTTCAACATATCCTGTTGCACAAACGCATAGGTGAGAAGAATCATCACAAGTTAGAGTTGAATCAGCACAATCTTTATCTGTGCAACTTTCACCAAAAGCTGCGGGTACTACACAAGCAGTTTCAGCTTTATTTAAAATATAACCATTTGCACAAACACATTTGTGAGAAGAATCATCACAAGTTTGAGTTGGACCAACACAATCTATTTCAGTACAATCATCTCCATACCCTGGTTGTACTCCACAATCAGTTCCTGCTTTATTTACAACATAACCTGTTTCACAAACACATTTTGTATCACATTTTTGAACAGTTGCTTTGCATGTATTCTCACCACCACAATCAGCACCATATGCTACTTCTCCACATAAAATATTTGAAATAAAAAGAGAAAATAATAAAAAAGATAAAAGCTTATTCATTTTATTTAGAATTATTTTTTCATCTTTATTTTTTGATTTTACATATATTAAATTTTCAAATAGTTTCAAAATTAATATAGTGACGGTTACAATTGTGTGATCATAGTTTAATGTTGTTTCATATATTTTCTCTGTAATAATATGATTTATTAAATAATAATATTATATATTTATTTGAATAAAGATGAAAAAAGAAAAATTAATGTAAATATAAAAGACCAAAATTATTAAAATATATGAAATATATTTTTTTATTTTTTTCAATTTGGAATTGATTCATTAAATATTCATTATAAATTATTGTTGTTTTAATTACTGAGAAAAATTAATTTATTTGTCAAATTAAATTTCAAAATATATTGAAATTAGAATTATTAATAAAAAATATCCTTAATCTATGAAAAATATCTTAAAAAATATATAGTATAAATATCAAATTATTTGCTTTTATTTCATATAATAATTTCATACAAAAGATTGAAAATCAAATATTTCAAAATCAATAATTTCTTTTAGTAAAGATAATAACTAAATTTTAATTGAAGACAAGAATTTTCCTTTTCATATTACTTGTTTATCTTCTATAAAAAAAAGAAAATAAGAATGATTTAATAATAAAATTTATTATTCATTTTAATATTGTTGATTAAATTTTTAAATAAATTTTTGTTTTAGATTTTAACAATGAGTAATTTTATTTATACAATTTAATTCAATGTAAATATTATGCATTGTTTTGATATATAGATAATATTATTTTATTTTCTTCTTTGTTCTTAAATAATATTGGAATTTCACTTATTCTTTCATTAAGTTCTTAAAGGAAGAAATCTTTAAAAATATTATTTTTTTTTTCTTCTCATTAACAAAAATTATTGGAGAAGATTTAAAAATTTGAGTCAAATAATCTTTTTTCATTTATTGTTATTTTTTGATATATGAATATTTCTAATTCTTTTTCAAAATAAATTCTAATGATTTTATATTTTTTAAAAACAAAACTACATCGATTTCTAAAAAATAATTTTTGAATTCAACAAACATCAATCAAAACTTCAACTCTCTTATTTTTTAGATTATATTTGAGGTCATCTACTTTTTTTCTAGAATGAGAAATACAATATTTATGAATTTCATTTTAAAAACTTAAATAATTTACATAAATATTGAAATCACTACTTAATTAAGAACCAAAAAAAAATAAAATATAATTTTTTTTAATTTTGCTTTTTTATCAATAAAATAAATTAATTCATAATTTTTTGTTCTCATAAATATGTTAGAAGAAGATAAAGAATTCAATTTGATTTATAAAATAAATAATATACTGTTTTTCCTAAAATTTATCTTAAATTTATTTCAAAATTGTTTTGTTTTGTTGATTTAATGAAGTATTTATTAATTGAATTTCAGAGATTAAAATTGTATTTTTATTTAAAATAAAAATCACCATAAAATTTTTTAAAAAAAAAAACAAAAAATAAATAATGTAAAAAAATAAAATAATCATTTAAAAAACCCCAAAAAAATAAAAAATGTCAGGTATTTCTGCAATATATTTCTTAGACAGAAAAGGTAGAGTAATAATATTTAGAAACTACAGAGGAGAAGTAAATCAAGATATATCAGAAGGTTTCACAGATCAAGTTCTAGAATTAGATGAATCGAACATGAAACCAGCTTTCACAATAGATAATGTTCATTATATATGGATAAAACATCAAAATATATATATGGTAGCTGTAGGAAAAAGAAATATAAATGTAGCTTTAACAATAGCATTTTTATATAAAATGAAACAAATATTTATAGATTACTTTAATGAATTAGAAGAAGAAACAATAAAAGACAATTTTGTTTTAGTATATGAATTATTAGATGAAATAATGGATCATGGATATCCTCAAACAACAGAAAGTAAAATATTAAAAGATTTCATAGTAATAGAATCAAATAAAAAGAATATTGATAATAAAAATAATCAACCAATAAATGAATCGAATGTAACATCAACAATGACAAATATAGTATCTTGGAGAAAAGAAGGAATAAAATATCCTAATAATGAAGCATATCTTGATGTGATAGAAAAAGTAGATGAATTAATAAGTCAAAATGGAACAGTATTATCAAGTCAAGTGTTAGGTTCAGTAATAATGAGAAGTTATTTAAGTGGAATGCCAACAGTAACTTTAGGATTAAATGATAAAATAGTTCTTGAAAATTCAGGTAAAGATATAAGTAATTCAGTTGAAATGGATGATTTAAAATTTCATCAATGTGTTGATAAAAAAATGTTTGATAATGATAGAACTATTCAATTTATTCCTCCTGATGGTGAATTTGAATTAATGAGTTATAGATTAGATATGCAATTAAGACCTTTAATTTCTGTTGAAGTTAGTATTAAAAATAAAAGTGAAACTCATATTGAATATTCTGCTAAAGCAAAAACAAATTTTAAAAATAGATCAGTTGCTAATAATGTTTCTATATATATTCCAGTTCCTTTAGATATTCAAAATGCTACTTTTAAAACTTCTGTTGGCTCAGTTATTTATTTAAGTGATAGAGAAGATTTATTATGGAATATTAAAAAATTTGAAGGACAAACTGAATTAAGTATGGTTTGCTCTTTTCAAGTTCCTACTGTTAGAATTGATGACCCTAATAAACATTTGAAAAGACCTATTCAAGTTAGTTTTGAAATTCCATATTTTACTGTTTCTGGATTGCAAGTTAGATATATGAAAATTAATGAAAAAAGTAATTATGAAGCTGTTCCTTGGGTTAGATACCTGACTAAAAATGGAAATTATTCTATTAGGATTATATAATTTTTTTGTCTGTCTTTTAGAGAGGTTTGAAGATATGTTTTTTAATAGTTTATTATAAAAAAGATTAATAATTTATACTAATTTATATTTTTTTTATTTTTTATGTTTATTTATTTTAATTATAGAAAGAAATAATATTTTTAATTCTTTGATTTTATAGATATTTAATATATATATATTTAATTAATTTAATTAAAAAATAATGAAACAAAAAGAGAAAAATATGTAAGAAGATAAATAATATTTTGTAGAAATAATTTTTTGTCGCTTTTTACATCTCCAATTAAAAAATCAAAACAAAAAATAAAGTTACAAGAAAAAAAGTCTCCTTCAATTAAAGAAAGTTCTAATAAAAATTCAACTATTTCACATAATTTAATTAATCTTCATTCTCCAGATATGAAGAGAAAAAATAATTTTTTCAAAGAAATCAATGAATATAATGATAATTCAAGAAATACTTATAATAAATATAAACAAGATTTACCAAAATTATTTTTTCAATCTCAAAAAAAAACTCCATTAATAAATAGTTCGAATTCTAAAAATATTACAGTGATAAAAACAGATGTTCCAATTTCAAATTCAGATAATTCTTTTTCTAGTAGTTATAATTCATCAGCAAGAACTTTTTTATTTTATGAACCAAAAATAAGAAAATTTAATTCAATGAAAAGAGAAAATAAAAAGATTTCAAGAAATAAAATAAAAAATTCTACATTAAGTTATTTTAATTCCATTGATAACACTAATAAAACTGAAAGAAATATTAGTTTAAAAAAAGATTTACCTGATTTTATAAATAATAATATATATAAAACAGTTTGTTTAACTGAAAGAAATGAAAATAAAAATTTATTAAATAATATAATGTTAAAATCTATAAGTGTAAAAGAACCTAATAAAATAAATACTAATAGTAATAAAACTATTATAAATCAAAAACAAAATTTTTTTCTGAATAAAAATAGTAATACTTCTGATAAGAGTAATAATAAAAGCAAACCAATAAAATTTTCATCATTTAATAATCTTTCAAATAACAATAATACATCTCAAGAAGATAAAAGAAAATTTAGAAAAAAAAAGGAGACAAAAACTTATATTTTAAATCGAAATTCATTCAATATAGAAAATAATAATAATAAAAATTTAAAATTACATTATAATTCAGATGATGGAGGAGATTTTAAAAAAAAGATTATTGAAAATATAAATAAAAATCTACTTAAAACTTTTACTATTTCTTCAGATAAAAAAAATAACAGTTTATCAAAAATTTCTGAAGTTGTAAATGATAGTTTAAATAAGTCATATTGTAAATCACATTTTGGAGGAAATGGAAAAGAAAAAATTAAAAGAATTTTATTAGGAAAAAATAATGATAATCCAATTAAACAAAATTTAAATGTAAATTCATTTTTAAATTTAGATTATAGTAATGATTCAGATTTTGAAGATAATTCTTCAGGAAGTGTTAAATCTAAAAAAGAAATTCAAAATCTTTCTTTTTATTTAAATAAAAAATTATGTTTATCAAAGAATAATATTAGGAAAATTAAAGTAGATAAAAAAAATTTATTTGAAAATCAAATTTCAGATAAATTAATTTCTATTCAAAAAAATATAAATATAAATCAAGATAAAATATTGATTTTAATACAAAAAGGTATGTCAAATTTAATAATAAAATCACAAAAAGATATGAATGAAAAATTAAAAAAGAATGTTAAAAAAGGAATAAAAGAATCTTCTAAAATATATATTTCATATTTTAAAAAAGATAATAAATTAGATAAAAAAATTAAAAAAATGGGAAGAAATTATTTATGTTTGTTAAAAATAAAAAATAAAATAAATGTAAATAGATCTTTTATTCAGAATGATCTTTTTCCAAATTATTTTGAGTTAGATGTTTATATATTAATTTTTAAACAAAAATATTTTGGAAAAAATTCACAAATAATCAATAATGAAACAATAGAAAATTTTGACAAAAATATAAAACAAACTGTGTCTCAAAATTCATTAGCACCTATAAATTATGATTTTCTTCCTCGAAAAGATTTTCTATTTATATGTTCATTTTATAAAACAGATTTTGAATATGAAATAAAAAATAAATTTACTCAAAAAAAGTTTATTTCATTAGAACAAAGGAAAAATAATAGAATATCAATGTTAAATAAAAATAATCAAACAAATAGATTTATAAGAAGATCAGCTTGGAAATTTTTATTTACAAAAGAAATGATTAATAATAAAAAAGAAAATAACAAATTTTTATTAAATAATGCATTATCAAGAAATAACTTTTATTCAAGATATGATATTTATAAAAAGAAATCAAATAGTGAAGAAAAAATAGAAAAACAATTAGAAAAATCAAAAACAAAAATACATAAAAGAAACAATACTTTTTATCTTAATGATGGTTATGTAAATAAATTTCAAATGTTATCAAGAGTTGATGATTTAAAATATAAAATAATTCAATCACTAAATAATAAAAATGATAGTATATTTTTTTATATTAAAGATAGGAATTTCCCAGGATTTAAAAATTTTTTTGAAAAATATAAAATAAATCCAGATTTAACTGATAAAAATGGTAATTCATTATTAATTTTAGCAGTTAAAAGTAATTGTTTTCAAATTGTAAATTATTTAATAAATAAAGGTTCTTCTGTTAATTTTCAAAATAAAAATAATAATACTCCTTTACATTTTGCTTTAACTTTAAGAAATTTTGAAATTGCAGATATGCTTATTAAACAAGGTGCTGATGAACAAATACCAAATAAATTAGGAATATTACCTTGGCAATGTTTAGATAATGGATTGTCTATTATGTAATTATTTAATTGTAAAAGTTTATTTATTTATTTTGTATTTAAATTTCATTTTATATAAATGAAAAAAATAAAATAATTACTTCCTTTTTTAAATTATACCAAATAATTTATTTATTAATAAATAAAAATAATGTTTACTATTTCACAATTAAATATATAATAATAATTAATATAAAAATAATTCCTACCCCAATAATTATTTTATTTCTGTATTTTTTAAATTTAATATGCTTTTCAAAATTATAAGAATCTTTTTGAAATTTCATTCTTTGTTCTTTTTTTTTAGAAGATTTATTTTGTAATTCATGCATTTCTCCAACATTATTTATTCTATTTTTACCACTTGATTTTTTGTCTTTTTTAATATCATTTAGGTGAGAATTTAGCATTGAACTTTTATTTGATTGATCATCACTTTGGTTTAATATTATATCAATTAAACTATTTTTAGTTAGTTTTGATAAATTTGATTCTTGATATTTTTCAATAGAAAATTTTAAATTTTGTTTTCCTACATTTGTTAATTCTCCATTTTTATCTACTAATTTTTTAATTCCTTGATGATCAATATCTTCCATTAATTCAAATATTAAATTTTCTTTTTTACAATATTGAGAATTTTTTCTTACTGCTGCTAAATAAAAAAAATCTGATGTTGTAATCATATAATAAATCATATGATTTTCTAAAGATAATTTATTTTTTTTTCCTTTTATAGATGAATTATCTGTTCTTAAAATTTCTCTTGATTTTAAAACAATATCATTGAAATCATTTATATTATTATTAATATCTGAATTATCCAAAAAATTTCCTATTTCTTTATGAGTAGCTTGATTTGCAATTAAAAAATAATAAATAGAAGTACTAAACTCATCTTTATTATTACTAGACATTAAAATTCAAATTATAATAATAAGTTAATTTTTTTTACTTTTCATTCATTAATTGAAAAATTAAGAAAAAAAATGAATACATATAATATATAAACAAATATTCTTAATTTTATTATGATATATCAAATTATATATATTAAATAGTTGGAACAGGTTCTTTAAAGAATGCAGTATTAAAAAGCGTTGAACCATCCTTTACTAAATATTCTTGCCTTTTAATATATATTTCAATAAAAGAAAGCATAACAATAATTATAACTAACTCAAATAAAAAAAATACAATATTTAACAAAATAGTAATACTAGTTAAATGATTTTTTATTTTTTTATAATCATTAATGAAAGATAAATAAAATTGATCTTGAATTTTACTAAAAACAAATTCAATATTCTCTTGTACTCTATCAAATACTTCAGTTACAATATATTCTCTAATATTTGCTTTACTTACATAACCTTTACCATTTAATAATAATAAATTTTCATAATCTCCTATGATTTGACTATACTTTTGTGCAATTAATTCATAACCTAAAATAATTCCTTCTAAACAATAACCATTATCTCTTAATAAAAAATTTTGACATAATAAATATCCAGTGCATAAATATTCAGTATCAATACTTGAATCAGTCATTTTTAAATTCACTTGACCCCAAAAATATTTAATTTTATCAAAAATTTCAAAATCAGAAGATGAAGTAATTAAAGAAATTTGTTTTTCATAATTAGAAATATCAACACTATAATTTAATAAATCTTCAGTGACTTCACTTTGAGTTAAAATTAATTTTCTTAAAGAACTCATAATTTGAGGAAGAGAATTAAAATAAACTATAAAATTATTAAAAGCATTAATTAATATTTCTGATTGAGAATTATAAGTAATAGTATTATTTAAATGAAGATAAAAAATAACACAAGAAGTAATAGCAAAAAATCCAACAACAAATACCATAACATAAGAAATTGTTATTTGTTGTTGATTTAATAATTTTAATAATTTAACATTTGAAATTGCTGCTTCTTTATTACTCATAGAATGTTTTTCATTAATTTTCACTTCTTTTTTATCTTTTAAATTTTTTTTATTATCTTTATTTAAAATAGATAATCCTTGTTTTGCTCCTATTAAATTTTGATTTGTTGAACTTTGATTAGTTATATTTGCAGTTGAAGATAAATTTGATTTAGAATTCATCGATTGAGGTGAAATTTCTATTATTGGGCTTTTACTCGTTGGAATTCCATTTTCATCTAATTGAAATAATGAAGAATTATTTATATTCCCTTTTATAAAGTTTTCCCTATAATTTTGAAATGCTAATTTATTTTCCATTGTAAAGTTATGCACTAATAATATAAATAAACGGATTTTTTGTTTCATATAATAATTTTCTGGTTTATTCTTAAAAGTTCCTTTTTCATTTTTACCTGCATCTAAAAACATTGATATTATTAATTTGAAAACTTTTCTATTAAATTTATTGAAAAGTAGTATTGCAAAAACAAAAAATGCTAAATTAGTCACTAACCATAAAATTTCTAAGATTATAATTAAATTTTCAGAAAAGTTTAAAAATGTTGTTGCATTATCCAATACTTCATTATATAATGTTTCTAATATTTTTGAAAATGTATCTTCATAATTATTAACAATGAAAAAAACAACTTTCATAAAAGAAGAATAGACTTCTTGTTTCATATTATTTCTATATTCATTAAAAAAATAAACTTCAACATCTTTTAAAATATTCTCAGGAGAATCTTCTTTAACAGCCATATTAGTTAAATAAATAGCATAATATAATTCTTTAAATATATCTGATTCATAAGTAACATTTTCCCAAGTTTTAATAATTTTCATAAAATCTCCATAAACTCTTCCCATACAATTTTTCCCTATTTTTTGATCATAATTAACCATTTCTTTATAAAAACTAGAAATAGATTCTTGTAAAGAATTAATAGATAATTTTAAATAATTAAACATTTGTTCTTCAGTAATATACATAGTAGAAAAATTTCCAAATTCAAACATTTCAGTTAATAATCCACTTTGTAAATAAGATATTTTATCTTTTAAATTAGATATTTGAATATAAAAAGCTGTTATTGTTTGAACTCTATTAACTCTAATTAATTGATAAGCAACATTAAAGATAGATAAACAAAAGCATATAATCATTAAAATAATAGAAGAAAGTTCTAATTTTTTAATAGCAGATCTATTTTTTAAAATTTGTAAAACAGCTTTTTTATATTGACTAGATTTTTTTCCAAATTTTGCAGCTTGATTTAAAATAGCAATATTATTTATTCTATTATCAACACTAGCAATAGAACTTTGACTAGTAAACATAGTATTAATATTTTTAAAATAATTTTTTTGAACAGAACCCGTTGTTCCTACTGTTCCACCAAAAAAATTATTTCCTACTGTTCCAACTGTGTTTCCAAAACCAAAATTACCATTCTTTTGAGTTGTTTTTTGTTGAATTATAGTATTAATTTCTTTAGTATTATCTTCAACAGTTTGACGATTTTCATCTTTTTGATTTTCTGCTTTATATCCTTCTTCATTGTCTAATATATCTCTAAATCTAAATATATATATTGGAATATCATATAATTTTTTAATTGCTCCTTTAAATAATATTTGTAATGTTGCATTTTTTGCTTTGTTTTCATTTTCCACGAATTCATTATCAAACATCGCATTTTGTAATGTTGCACTTTTTTCAATTGCAACTCCTTCTATTTGAATATCACCATTATTTTCATTTGGATTTACATCATTTTTTATTTTTAATAATAATTCTAATAATGTATTTATTTTTTCATCTCTTGTTACTGAATCAGTTAATTTATTCAATGCTTTTATTATATTTTGTATTATTATTGGTTTATTTCTTACAAATTCTATTGTTTCCATTTTCTTTCCAAACAATATACTTGTATCACTTATATCAACATCGGAATTTGATATTTCTAAACTTTTTTTATTTGGAATAAATGTTTTTTCACCTAAATCTAATTCATTATTAGCATTTAAATTAAATAAATTTTTAGAATATTGTTCAACATCATTAAACTCTAATTCATCTTTAACTTGTTCAATAACATCCAAAGTATTTTTAAATCTATTTTTCATCATATTAATATTAATATCAAAAATATCAATAACTTCAACATCGACTTTTCTTAATAAATTTAAATTAAAAGAATAATTTTCTTCTATTTCTCTGCTAATACTTAAACATGTAAAATTATTATCTAAAATAAAAGACCAAGTTTTATTTTTCTTAATCATAATTTGACAAATCATCATTAAGCTTTTACCAAAATGAGGAAGAGCTCCTCCTCTAATATCACAAGGCATAGAATGTTCATTGTTATCAAATATATAAGTTGATTTTTTTAAAAAATAATTTTGTCCAACCATAATATAATGTAGCATTGCTCTTGTATGACTTCTTCTTAAACTTTTAGGAAATATATTAGAAAAATCTTCTCCTAATAATTGACTTTGAACAAAACCTAATTGATTGCAAAAATTACTAGAACAATATTTAATTTTTATTCCCTTTGAGAACTTTATTATTATTTGATTCATTGAACTTTCAGATAAAATATATTTATCAATTACTTTATTAAATTTTTCTGCCATATCTTCTGGACTTAATCCTCTAAATGAACCTGCACCTGCAGAAATTTTATCGAAAGTTTTAACAATTTCAGAAGGAATTCTTGTGGAAAACATTGTAAAGAATAAAAAAGTTAAATAATAAAATTCAGCTCCTTTTCTTTCACTTGAATATTTAATTAAATTCTTTTTCACAGTTTTTGATATATTACTCATTTCTGATAATTTCTTTATTACATTTAATATAACTTCTCTTGTCAAAAATATTGAATCTATTGATAATATTTCATTAGTATCTGGATCAGTAATAAATTTTAAGGAATTTTCAAATGATATTTTGGTATCTATTAAATTATCAAATGTATTACAATATTGAATTATATTTCTATTGAATTCCATTCTTTCAAAAATATTATCAAATATTCTATAAAATTTCATTGATGAAGTTGAATTTTTGAATTTTTCTTTAAATAATTTATTATAAAAATTTATGTAATTACATAATTCAAAAGCTTCAATAAAATCCATTCTTGAGATATTTAAAGTGAGACAAGATTGTAATAAAGAATAGGATAAAATTAAATTTTCTTTAACATGAGAAAAATATTCTGCTAAAAATAATGTATATGAAATATGATTATATGAAGTACCATTTGCAAAACAAGTTTCCATTAAAAAACCAAATCCTCTAACTAATTTATTAGTAAATTCCATATTTGTTTTAATTCCACAAATTGGAATTGGTTGAATTTCTTTACATTTACATTGCTCATTATTACATTTTTTTTGATGCATTATTATTACATTAATTACTTCATTTGCATTACTTTTTGCTGTTTTAATTTCTATTAAAGCATCTAATAAATAATTAAAACATTCTAATACTTGAGTTAATTTATTTTGTTCTAATGTATCAAATAAATAAGTTTTAGATAAATTTAACATAAATTGAGAACGGAAAAAAATTAATAAATATAAAGTTGAAAGAGTAAGAAACATTTTAAAAAAAAGAAAAATATAAGTTTCTTTAACATTAAATTGAAAATCTTTCATAGTTGAAACGAATTCAAAAATAATTGAAACTAAATTATAATTATTTAAAAATCTTATTATAAAATAAAAATAATTATTTTCTTCATATGTTCTTACATTAGTGACTATATCAACAAACAAAACAACAAATAATAAACCATGAAGAAGACAATTTAATTTAAATCTATTATCATCAGATAAAAAAATTTCATAATATTCAACACAAGATAAATCAGTAAAAAAAACGAAAAAATAAAATCTATACATATGAGTAAATCTCATAGTTGGAATTTCAGTTCTAAAAGAAGAATTTAATATAACAAGACTATAGTAAGTGAAAATATTTATTAAAATTAAAAATACACTTTGAATAAATGTTAATAATCCAACTACAATAACATTATAATTATCATTTGAAGTTATTATAGGAACATTTGCATAATTTTTATAAATTGAATTAGTTGGAATAACTAATTGTTTTTTCACAAAAAGTAATATAGTAAATGAATAATATTCTACAATATATTGTGAAAAAATAGTATTTAAATAAAACATCATTTTAGGATACCAAGCTAAAATAATTTTTCCAGATTTTTTCTTTTTTATAGTATGATAATAGTCATACAAATAAATAAAAAAAATAAATTCAAAAATAAATAATACCATTGCAATAGCATAAAATTTAATCATTGTTAAATGAGGGAGAATATTAACTAATTGAGCTTTTCTTAAATTATAACTAATATAAAAATTATATTTTGTTGAATCATCTAATTTCCAAGTAAAATGACTTGTTATTATAATTACTGGAAGATATTTTGGGATTATTGATAGTAAAATCAATAAAGGAGATTTATTTACTGAAAAACTAAAAAGAAGTAGTAATTGTGCAAAAGGAGGAATTTTATTTCTTATTGAACTTAAAACATTTTTATTTTTTGTAATCATTTATAAAGATTTTTTCTAAAATAAATTTAAAATTTATATTTCAATATAATAAATTAATGTTATTTATAATTTTTATAATGAAAAACAAATTTATTTTACTAATTTCTTCATATATTTATATATTTGTATTTGAAAATAATTTTAATGAAAAATTATTTGTCTGTTTGACTACTAATAGAATCGTTGAAATATAATTTATTTTCACCTGAATTATTAGAAAGATTTTCTTCTTCAGTTTCTTTGATTAAATCCCTTTCTTGAGTATAATGACTTCTTAGAGAATCTATTTTTTTTTCTTTTGATATTTTTTTTGAATAAATTTCATCTTCATTTTCAATATCTTCAATTATTATTTTATTATTACTTTGAATATCTTCTTGAACTTCATCTTCAACTTTATCTCCAAATAAAATTTCATCTTGTTTCCCAGGTAAAACTTTTTCAATTTTTTCAATTTTAATATCCTCTAAATTGTCTTGATAACATTTATACATTTCTAAATTAATATTTAAATCATTTAAATTTAATTTAAATTCCATTAAATCAAAATTTGAACTTCTTTCAGATAATATTTTAATATTTGATTCTTCATCAAAATTACTATCAACAAATATTTTTAAAGATAATAAATTTCCTAAAAAGCTATTAATATTACCTTTTAAAGAAATATTTAAAGAAGGTTTATAAGTAACAATTTCAGAATTATTATGTTGTTCTTTCCATAATTTTTTCCTCATTAAAGTAATTTCATGATCATTTGCAGGTTGATTAATAGTTATATTTATTTGTTCAATATCAGCTAATTTTTCTTTTTTTTTATTTATACAAAAAAACCCATTTATCATTTTTCCAATTACATCAACTAAAGTATGTGGAATTAATTCTAAAGTTTCAATTGAATGAATATTATATATTGTTTTATCATCTATTATTAAAGGATTTGGGTCATTATCTTTATTATGAGATATTATAATTCTTGGATTTAAATCTATTTTTTTTATTTTAACTTGAATTTTTTCAGCATTTAAACATAAATAATTTGCACTTTGAGAATCTTCAGGAATAATAATTGAAATATTATTTCCTTTTATCATTAATAACATTTCCTCTATTCTTTTTCTTAATAATAAATCATCTATTTTTTCTTTTTTTGGATTTTCATCTAAACATGCTGAATTTATTTCAAAAAATAAAAGTAATTCTTTAATAACTTTAAATATAAAAATAAATTTTATATGATTTAAAGTCACATTTACTTTTTCCTCATAACTATTTATTTCCCTCCTTAAAAAGATAGTAGTTGTTAATGCATTAAAATTGCTATCACATTTCACTAAATTTTCACATCTTGTATCACCTTTTAAAATTATTTCTTTTACTGTCAAATTTAATGGAAAATCTTTTATATTTTTTTCATTAATATTTAATTCACCTTCAATATTATTTATAATAAAATATATAAAAGGCTTTAAAGTATTATTTTCAACTTGTTCGAAACATATAATAAAAAAAGGAATTGATAATGTTATTAAAGGTGTATTTTTTGAAGCTAATGAACTTTTTTGTTCATAGACTTTATTTTTCTTTTTTGTTTTCATTAAAGATTTTTGTCTAGAATATAATTTATTTATATTTTGTTCTTTTGAATACCTATTATTTTCTTCTTCTTCATCTTCTAAATTTAATTTATGAATTCCAATCGATGTATTTTGTTTTTTATATTTTAAAGAGGTATTTATTTCATCTTCCTCTTCTTTTTCTTGAATAATTATTTCTTCTTTAATTTCGTTTTCATATTTTTCAAAAGCTTTCTTAAAAATTTGTGTTTCATCTCTAATATAATTTCTTATAAAGTAAATATATCTAAAAATAGAACTGATAAATTTAAAATATATAAAACCAAGATTAATTTCTGTTGAATATTTAGGATTTAATTTTATCCCTTCGATAATTATTTTAATCATTTTGAACATTTCAGCAAATAATTTAAATTCTTTTTGTTCAGAAGAAACAAAATCTACTTTTAAATTATCATAACCTCTTCTATTAGAATTAAGTAAATTTCCAGTTAGATTTTCTTTTTTAATAAAAACTTCTAAACAACATTTTGTTTTGAAATTATCAGAAGAAAGAATATTTAATATATTTACAGGTTTATCATTAATTGGAGGAAAAAATGCATTTTTATTTTCTTCATTTATTGAATTATAATCTTCTAAATTATATATACTTAATATTTTTTCTTTGAAATTCACTATTGTTTCATTATTTATTTTTTCTCTTTCAATTCTATCAATTAAACCTAATTGAAATGTTTTTAATATTTGAAATATTACTGTTCTTTCAATATTTTGAATTAATTTTATATTTTCAATTAATAAACATAAAATATTATTTTTTTGCTTTGATAATTCTTCTAAAATTATTTCCATTTTTTTACTATCTATTAATTCAACAATTCCTTTGCTTTCAAAACTTCCTTTTTTCTTATAATCTTCTAAATTATGTATAATATTTGGAACACATGCAAAAACTTTTATTGATTCTACTTCGATTAAATTTTTAACTTTCTCATCTTCAACAGAAATATCTTTTTTTTCATTATATTTAATTTTATTTATAAATATAAAAGCTCCTTTATCTTTTAATTTCTTATCTTCAGTTTCAGTTAATTTAATAGAAATTTTATTAATAGAACAATCAATAATATGAGGAGATAATCTTTTAAAATTAATAGTTGGATTATTTATTTGTTCTTCATTACTAATATCATTACTTTCATGATTAATAGAAATATGAAAATTATTATTATTATTAATTTCATTATCAACATCAAAAGTTTTGGCTTTAAGATTATGAGTCTGATTATTAACTTTTTTTCTTTCATTTTTATTATTATCTTGAGAAGTATCATTTAATTCTTGCATTACATCTAATTGATTTGAACACATATTTTTATATAAGATAAATTTATTTAAAAAACTAAAAGTATTTTGATTATTTTGCATAACTACAATTAAGGATATTTTATTTATATTAATAATTATTTGACTTTTTACTGCAGTTTCATAAAAAATATCATTATATATTTTCTTTAAATCAGTATCTTCATAATAATATGTTGTTCTTGATAAAACTCTATTTAAACCATTTAATAATATTTTCCTTTTTTCAAATAAATTTTTTGGTTCTTCAAATTTAATATTAGAATTATTTGCTTCCATCTTATTTACAATTCCAGTTGAATAACAAAATTTTTCAGAAAATAAATATTCAAATAAATTTGAATTATATGATTCATTTGGGAAAGAAATTTTCAATTTTTCTAAAAATTTATTTTTAGATTCCATAATTTGAATATCTGACATCCAAATCTCTATTCCTTCATAAAACAAAGTTTTTTTAGAATTAAATAATAATAAAGGAATTTGAATACCAACTATATCTTCTACATCATTTATTGAATTTAAATTATCACAACTTAATTTTATGATAATTCCATTTTTATCATCTTTTTCTTTTCCAACTGAATAATTTATAATTTGACTTGTTCTATTAATAAAATAATATTTTAAAGGAAAGATATTTTCATCATAATCAAAAACTTTTTTAATATCATTTATATAAGATATAATTTGATTTATATTTGCAGTTTTTATATTTGGTTCTTTTATTTCATTCAACTTTAATTTTGAAATATTAATAATACCATAAGATTTTTTATATAAAGTTTGAAAATGATTTAAATTTTCAAATAAATTAATTACTTTAATAATTCCAGGAACAATATTAATTAAAATTTTATTAGAATAAACATCAATAAGTAAATTAGGTAAAAAATGAATATTATCCCAAAGAGTTGTTATAATATCTATATTTAAATCAGTTTCTAATAAAGGTTCTATCATATCAATTGTAGCTGAAATTTTTTGAATTTTAATTGAAGTTTGATTAAATAAAGTTAATATTAAATAAGGATTAAAAGTATTAGGATTATATTGTAAATTAATTTTATAATTTTTTGATATTGGAAATTCTTTTAATTCTTCATTGTTAATTAATAAATCTTTTAAGGTTATATTTAATTTTGAACATATTCCTGTTGAAATAAAAAATATTTTATCAAATATATTTATTGAAAGTGAGTTTAATTTAATGGATAATTTTAAATTTTTGTTCTTTTTTTTTTCCATTTTATATTTTGTTTTTTCAATATAAACAAGTTCATTTAATCTGCTGTTAAAATCTTTATCATCAAACAATGTTTCATCATCTTCATCAAAATTTTCATTATCTGTTTTATAAATATAAAAAAAGTCTTTTTTTAATTTTATATAATTATCATATAAATCCATATAAGAAGCTTTTAAATCATCATATAATTCACCAGAACAAACATAATTTGATTTTTTAAAATGTTCTAAAATAGAAGGAATATAAACTATTAATTCAGCTAAAGTTTCATTTGAAATATTAAAAGAAATTTTTCTATCAATAGATAAATTTAAATAATTTGTATCAAAAGTATTTATTGGAATTAAACCAAATTTATTAAGAGATAAATTTAGAAAATTATTATTATCTTTACAAATATATCCTTTTTTCATTATTATAGAATAAATACTTAAATTTCTAAAAAAATGTTCAAAAGCTTTATTTTCTAAATAAAAATAAGGCATTAAAGGGGAAAAAATATATTGAACAATATTTAAATTAATTAATTTAAATAAATTTTTAATATCATCAGCAATTTGATTTAAAAGATATTGTGAAAAATTATTATTTAAATTGGTTCCTGTAGTATTCGTAGTATTATCTTGAATTTTACTTAAATTTAAATTTTGAATAGTTGAATTATCAATGTTTGAATTTTTTTTATTTTGAGGAAAATAATAAATGATTTTTTCACATAATCTTAAAATAAAACTTGAATTAAAATTACTCTCATCATTTGTTAATAAATACTTTATAGTTTCTGGTTGGTCTTTTAAAATTTCTTTAATTAATTCAAGTAATTTACTCATCATATTTTTTTGAAATAAATATTTTACTAAATAATTACAATAAAATTCACATAATAAAGAAGGATTTTTTTTATCTGGTTTTATATTTGAAACATTATTTTTAAATTGATAAGAAATTTCACTTAAAATTTTTTTTTCTTCAGGTAAATAATTTTCAGTTAATATTTTATCTCTTATTTTATCATCATTAATTGCATCAAGTAAATAATTAATAATAATTCCATCAAAAGCTTCTTGTTCACTTTTAAAAGGATAATTTTCAATTTTAAAATTTTCATTATCTTTTTTAGAAGAAATATCTTTTAATAAAGAAGCATTATCAACATTTGATATAGTAAAACAAAAATTATGATCTAATAGATTTAAAGTTAAAATTTGTGCATTTAATTTAAAGCCATCATTTCTTTTCTGAGTCATTTCAACAGCAATATTAGTAAATATAATAGAAATCATAATTTTTTTTAAATTTTTTTTTGATAATTCATTCTGTAAATTTCCAAATAAATGATGTATTTTTTTATTATTTTTACTATTATTATTCACTTTAGTTAAGCTTCTTAATTGAGCAAAATTTGGAGATTCATGAATATTTTGATTTTTAACTAATTCTGGAATGTGATTTGAATGAGAATTATTTATTTTTGGATTTTTAACTAAATTATTTAAATTTGGTAATTTTCCTATAAAATCAGTTGACAATTCAAAAAAATCTTCTTCATTTGTTTTATTTCTAGTTGTTATTCTAGTATTATCATTAAAATGAAATTTACTTTGAATTTGTTTATTAGCTAAAAATTTCAATTCTTCAGTTATTGCTTCTTTTAAACAATTTGAACCTTTGTTTGAATTATCTGATTCCAATAAATTTATCCATTCAAATATATGTAATTTTTTACTATTTGGGAAATTATTTTTTAAATCATTAAGTCATGAATTAGAATTTTCATAAAACATTTGATGATAATATTTCATTTGTTTACAAAGTTCATTTTTATCAACAAATTTATTTTTTATTTTTCTTATTAAGTTTATTAAAACTAAATTTACATTTATATTTATTTTTAATATTGTATCTGATGGTTCTCCTTTAATAAAATTTAATATTGTTCCATCTTTTTCAATTTTTTCTTTTATTCTATCTTGTTTTTTTTTACTCCATTTTTTAAACAATAACCATTGATTAAGACTATATTTATAATAAGGATAAATATTTTCAATTCCATTAATATTTTTTTTATTTTCTTCAAGTAAATTATTAAAAATATATTCTCTACAATGTAATATATTTTCAATAGACATTTTTTCTTCAATTTTTCTTAATTCTTCAATATCTTTATTTGTTTGATTATCAAATAAAAATTGTCTTGATTTATAATAATGAGTATACCTTTGAATATTAATAGCATCTTTAAACCAATAACAATCAACATTTTTTTTTTGTTTTCTTCTATATTCTTGTCTTAAACTTAAATAAGCAAATTTTAACATATCAACTGCATGATCAACAGTTAATATTTTATCTATATCAGGTCTATAAATCCAATATTTTTTAATTTTATCTGTTTTTGATAAATTATCAATAAAATTGACTAAAAAAGCATTTTTTTCTTTTGAAACATTTATTATTATTGGTTCTTTAATATCAATAAAAATTTCATTTCTTTTAATTATTGTTTCATTTTCTCCTGGTTTATAATTATCTAAAAAGTAATTTAAAGTAATATTAAAATTTAAAGGTTGTAAAAAAGGATCTGGAGCATTTATTGATTCATAATCATCATCCGCTGAATGTTTAAATATATTTAAAGTCAATTTTTGTACTTTTATTTCTCTTGTGATTTTTGTGATTTCTTGATTTATTTTTTTTACATTTAAAACATTTTGTTCTGAGAAAATTTCTGCGATTTTAAATTCTAATTTTTTTGTTTGTTTTTTATCTGTTGTCTCACCATTATATCTGTTATCTATTATTACAAATTTTAAAAATTTAACTACTATTTTTAGTTCTGAAATTGATTTATAAATAAAGTTCTCAATAATTGTATTTTTTTCTTTTTTTTTATTTTTAAATATTTCCTTATGTATTTCTTCCCATTTTGATAATAAATGCTTTTTTATACTTATTGAATCATTTTGATAAGATTTTGTTAAATAATTTGAAGTTACTTCAACTTTTATTCCCATTATTTCTAATTCCATTTGAGAAAAAGTTACTAAACTTTGAATTGATAATTTTATTTCTTCTACTTTTCCTATATTTAATTCTAAAGGAATTCCAAACTTTTTTAATAAATCTTTTTTTAATTCTAATTCTTTAACATAAAATACTACTGCTGTTTGATGAATTAATATTTTAAAATCTATATTTTCAAAAAAAGGAGATAAAAGCTTTTTTAAATAGGAAATTATTATATTGGAATTTTGTTTTGATTGAATAAATTCCATTTTTATTAAATTTTTATATATTTAAAGTAATAAAAATTAAAAAATGAAAAGAGAAAATAAAATCAAAACCAATATAAAAATAATTTAAAATTTAATTAAAGAAAATTTGATTTTTTTTCTTAAATAAAAAAATTTAAATTTAAATTATATATTAAAACCAAAAAAAAAAATCAAAAAAATAGAATTATTTTTTCTTATTTTTACGTCTTGTATATTCTTCATATATTGTTCCTTCTCTAATAGGAGTGACTTCCCTTCTTTTATATCCTTGTCTATATGGAGAATAAGTCATTGGACTATATCCAGTTTGAGAAATTGAACATCCTAAATTACATGCCCAACAATTTCCTTCTTTAAATTCTTCATTATTTTCTTCATATGAATCATAATTCTTATTTTCATTAAATTTATTTCTTCTTATTTCATTTTCATTTTTTAATTTTTCTTCATTTAATTCTCCTTGATTAAAATTTTCTTCATTTAAATTATTATTTAATGAATTATTATCAATTTTATTTTCTAATTGATTATTATAATCAATATTATATTTATTATAAGTTAAAATATCATTTGATTGATTGATATTATTATTGAAATTTTTTAAATCTGAAGATTGAATTGGTCCAATTGGTTTATATAATGGATTTAATAAATCATTTTTTATATCATCTTTCATTTCTTGAGGAAATTTATTTTGAGGGTTATTAATATGATTTATCCTTCTTAATTTTTCTAATTCTTCATCATTAATTCCTATTTTATAAAAATTATTTTGAGGTTGGGATTTTATTCTTGATGATGATTTTGCTCTATATAATTTACCTTTTCTATTCCTTAAATTTGGGTTATTTGAATTATTCAAAGAATGATTTATTTCATTTTCTTGAATAAAAGGGTTTTTTACATTATTCATTATATTAAAAGAAGATTGAAAATTTTTATCTTGTGGCATTTTAAAGGTACTATCATAATTATAGCTGTTATTTGGTATTTGCAAGTTAATTTGATTTATTTTATTAATGATTTTATCAATAATATTTTTAAATTCAAATGGTTTATTTATATAATAATTCATATCTTCAATTTTATCATTTGAACTTCCAATTTTTTCAGAAAGTATATTTAATAAATTAAAAAATTGTTGTAACATATCTAAATATGTTACAACTTTATCATCTTTAAAAATATTATCATTTAATTTATCGTTTTTATTTTGATTATTCTCAAAATTATCATTTTTCATTTTTTCAAATATGGCTTTCTCATTGTTATATTTATTCTGTAATTCTTTAAATTCTTCAGAAAGATCAAATAATTTTTTATTTGCCTCAATTAAATCATTTTGGCATTTACAAAGAAAATAGCAACAATTTCTATGACATTCACAACAACAAGGAATAGAAAAATTATTATTTTGATTATTTATATTATTATATAAATTATTATTCTGATTATTTAAGTTATTGTTATAATAGTTATTATTTGATATATTTGAAAATTCATTTGTTGTATCATTTTCTTGGGTAGGATTATAATTTTCTAAATTTGGATTATAATTATAAGATTTATTTATTTCTCTATTTGCAACTTTTTGATTATTCATTTTTTATACAATAAAAAAAAAAAACATTAATAAAATATAAAATTGTTTTTTCCACTTTAATTATAGATACTATTTTTATTTATTTTAAATCTGTTTTTTATTCTTGAATTAATATATTTAAATTTTATTACTTATTTTTGATTTTACTCAAAAAATAATGTTTTAAAAGATGTTGATAAAATAATTTATTAATCTTTATATTTTTACTTGTCAATAATATATAATTCTTAAAAATTTAAAATAATTAAATCCTTTCATTAAATTTAATATATTTGCTCAAACGAAAAAAAATTAAAAAAAAATTTAAATTTAAATATTTTAATCAGCTCAAATTTTTATATATATTCAAAGTATTAATTTTTTTGTAGTTTATTTTATATTATTTACAATTTAATTTAGTTAGAGCATTATTTTTTTTACAAATTCACAAAAAAAGATTTTACAAGTTTATTATAAACAAATTTACATAAAAGCATGATAATAATTACATTAAATTCAAATTATTTTAGTATCATAAAAATTCGTAAAAAACATAAAAATAAATTAGATTTTTTCTTTTAAAAAATAAAACAAGAACTACAAAAGCATTCTTCTTTATTTTCAATATTCTTATTATAAGAAATATCAATTAAAATTACTTCAGCAATTTTTCTAGAAGAAATTTGATCAATAAAACTAACTTTATAGTTTTTATTTACTTTTTTATTAATTTCATTCCCAAAAGCATCAATTCTTATATTTGGGGAAAAATTATTTGAAAATTTCACTTCGTTTGAAAAAATTGAATTCTTTTTTCTTTTATCATTAATTGAATATTTAGTCGATGATTGATCAAATGATGATAAACTATTTTTTGTTTTCCTTCTTCTTTCTTTATTTGAATATAATAAATTTAAAGGTTTTATTTGAACTGAAATTTCTTTTTTAAATAAAACACTTTTTGATGACATTAAATAAAAATTTTTATTTATTTGATGATTTTTATATTTATTAATATTTGATTTAATAATCAATTGATATATATAAATAATTTTAATTTGTTTTTATTTTATTTATTTTTTAAATTATGATAATTGTTATTTTTTATTTTTTATTTTTTTTAAAAGTAATTCTCTTCTTTTAATATATTCAATTTCTCTTGTTATACCATTTATCATTTCTTGATTAAGTTCATTAGGTTGTTTAATACAATTATCAGTTAAAGAAATTTCATAATTTGCAACTTTAGATTTAGAATAGTAATTTGCAATTTTTGGTCTTTCTCTCCTTAAATTTAATTCATTTTCAATTTCTTTATTTCTTTGTTTTTCGTTTTCTTCCATAATTTTTTTTAATAAAGTTGAATGATAAAATTCTTCAGCATCTAATTTTACTTTTCTTTCATTAAAAGTATCTTGAATTTTTTCTTTTTCTTCGGTTTTACATTTCAACATAGCTTTTTGAAATTTTATTTCTTTATCATATTGTTCTTCTAAAAAAGCTTTTTTTCTACAATATTTTTTATTAAAAAGCATTGAATCATTTTTATATCTTGGAATTTCTTTTTCATTTTTCTTATAAAATGTTTGAATAGGTTTTTTTTCATTTTCAGGAGAATCACTTTTTACTAATTGTCTTTGAGATTTTTTTGAACTTTTAATTATACTATTATTTTTACTTTTACTATTTGTATTTCTTGTTGAATGTTGAATTGAAGGTAAACTTATATTCTGATTATAAGTTATATTTTGAGTGTTATTTCTATTAATTTTTCTTAAATTAGTATTTAATAAATTGTCTTCTTTTGGATGAAAAAAATTACTATAGATATTATTAAAACTTGTTTTACTCTTTATTTCATTTGAAAATAAATTACCTGCATTTTCTTCTTTTTCTTTTTTTAATAATTCTAATTTCATTCTTTCATTATTTTTTATATTTCTTATATTTTTTTGGATTTTTACTTTTGTTTCTGGATTTAATTTATTTATTTCTATTTTATTCATTCCATTAATTACATTATGAAATTCATCACTCATTAAATAATTTAAAACATGAATTTGTTTAGTTACAACTCCTACTTTTTTTCCATAAGGTTTACTATCAACTTTATTTAATAAATCTGGTTCATCGTCATCAACTTCATTTAATTTTAAAGAATTAATAAAGTTTTCAATTCTTTCAAATTTTTTTTTTTTTTCTTCTTCTCTAAAAGGTAATTTAACAGTTTTAATTTTTATTTCTTCTTTAACAACAACATCTTTATTTTCTTCTTCAAAAAATTTAATTATATCACATCTTAATTTTTGTCTTCCAACTAATTCAAATAATGAATTTATAAATTCAACTCCTTTTTTATAAGGTAATGTTTTTCCAAAAAATTTTGCTTGTTGATAAAGTTGTAAAGCTTTATAAATATCATATTGATTTTCATAGCAAACTCCTAATTGATAACAAGCAATTGACATATAAAAAAAATCTTTACTTAATTTATCTTTTTTATATATTGGAAAATTACTTATATCATAAATATAACTTACAATTGTATTTTTATCTGTATCTTCATTTAATCTTATTTCTAAATCTTTATATAATAATTTTAAACATGTTGCAAGGTAATTTTTTGCAGTATCATAATCATTATTTCCTATAAATAAACTTCCTAATAATATATATATAAGAGCTGAATAAAATAAGGTATTTGGAGATAGAAAAAAATCAGAAGTTGATTTTATTAATTTTTCTCCTATTGCTAAAAATTTTATCGCTTGAATTACATCAAATTCATGCAGACAAAATCTAGCATAATTATAACATTGCTTTAAAGAAAATGTAATTATAATTTCTATTTTTTCTTTTAAATATTTTTCTTCTGAATTGTTATATGTTAACATAATAAAACTATTTAATTCACTATCTAATTGTATTAACCAATGAATTATTCCTTTTAATTTTGTTTCAGAAGCATAATTTATAAATTTACGAGAAATAATTTTATGAATTGCTTCTAATCTAATATATTTAATATACCAATTATCAGTGAATTCTTCTTTTATTGTATTTAATAACTTTTTATATTGTTTTTTCATATATAAATCAACCAAACTAGTATAATATATATTAAATTTTCTTCTTTTATATTCTTCTAGTTCAGATTCGTTTTTTGAAGTTTCTTGAAATTCTTCATCAAATGAATCTTCAGGAATTATCATTTGTTTAATTTTTGGTTTTTTTTCATTCGGGTCACCTAAATGAATTATTGGTTGTTCATTATCATCCATTTTTGATTTAAAAAAAGTAATTCAATTGCTTTGAAAGTTATTTAATTTTTATTAAAATATTTTATTTTCATTAAGAATTAAAATTAATAATAAAGATGAATATATAAATATCCTATCAAAATTGGTATTTATTGTTCAATTTATAAAGGATTAATCTAGAAAATAAAGTTATTAATATTTAAAGATATGGAAATTAGGAAAAAACATTTTTTATTAAGGCATAATAGAAACATCTATTTTAATAAAAACCTTTAAAAGGATATTCTCTAAATATCATATAATAAATAATTATACTTAAACTACAAAAGTTACATTTTTAATTAATATTTTTTACTTCAAAAAATTTTGATAATATAGTTTAAAATGGAATTACGAAAAAAAATCATGGGAATTAGCAAAAAGAATAGAATAAAAAATTAAGTAATAGGAAAATGTATATATATTTATAAAAAATAGAAAATTTAACTAATATGAGATCTAGTTTCTTGAATTTTTCTTTTTAAACTTTCATATTTTTTCTTATCTCCAACAGAAACACTAGGTAGAACACTATTCATAGCATTATAAAAATCTTCTTTTAAAATAGTACAATCTTCTAATTCCAAATTATTAAATTTTAAACTATTTCCAGATAATCGTTTCAAAGCATTTAATTGAGCTTCTCTGACCAAAGCAGCTAAATCAGCTCCACTGAAACCGTCTAATTTCTCATTATCGAAAACTTCAATTAAATTTAAATCTTTTTCAATTGGTAAATTCCTAATTAAAGTTTCTAAAATAGAAATTCTATCATTTTTTTCAGGTAAAGGGACATAAAGTAATTTATCTAATCTTCCAGGTCTTAACATAGCAGGATCAATAATATCAGGTCTATTTGTAGCAGCAATAATAAATATTTGTTTTCTATCTTCTAATCCATCCATTTCAGTTAATAATTGATTAACAACTCTTTCACTGGAATTATTATTTTCATTTGATCTTTTAGGAACTAAAGCATCTAATTCATCAAAAAATATTATACAAGGAGAAGAATTTTTTGCTCTTATAAATAATGATCTTATTGCTCTTTCACTTTCTCCAACATATTTATTTAATAATTCTGGTCCTTTTATTGAAATAAAATTTGCTTTTGCTTCATTTGCAACTGCCTTTGCTAAAAGTGTTTTTCCACATCCTGGAGGACCATATAATAATACTCCAATTGCTTTGTTTATTCCTATTAATTTTAATTTTTTAGGTTCTAATATTGGCATTACTATATCATAATATAATTCATTTCTTAAATCTTTTAATCCTCCTATATTATCCCATGATACATTTGGTATTGTTGAAAAACCTTCTCTTTTACTTGTTGGTTGAATCATTTTAATTGCATATTCAAAATCACAATTATCTATATTTACTAAATTAATATTTATATTATTTTCAACACATCTTTTAATTGCATGATGACCAGCTGTTCTTACTAAAGATTGTAAATCTGCTGCTAAATAACCAGGAGTTAATTTTGCTAAATTATAATAATCTACATTTTCATTAATAAGATTTTTTTCTGTTATTTTTCTTATCATTTTTTCTCTCATTTCTAAAGAAGGAAATCCAATATGAATTTCTTTATCAAATCTTCCAGAACGTCTCATAGACATATCAATAAATTCTGGTTTTGAAGTAGCACCAATGATAAAAACAGGATTATTTAATTCAGATAAAAATTTATCATTAATATCATCTATACAAGTCATAATTTGAGCAACAATTCTTCTTTCCATTTCTTTATTAGCTTGTTCTCTTTTACCTAATATAGTTTCAATTTCATCTATAAATAATATACTAGGAGCATTTTGAATAACATTATTAAATAAATTTCTTATTATTTGTTCACTTTCACCACTTAAACTTGATATTATATCTGGTCCTGTTATTTTATAAAAAGGAATTTTAAACTGACCTCCAATTGCATATGCTAAAGTAGTTTTTCCACATCCTGGAGGACCACAAAGTAATATTCCTTTTATTGGTAATATATTTAATTTTTTATATAAATTATAATTATTTAATGGAAGAGATATTATATCTTGTAATTCTTTTATTATTTCTTCCATTCCTCCTAAATTTGATAAATTTATTTTTGGAATATAAAGATATTTTTCTATGTTAAAAGATTGGGTTTCTGGGAAAATTTCACGTCTTCTTTTTTTTTGGGAAAAATCATTGTTTTCTTTTTCGTTCTTTTCATCTTTTATAGAATTTTCTGATTTTCTATTTTTTATTTCTTTTATTAATGTTTTTATTATGGGACGAAGAGATTCATCTTTTTGACGAGAAAATTCAGGAGATTTTTTTATTTCTGATATTATGTCTTCTATGCTTGATATTGATTTATTTGTTTTTATTATGGATATAACTAAATTTTTTATTTTTGACGACATATCTGAGAGAGATATATATTTTTTTTTGATAATTATTTTTTTTCATTTAAACTTAAAAAATTTATTTAAAAAATGTTAATGTTTTTATATTTTATCTAAATATTCTATTTCAATAATTATTTTTATAAAAATAAATAAATTTCTTTTTAATTTTCTTTTTTATTTTTTTTTTATTTTT
>JAEEGK010006536.1_pt1 | contig 28038 bp, 17 predicted proteins | sample 8958771 | NCBI WGS metagenome assembly JAEEGK01 (sample SAMN16246547, study PRJNA631951) | gut metagenome | biome: gut microbiome; feature: rumen; material: SC-attached | host: Bos | place: Iran: Karaj | collected 2018-10 | reverse complement strand
CTAATTAATATTTTTAATTTTTTCCATTCAAAAATTATTATAAAAAATACATAATAAAAATATCAAATTAATAAATAAATTATAAAAAAATGAAAAAAATTCTTATTTTATTATTACTCTATTTCATAAATTGTGATAAAACAGCAAATGTAACATTAGGATCAGAATTTGATGTATTTTTACAAGGAGATCCAAGTACAGGATATAAATGGTATTTAGAAAATATTTCTGAACTTTCAAAAAATCAAATTCTTATTCCACGAAAAATATCTAAATCTGGAATTGGAAGATATCTACCTGCAAAGAATCATAAAGGAGGTTATAGGGGAATTTTTATTTTTGGATTTAAAGCAAATAAAGAATCTCAAAAGCCAGTCACTTGTAAATTCGTTTATAAAAACTCTTCTAACCACGTTAAAGAAGAGAAAATTTTAAAATATAGAGTTCAAAAATTTTAATTTTATTTTTTAAGAAATAAGTTAAAAATAAATTTCTTTTCATAAATATAAGTGTTTTAAACTATTCAAAATATTAATTAATAAAAATACTAATTTTTATTGTGTTTTCTTCTCTTTTAATTCAGGATATCTTTTCCCAATAGTTTTAATATTTAAAATCTCACACATTTCTTCAGAGCAAAAATAAACCAAATGAACCCAAGATAAATAATTCCAAATTAAAGTAAATACAATAATATAATCAATAGAACATAAAATTTCAAATCCTAAAAACAAATAAATAAGAGTATGAATAGAATTCATTAAAACAGGAATAATAAAATAAATTCTATAAGGATTAAAATTATCATTCATAATATGACTTAATTGTAAAATTCCTATAATTTTAGCAAATTATAATCCATAAGCCAAAAATAAAACTTTAGGATATTCCTTAACAATAATATTTTTACTTTTTACTTAATGATCTTCTATGTCCTCTTATTAAATTATCATTAGGGTGAAATTTTAATTTTGTAAAATCTTTACTTATTGATTTTACCATCGATTTTTTAGAAGCAGATGATGTATTTGTTCCTATTGAAGATAAAGAATTTTCTAAAATTTTATTTTTTTGTTTTTCTGAAAATAATATTCTTGGTTCGTATTTTCTTAAATAATTTGAAGACATATTTTTTTAAATATTTTAATTATTTTAAATTAAATATTATAAAAGCCAAATAAATTTTTTTGTTTAAAAGAAATTTAGATTTTTTTAAGTTGGTTTAATCAAATTCAAAAACCAAATGTTTAAATAAATATATTAAAATTATGAGTTTGATAATTTTTCTATATCAAATAACCCTTTACTTGAAATTCTAACACCAAATAAACTTTTCATAGTAATTGAATTCTTTTCCATATTAAATCCAATTTCATAACTTACGTTATTTGTCCCATTGAATGATTTGCTTTTAATTGGGGATTCAATCTTATCAATATTACAAATAGATATTGTTTGATGATCACTTTGGTAAATTATTTTCGAAATATTATCTTTAGAACCATATAATTCAACACATTTTGGATGATTAAATTTCGATATTTCATGACTTTTAACTTCTTTTCCATTTAAAGTTAATAATCTAAGTGTTCCTTCATGATAACTATTTTTTTTATTGGCAAAAGTGATTAAAGAAGGATATGGATAATTAAAAATATGAACAAAACTGGTATTATAATTGTGTTTTATTGATTTTAAAAGTCTTAAATCAGGAAATGAAAATAGATTGATACAATAATCTTCTCCTGCAGTTACTAAAATATCTTTTGTTGAATTAACACATAAACTAGAAATTTCTCTATAATGTCCAGATATCTTTTTTACTTCTTTTAAAACATTGTCACCATTTATAACAACAGACCCTCCCTGAGGTCTATTTGATGGAGTTTCTTTGCAATACTCACTCGTAATTATAAATAGAATTATATTTCCAAAAGTATCACCACATACTAAATAATTATTATTCATATATTGTTCTACTAGTTTCAATGCTGAAATAACATTTTTATCTTTATTAAATGTTTCAGTATTCATTATAAGAGGAATTAAATTACTTGTATGAAAATATATTAAATATCCATCTTGGAGTCCTCCAACAAAACAATAATTTTTATTTTCTGAAAAAACAATATTATTTGATAAATAATTAGGAATATCTTTACCATCTCTTCCATAAGTATCAAAATATTTTTGAGTAAAATGAGCATAATAATAATGAAATTGTGAATTATCTCCTCCAAACCAACTTGTTGATATTATCTTTAAAGCTATTGCAGAATCAGAGACTATATATAAACTTTGCTCATTATTATATTGCATTCCATAAATTAATGTTTTAAGTTTAAAATTAACTGAATCTTTTGTAGAACCTGTAACATCAATGATTTTCATTGATTTTGAATTTAATTTTAAACTAATATTTCCTTGAGATTTATCATTTGAATCTTTTAATTCTTTTATAGAGTTATATGTCGATGAAATGTTTAATGTTTTTTCAATACCTCCTTCAGGATAAATTTCTGGTAAATAAAATAATTCTGGAACATAAAAATTATTATTTGTTGAATAATCTATTTTATTTTTATCATATGGGGGAACATTAATAATATTTTTATATTCTGACTTTGAATCATCATTTTGAATATAAGGATAATGATTAACATCCAATGGATTATTAAACATTCCGAAATTATACATTAAAATTTTAGATAATGGAAATTCTATATTCTTTTCAACATAATCTTTATAATCAATAGATGTATTCGATTTATCTGGTGTATAATTAAGAAATATTTTTTGTAAAAATGATTTCTTTGCATAAATAACATTATTTTTATAGTGTAATTGTTTTAAATCCTTTACTTTATTTACTAAAGATTCAATTAAAAATTGTTTCATATTTATTTCTTTAAATGAAAAAAGGTATTGTTTTTTATTATTTAAATAAATACCTATTTTTAAAGTTAAATCACTATTTTCAATCTTTTTATTTCTAGAATCTAATGATTGATTTAATTGTTGTTGAATTGTTGTACAATAAATAAATAAATCAATATCATTGATATTAAATTGTATTTCTTTATATTCATCATTTATTTCAAAACCTTGGAAATAAAAGCATTCATTCTTTAAAATAATAACTCCAAAAATTTTTCTATTTACTTTTTCACAATAACAAGGAAAAGAAACATCATTTGAAGATTTCAAATAATCTAATATCTTATTATTTGTAAAATTACTTGTTCTTTTATTATATTCATCAATATCACTAATTGTAGAAATAATTGGTCTTTTAAAATCATTACAATAAAAATTTTTAATTTTCTTTTTTAAATCAGCATCATTTTTTATTTGCCAAAAATTATTATTTTCAAACAATTGTTTAACTAATTTTTGATATAAGTTATCTCTTCTAATATCTTTAAATTTATCATCAAATTCTAAAATATTTTGATAATCTTGAATAAAATCAACTTCTCTTTGAGGTATTATTTCATGAGAACATCTAATTTCTTCAATAAATTGCTCAATATCTTCTATTTTTTCTTTATTAATATATTTTATAGGAATATACACTATTTCTTCTTTATCATCATCTTCACAAAATTTATCTTCTTCTTTAAATCCTTCCTTTTTAATTTTTGCTATTCTTCTTTGTTCAATTTGATCTTCTGTTGAATATTCAACATCTAACTTTTTAAAAACTTCTTTGAAAAAATTTTCTTGAATTTTATGAAGTTTATCTGGTTTTGTTTCTCTGAAATTTTTTTCATCTATTTTGGATTTTATTTCTTTTAAAGATAAAGCAATTTCAAACATAATAATATCAGAAATATCTTTTAATTTATCTAAGAATCCAATAGATAATTGAATAAATTTATTATAGGTTTCAATATAATTATCAATTGATTCACTATCTTTAATTTTTTTCCTTAAGAAATCAGATATTTTTGCATATAGGTATTTTTTATTAAAAAATAAAGAAACATTTAGTTCTTTGTTTTCATTTTGAGATATAATTTTAATAATATTTGTAAATGTATTATTATATAATTCATTTCCTGAATTTTTGGTAATATAATATAAAATTAATAAGAAATCAACTTTATTTTCATCAAAATTATCTAATACTGTTTTCCCGATTTCATTTGTATTAATATCATTTGAATTATCTCGAACATCTTGATTAAGAACATCAATATTAGAAATAGAATTGAATAATTTATTTTTCCAATCTTTTATTAAATTGTTACTGCCTAAAGTATTGAGTGCTTCTTTGTAAGAAACTGCTAATAAGTTTTTCTTAGTTTTTAAACAAAGATAAAAATAAAAATCTAAAGCTGATTCTACACATCCATCAGTTTCTTCACTTAATAAATACTGAGCAATAGGATTTATAAAATCTGAAGATTTTATTTCCAAATAATCAAATTTTAATTTATTTTCAATTAAATCTAAAAATTCCATTTTTAAACAATAATTTGATTCTTTTTGATTCTTTAATTCATCTAAAAAGGCGTTATATAATAAAAATAAAAATTTAAAATCTTCAATATTTTGACTTGTTGTATTATCATCAGGTTTAAATATTTGATCAAGAGAAGAACTATTTAATTCAATTAAATTTTTTGGTGCTTTTTTCAATTCTACATAAATTTGATTTTTTATACATGGAGGAATATTATTTGCTAACAAATTAAATAAAGATTGTATTATTTCTTCTTGATTATTTTCTTCATTTTCTTCATTTAAATCAATTAATTTCAATAAATTTTGCATTTTTGCAAGAAAATCTCCTTGGACAACAACCTTATTCTTTTTATGCTTTTCACAACAAATTTCATTTCTTGCTTTCATTTCATTGTTGAATAAAGAAATTATATCAATAATTAATCTTTTATTATAATTTCCTTGATTTTGCGTTAAATAACTAATATAATTGTTTAATAAATTTTTTTTATCTTTTTCAATAAAATATTTAAACACAATTTTAGGATTAAATACAAACTCAGAATTGATGACATTGGAAATCATTCTATTTAAATTAAAATTATCATTTAAATTAATAATACTTTTTAAATCAATGAAAATATTTTCTGGAAATTGTTCGAAAAAATAAGATAAAACATTAATAAAATCAGTATCTTTTAATTCATTATTTTCATATAAAGGGAAAATCATTGATACAATGTTATTAATTAAATCTTTGTTTCTACATTTTTTAAGTTCTTCAGAATTTTGATATAAAATTTTTATTGCAGGAAGAATTTCTTTTATTCCACCAATATAATCTATATTTGAAGTATAATTTTTATTTTGATGAACAAATATACCATTTCCTATTGGAATATTATAATTTCTTGTTCCATCATATAAAATATTAGAATCTTTTTGATAATAATTATAACAATTAAAAGAAAAGAAATAAAAATTATTAACATTAGATTCAATTTTATCCATTTGATCAAGGGTTTTTTTAGCATTTTCAATAATTTCAAAACTATAATTAATTTTTTCTTTAATCATATTCTTTTTATCATCATTAAAAGGAGATGAAACAAAACCTCCACAAATTGTATAAACTTTTCCAAGAAAACCATTTAATAATTTTAATGTATTTGGAAATCTTTGTCTTGTAACTGAAGAATTATATTTTTGACTTCTGTTATTATTATCAAAAGCATTAATTTCTACTTTTTGATTTCCTTGATCGTAATTAATATAAATATTAAAAAAATTATTATTAGAAGGTAAAGGACCAAGTTCTTTATTTTCGACTTTAATTTTTAAATCTGAAGTTAATGAAATAATTAAAGTTCCTGCTTCAAATAAAATACAATTTTTTTTTAATTTTTTAAAATAAGTTAAATCCAATGATATAGAAGTAAAGATTCCATAAGGTTTTCTGGGTTGACCAATTAAATTCATTTGAATATTACCTTCACTTGAAGGAAAAAAGGAAAAATAATGGTTGTTTTTAGATTTATTTATTTGATAAAGAGATTTGACTATTGTAATTATATTTAAAAGAGTAATATAATTAACACTATTTTCATTTAAATATGGAGATAATTCTTTCAAACAATATTGATAATCTTCTTTTGATAAAGGGAAATTTTTTATTAAATTACATAGAGAATCAGAATTTATTTCTTTGTTGCTTTTTATAAGCACAGAAACCAAAAAATGAATAAAACCTTTTGATTTTTTGAAAATAAAATTAAGAGCATCACATAAAATATCAATGTCTTTAGTAATATTTGATAAGTTTTCATATTCTTGTATCAATATATTTCCATTACTTTCAATTGAAGAAGCTGTCTTTAATAAACATTTCTTTTCTTTTTCTGAGGGAAATAAAGCAATTATAGAATTATTTAAATCTTTAAAGAAAGGTGATTTTTCCATTTTTTTCAATTATATAAATTTTTTTTTCTAAAAATCTTTAGCTTTAAAATATATTAATGAATTATTTTAATTATTTTTTTGGAAAAAAAAATAATAAAAAATTTGATAAAAGTTTTTATCTAATTAAAAGAATTTAATCTTAATTAATTACTTATTGTTAATATTCTAAATAAATGTTTTTTTCATTTAGATTTTTATAATTAATTTATGATAAATAAAATCTAATGATAAAAAAATAAAATATTTAATTATATTTAAACCAAAAAGACCTTATTTAAGATTCGCAAAGAATTTCAATTTTTTATGATTTACCTCACATATAAAAAAACTAATTAAAAAAATTAAACAATTTAATAAATCTCTTTTTTAAAAAAATTAATTTAATGGGATGTGTCCCTCGTAAGCCAAAAATAAAAATAATAGAAGTAAAAATTTATAATCTTAACAAAAACAATTTATAGAAATCAAAAGATAAAAATCCTTCTGTTAAAATATTTCCAGGATTTTTTATAAAAAGAGGAATAGGAGATCCATATGAAGAATATGAATTAATGAATTATTTAGGAGAAGGGGGATATGGAAAAGTATATAAAGTAAAACATAAATTAACAGGTCAATATCGAGCAATGAAAATAATAAAATGTAGATCATCATCTAAAAATCATGAAAAACAAATTTCAAAAGAAATAGAAATTTTAAAAAGTTTAGATCATCCAAATATATTAAAAGTATATGAATTTTTTTGTAATCGAAAAACATTTTTTATAATAAATGAATTATGTACTGGAGGTGAATTATTTGATAAAATTATTGAAGTTAAACATTTTAGTGAAAGTGTCGCTGCTAATATAATGAGACAAATATTTTCTGCTATTGCTTTTTGTCATAGTCAAGGTGTTATTCATAGAGATTTAAAACCAGAAAATATTTTAATTGAAAGACAATCAGAAAAGCATTTAGAATATTTTCATATTAAAATTATTGATTTTGGAACTTGTGAAATATTAAAGAATAATAAAATGTTAAAAGAACAAATTGGAACTTCTTTTTATATTGCTCCTGATGTTTTAAAGAATGAATATAATGAAAAATGTGATTTATGGTCTTGTGGAGTTATTATGTATATTTTATTATGTGGTTCTCCTCCTTTTTTTGGTATTAATGAAGAAGAAATTTATAGAAAAATATTAACTTGTAATTTTACTTTTAGACATAAAATTTGGAATGAAATATCACAAGAAGCTAAAGATTTAATTAATAGATTATTAGAATTAGATCCTAAAAAAAGAATAAATGCTAATGATGCTTTAAATCATCCTTGGTTTAAATTATTTAATTTTGATTCAATAAATAAAAAGAAATTTAATGAAAAAAATTTAATCACTATTATTAAAAATATTTATGAATTTAGAGCTGAGCAAAAATTACAACAAGCTACTTTAGCTTTTTTAGTACATAATTTATCTTCTCAAGAAGAAATTTTAGAATTAAAAGAAGTTTTTTGTTTTTTTGATAAAAATAATGATGGAAGATTAACTAAACAAGAATTACATGAAGGGTTAAATAAAATATATAATACTAATAATATAGCATATTCTCTTGATTCAATAATGAAAACAATTGATACTGATAATAATGGATTTATTGAATTTGAAGAATTTGCAAGAGCTTCAATTGATAAAGAAAAATTATTAACTGAAAAAAATTTAAAAATTGCTTTTGATTTATTTGACAAAGATAAAAGCGGTGGAATAAGTTGTAGTGAATTAAAATATATTTTAGGTGATTATAATAATAAAGTTAAAGAAAGTGTTTGGAGAAATATGATAAATGAAATAGATTTAAATGGTGATGGACAAATTTGTTTTGAAGAATTTAAAACTATGATGAATAATGTTATTATGAAAGATAAAAAAAAGGAAATTTCCAATTTAAATCTTGATAATTATATTAAAAATTGTAATACATTTCCAAATAATAAAGAAAATAATGAAATCGGTTTTAAGGCTAGATATGATATTAATGATACTTTTAATGAAAATAGAGGTGCTGTAGTCAGAAAAACTGTTATATTTACTAAGAATAATGGAATTAAGAAAGAAAATAAAATTTCTTATTTTCAAAAAAAATAATAATATATATAATGAATATTCAAATGATGTTATATATTTTAATTTAAAGAAACTTATTTTATATAATGTACATTTTTTAAATTATTTCATAAAATTTGATTATGTAATATTGAAGAGATTGACTAATTTTTTTAAATCCACTTTTTAATTATCTTTTATAGGTTTATTATTAATGGTAGAAGAGTTAAAATTAGAAGAAAAAAATTTTGTTTTTTTTTTATTTAGCAATATAGTCTAAATAATTATAAATATAATTAAAAATTAAATAAAATATTTCATTTTATAAAAACAGGTTTATAAAAATATTTAATCTATATTTATCTTTAATGAAAAAATAAATTAAATTAATTACTCTACTTTAGAAACTTTACAATCATCATCGCATTTTTTATTTTTTTCATAGGAAAATTCATATAAATAAACTTGAGTCCTTTTCTTATTTGGACTTAAAGAATAATTACAATTAACATTAGCAGGAGTATGATTTTGTGAGTTGTCTCTATTCTTATGATTTTTTTCATAAAATTTTAAATTAATATTTTTTGTAAGATAATTACTTGATTTTGTATGATTTACATATTGAGGTCCTTTATTATGTTCACTTGGTGAATTTTTATTTGGTGGAGTTAAAGCTTCTGTTAAAGAATCTGAGTTTGAATTTGAATTATTTATTAATATTTCAGATATTTTTTTTTTCATAACAATTTTATTTTGCTTAAAATCTTCTTTTATATTTGAAATATAATTAATGTTAGTTTGATTATGATTACTATTTTTATTATTATTATTTTGTTTTATTAAGTCAATAGGATAAACTTTATTTTCTTCTTTAATATTAGGTTCTACTATTGTTTCTGTTTTTAAATAAATTTCTTTTTGTTTGTTATTATTTAAATGTCCATACATATTATTACAATTAGAATTAATACAATTGAAATAGTTATTATTAAAACTAATGTTGATATTATTATTGTAATTAAAATAAATGTTAAAAGCTTTGATTTTTTCTTTAACAATAGGTCTATTAATGATTTCATAAATACTAATTCTTTCTTTCATATCTTTTTTTAAAAGATTTCTACATAAAAATTTTAATTCTTCATTATAATTAGTATTAATTTCAGGAGTAGGATTATTAATAATATTTTTCATTAAAATCGGTAAATTATTTCCTTTAAAAGGTAATTCAAGTGTCATTAATTGAAATAATACACATCCAATCATCCAATTATCATTTTTAAAAGTATAAGGTTCTCCTTTACAAATTTCAGGAGATAAAAAAAAAGGAGTTCCTAAAGAAGTATTTGCAAAAGCAGTTGTATTATCCATTTTTTTTGAAGTTCCAAAATCACCTAATTTAACATTACCTTTTGATAATAAAATATTTTGTCCTTTTATATCTCTATGAATTATTTTATTTTGATGTAAATAAAGTATAGCACTTACAATTTGAAGGAAATATTTCCATATTTCATTTTCTTCTATTTTTTCTTTTTTTGATTTATAATATTTTATTTTTCTTTCTAAATCCTTTTCTTCTGCATATTCCATTATAATCCAAATTTTATTTTTATGAATAAAGGAATCTTCATATTTAATTAAATAAGGATGATCTAATTGTTTTAAGATTTTTATTTCATTTATTACTCTTTGCATTTCTTCTGGAGAATCTTTATTAATAACTATTTTTTTTAAAGCAAATTTTTTTAGATTTGTTAAACTTTTTACAATATATACTGGATTTCCTCCTCCTCCAATTCCTATTTTTTCTATTTTATAATAATTATCATAATTATCTAATTTGTTCATTTTTTTATTAATTTGGAAAAATATTTTTATAATATGTATTTAATTATTTTACTTTTGAATTATTATTTTTTTATTGTAAATTATTAAAAATCATTGTTTTAAATACAACTTCAATTTTTATATTTTTTATAAAATAATTTTAAAAAAATTAAATATAGATATTAACGTATATTTTTTTTTTAATTTTTATTTTTTTAATTTAATTAAGATTGTGTTTGAAAATATAATTTGATTACCTTTAGCTCTTTGGTTTGGTATTTTTATCAAATCATTTTATTCTTTATTTATTATTTCTTTCATTATCTTTTTTTTCTTCTTCAAAAAATGATTAAAAATATATTACACATTTTTTATTATTCTGCATTTAAAAATATCCGTTTTTTTTAAATCATTTTTTTTTAATATGATTAATAATATTTTTTTTTCTATTAATCATTATAAATTTTTCTTTTTTGAATTTTAGAAGGATATTTTTTTAATATAATTAAAAATCAGATTATTTAAATAATTATTGAGCTTCCTTTTTAATAGTAAATATTGATATTGTTAATAATTGTTTAACTAAATTAGGAGATAAGTGTCCTTTTTTATTATTTTTTTATTTATTTAATCTATATTTTTTATAAATGAACTATATAGAGTTTTTTATTGTCTTTTTATTTGATTAAAAATAACTGAAAAATAAATTTTATAATAATAAGGATAGCAGTTTTATTTTTAAATTGATAAAAAAAACAAAAAAACAATTAACAAATTTAATATATGAAAAAATTGTATTTTATAATTTTATAATATATAAATATTAAAATGTATAGACAATATATTTATATAAAATATTATCTTTAATTGACAATTTATTCATTTGAAGTCACTTTTGCTTCTATATCACTTTTATATTTATGCAATTCTTTTCTTATATCAATAAAACCTTTTTTTATTATATTTTCTAAAATATAACTTAAATTATATAAAGAAGTATCATCTTCATCATCACCAAAAAAGCTTTTTATAAGGATTCCATTTTCTTTTTGTAAAGAAAAATTAACTTCAGAATTATCTATAATAATTACTTTTTTTAAGTCTCTTCCAATTTTAGAAATATCTTTAACAAATTCATTATTAATTAAAATAGTATGATGTCTATATAATTTATGATGAAAATATGTTTTTTCACTTTCAATCTCATTTATAATAACATCAGCATAACTTTGAGTTGAAGCAGTAAAAAGTATTAATTCACAATTTAATTCTAATAATTTATCTAAAAATTCATTTAATCCTGGTCTCATTCTTAAAATTCCTTTTCCATTTTCTTTTAAATTTTTAAAATGTATTAAAGTTTCATCCATATCTAAAATTATAGATAAAGTATAATCTAATTTAATATTATCTAAGAAAGGATATTTAATTGGAAAAAAAGTTGAAGAATTATCTATATCATTTTTATCTTCTTCTATTAATGAATTTTCATTTAAATTATTTTCAATTAAATATATTCCTGTTTTAGGAGATTTTAATCTAAATATTTGTTCAAAATATTTTTGATACCAATCGTTGCTTAATTTATTTATATTTCTTAATGCTATAATTGGTTGAGTTATATTTTCTTTATTTACTTTAAATTTAAAAAGATTTTTTTCTAAGTTAATAATTTCCTGAATTGAACTGTTTATAATTTTAAATTTTTCTTGCAATAATTTATAAATCATTAAATTATTTCTTCCTAATCTTTTATTTGATTTAGTAATAACAGTTTGTTGAATTTTATTTAACCAAATATTTGTCATTTGTTCTTTTTCAATATCATTTAAAATTATTTGAGAAATCATTAAAAAGATTTGATAAATTTCATTAAGACAATTTATAATTTTATTCAAAGGAAGGTTCATTTCGTTTTTACTATGCTCAGATGAATAAATAAATCCACAAATAATTGTAAAAACATTAAAATTCAAAGCTTCTGTTAAAATTTTTAATTCATGTTCTTTTTGAGAATAAGAAACTTTTACACAATTTATTATTTTATAATACTTTAAAGCTCTAAAGTAATTTAAAAAAATATTAAAATCAATTAATTCTGATAATCTATAATTTTCAATTAAATGAGTTATTGATTCTTCAATAATAACTAAAGATTCAATATTAAATGATGAAAATTGGTTTGTTTCTTCTTTTTCTAAATTTTTTAGTTTTGAAGAATCTTCATAATTTTCTTGTTGATTTGTATCAGATGTTTCTCTTTCTGCTTTATCATATTTTAATATATTTTCTCCACTAATACGAGAATTATGATTACTTTTTTTATTCTTTTGTTTATTCATTTATTTTTTTCTATTAATTAAATAATAAATATATGAATTAAAAAATTTAATTAATCTATTTCAAAAAAAAAATTTATAGATATTAAATCAACTTTATGGTTGTTTTATAAAGAATGAAAATTCAATAAAATAAAAAAATAAATATTTAAATTTTAAGATGTCATTAAGGAACTTAATTATTGTACTCCTAATATCAATTGAATTAACAATCGAATCAATATTAAATTGCGAAAATTATTCTTCGACAAATAAATGTATATCATGTGAAGAAGGATATGTCTTAGAAAATAATAAATGTAACAAATGTGATGATTCATATTGTAAATTTTGTGTAACTACAAATAAATATTCATGTTATGAATGTAAATCAGAATATATTTTAAAAGGCAAAATATGTGGAGCAAAATGTTTAACTTCAATACCATATTGTGATATTTGTGAACCAAATACTAATAATTGTATTTATTGTAATAATGGTTGTGATGTTCAAGATGGAAAATGTTCTTGTTCAAGTAGAAAACTTTTAATAATATTTTTAGCAATTGGAAGTTTTTTAATTATTATAATTGTTATTTTATGTCTTACTAAAGTTAATGAAATGAGAAATTTAAAAATATCAAAATTAATTTTTGATACAATTGAGCCTGACAAAGAAAAAGAAAGGGAAAATAAAAATTATTATGATGGACTTAATTATAAAAAAAATGAAGAAATACCTATAAATAATAACAATATGAATTATTATAATGATGAAAATAATTTAAGGAGTCTTCCTACTACTAAAAGTAATGATTTACTTGATGATAAAGATTTTGACTCTAAAAAAATTTGTGATTTTTGTCTACTTGAGAATAGTGTTTTTATTTTAAGTTGTGGTTGTAATTTATGTGATAAACATAAATCTTTAGGATTAGGAGATAAATGCCCTGTTTGTAAAAAGACTATTAATTTAATTGATTAAATAAATGGAATATTATAATTTATTTTATTTAATATAATGGAATCTTAGATATATATTTATAAATTTTAATTTTTTTTTAACTATATTTTTCTATTAATTCATTTGTTAAATCAGTTTGAACTAAAGGATCATTTGAATTTATATTTAAGTCTATAAATCCTCTTATAAAACTTAAATGTTTTTCTAAAATTTTTATATCTGTTTGAAAATCTGGTTTTTCTTTATAATTATTAATCCAAGTTGATAACTCAGATAAAAATGATTGCTCATCATATCTTTGTTTAAATGCTTCTGAATATTTTTCTGCTATTATTGTTTTTGTTGCATTTACAAAATTTATTAAAGATTCTTTTGGATTATGTCCTCTTTCTTTTACTTCATCTGTTTCTTTAACATATATATCTTTTTGACCTTCTAAAGCTTTTCCTACATTGTCCAAGAATTTTATAATATTTTGATAGTTTTCATCGTTTTTCTCATTTTCCATTTAATTTAATTTAAATTATTAATATAATTTTTGTTTATTTTTTATTTAAAACATTTTAAATTTTTTTATTTAAATTTATTATGCTAATCCATTATATTATTACTAACATCAAATATATTTATTATAACATATTGATTAATTACCTAAAAACTTCTAACTTCAAATTATTAAATACAAAAAAATTATAATGGTAATAGAAAAAATTATTTTAATTCTCAAATATAAATTTAAAATCTTCATATAAAAAAAAATTAAAAAAAAACATATTAAAATGGGCTCAATATGTAATAAAAGTCCAGAAGTAATAGAAACAATAATAAATCCCGATTATATGTTACCTTTTGCCTATCATTATGATTTAAGGAAAAAATATAATTTCATTAAAATAATAAATCATGGAGCTTTTGGTCAAGTGAAATTATTTTCAGATAAAACTTTCTCTAATGTTCAATTAGCAATTAAAACAATATCAAAAGAATTATTAACAAAAAAGAATAAATTTCAACAAATAAAAAAAGAAATAGAAATCCTTTCTGAATTAGATCATCCAAATATAGTAATATATTATGCTACTGTAGAAATGCCTGAAAATTTTAACGTTTTAATGGAATATTTAAGTGGAAATGATTTATATCAAATTTTACGTAAAAAAAAGAAAAAAATAACTCCAGAACAATTTAAATATATGTTATATCAAATATTAAGTGCATTATGTTATTTACATCAGAATGAAATAGTACATAGAGATATTAAACCAGAAAATATTATATGTACTTCAAATGAAACAATTAATGGTAAATATGATTTAAAATTAATAGATTTTGGATTGAGTGAAAGATTTAAAAAAAAAGAAAATTATTCTTCAGCTGGAAGTCCACATTATATGTCTCCGGAAGCTTTAAGTGGGAAAGTAACTCCAAAAAATGATATTTGGTCAGTAGGAATTATATTTTATATATATTGTTTTGGTAAATTACCCTTTGATTCAGTAAATAGAAAAGAATTATTTAGACAAATTAGAGAAGATGATATTAATTTTGATATAAAAAAACAAGAAGATATTTCAGATGATGAAATTGATTTATTGAAAAAAATGTTAGATAAAGATTATGAAACTAGAATTAATGCTTTAAATGCTATTAGACATCCTGTTTTTAATCATTTAAATGTTGAATTTGATAGTGATAATATGAATCATTATTTTGAAGAGTTCTTTAGTCAAAATACTTTAAAATTAATTACTATGTATGTTGAATATTCTATTATTAAAAAAACATTTTTATATGTATATGTTCTATTAAATCCTTTTGAAAAAAGACATTATTATAGAAAAATGTTTTTAGCTATTGATAATTATTTTAATTATATTGGAGTATTAAAATCAAGAGAAGTTTTTGAAGAATTTAAAAAAAGAAAATTAGTTGATGATGAAGCAGGAGAAATATTTAGTTTTATTGATTGTAATAGAACAAATAATGCAAAGAAATTATATAAAAAAGAAGGTTCTTCAAGAGGAGATGTAAGTTCAGAAAGTTCAAAAAAAGAATTGAGTAGAACAGCAACATCAAAAAGTTTAAAATATAAAGATTGGGGTCAAATAACTTATACTGTTTTTTTATCTTTTTTCTTTATTGATGAATTACCTAAATTAGTTGATGATGAAAATAAAATTTCATATATATTTAAATTTTTCTGTGATAGACCTTTAAATTTTGATTTAAATAAAAAAAATTCTATTATTGATAATGAAGGAGAAACTATTTATACTGATGGTATGGATCATAGATCTAATACTATTACTAAAGATACTTTTAATAGGTTTTTATTTAAACATAATTTACCTTTTAAGGATGCTGAAGATGATATTAATAAGTTTTTCACTGATCATCCTAATCCTATATATTATAAAGAATTTAAGGAATTAATTTTGAACAATGAGAGTGATTAAATGTAAAAATATATTTTTTGCTATTTTATGATTAATTGCTTAGTATTTTTTAAAAGAAATATCAAGCTTTATTGTTATTAAAATATTAATATTATTATTTGATGTTTTTTAAATAGTTTTATTCTTTTATTATCTAAAACAGAATTTTAATTCTTTTTATATATTTTTTATTACTTTCTTTTAGTTTATTTAGTTTAAATATGAATTCTTTATTTGAAAAATATTCTTCAATGATAAAAGGAATAAATTAAAATTAAATATTTATTTTTATTCCAACAAAAAAAAAATTTATCTTAAAAGTAAAATGCAAAAAAGAACAAATTCTTTTGATAAAAACTTATATATGACTAATCAAATATCAAACAATCAAAAAGAAAAAAATAAAGAAGACCAAAAACCAGAAAAAATAGAAAATTATTTTCCAAATTTCCTATCTTCAGGAGAAATATATTCAATAATACTTCACAATGATAAAACTTTAATAATAGGAGATGGAGAAGACAAAACATATTTTTATGACATAAAAAAGAAAAATATATTATCAGAGCAAAAATTAAATAAAGAAAGTATTTCCTTTTTAAAATTATCATATGATATAAAATATTTAATATCAACATCAAATAACGGTGAAATAATATTATTTTCCCCAAGTGAAAATTTTAAAATAATAAATAAAATAAATGATAATGAAAAAGAAATAAATTGGATTGAATGGAATCCAAAAGGACCAATGTTTGCTTTAGGATATATTGATGGAAGTGTTTGGATTTATTTAGCTAAAAATCCTAAAAATCCAATTAACTTTTTTAATCATTATGAATCGTGTACTTGTGGTAATTTTACTAATGATGGATTTAATTTAGTTTCTTGTGGTGAAGATGGTTTAATTTTTTTATATAATTTAAAAGAAAGAAAAGTTATTAAAAGTATTAAAGGAGATATTGGTCCTATTTTATGTATGGATTTCATGAAAGAAGATAAAAAAAATTTATTTGTTGTTGGAAGTTTATGTAATGAAATTATGTTTGTTTCTTTTGATAAAGGAAAAGTTATTTTTTATCAACAATTTGATTATGATGAAGATAATGAAAATTATATAAATGATAATAATAGTTTTAATAAAAATAATAATGGAAATATAAGTAATAATGAATTAGATGATGATATTAATGATGAGAATAATGATAATAATCAAAGTGGTATTGAATCTATTATTTTTTGTAATAATAATAAATTTTGCGTTTTTTCTGATTCACAATGTAATTTTAGAATTTTTGATATGACGACTATGCAAATTAGAGTTACTATTCCTTTAGAAAATGAAAATATAACAAAATTAATTTCTTCTAAAATGAATAATTTCATTATTTATGGTTCTGGATGTAATGGATATATTTATATTATTGATACAAGAGGAAAAGGAAATATTATTTCAAAGAAAAAAATGCATAATGATGTTATAATGGATTTTGTAATTTCGGAAAAGGAAGAATTTATTATTTCAAGTTCATTAGATAAAACAATAAATTATTTTCAAATTCCAATATTGAAGGAAAAAAAAAATTATTGTGTTTAAATATTTAATTTATAAATTGATTATATATTTTATGGCATAATAAACATTAAATAATTTAAAGAAAAACAATTTAAATTCAATAATTCAATAAAAATAATTTAAAAAGAAAAGAAAAAAAAAACTTTATTTATTGATCAAATATAAGGAAAAAAATTTTTATAAATTCATCATTTCTTTCTCTTAAAAACTTAATAACAAATTTTAATATTAGACAAAAAAATTATTTACTCCTTTTTTTAAATGCAATAATTTTAGGTTTAAAATAATTAATATTTAATAATTATTTGTCAATATTAAATTATTAATAAAATGGAAAATAATAATGTAAATAATATCGATGATAATTCACAAAAAGAAAAAAAGAAAATTACTATAACTTCCTTTTTTACTTCTATTAATGAAGAAAAAAAAGAACGAACAGAAAATTCAAATAATAAAAATAAAGAAGATAATGTAATTCAAACTTCTCCTTTAAATAATGAAATGAATAATAATAAAAGTATTAAAAATTCAGAAAAAAATACAAATATGTTGAAAATGTTTGAAGAAATGAAATCAAATTATGAAACTAATAAAAAAACAAATGAAGAATCTAAAATAAATGTTCAAAATACAAATAATAATAAACAGATAAGTAATATAAAAGATAATATTAATCAAAAAGAGAATAAAAATGAAAATATTGAGTTTAAAAATAATAAAAGTGAATTTGATAGAAAATATATTAAAGAAGATAATAATCAATTTAAAGTTCTAATTAAATTAATTGAAAACAATACTTTTTATATCGGGCATTTAATTTTAAAAAATTATATTATATCTTTTATTCCTAATTCATTTTCAAAAGCACTTTTTGATGAAAAATCAGAAAAAAATCCAAATTTTTATGAATTTTCATTATTTCAATTAGATAAAATAAAAGTATTTAATGTTAATTTTATAACATTAAAATTAAAAGACAGAAGAATATTAAATTTTTCTTGTGAATATTGTAAACAATTAGAAAATATTTTACAACAATTAAGATATCCAAATAATTTAATGTTATTTTATCATTATGCTTACTATTATAAAAAAAACAATAAAATAAACTATAAAATAAATGGTTGGAATATATATGATATAGAAATAGAATTTTGTAGACAAAATTTAAATTTTGAAAAATATAGTTTTACTGATGAAAATATACATTATAATTTATGTAAAACATATCCAAAAAAATTAATAATTCCATCTAAATTTAAAGAATTCAATTTATCTCAACTAGCAACATATCGTTCAAAGAATAGATTCCCAGTATTAACATATTATTATTCAAAAAAAGAAAGTTGTATCTTTAGAAGTTCTCAATGTTTATCAGGAAAAAAATCAAAAACATCAAATTTAGAAATAGAATATTTTAAATGTATAACGGAAAATAAAAAAATATTAAATATATATGATTTAAGATCAAAAGCAGCAGCAATGGTAAATATATTAAAAGGAGGAGGTTCTGATGATGTTAATTTATATGATAATTGTAGATTAGAATTTTGTGATTTGGAAAATATTCATATTATTAGGAATGCTTATAAAAAATTTATGGAAGACCCAGAAAATAAAGATTGGATTAAATTTATTTCACAATTAATTTATACTACAAATAAAATATGTAATTCTATTTATAAAGGAGAACATGTTTTAATTCATTGTTCTGATGGTTGGGATAGAACAACTCAAATTTGTTGTTTAGTTCAATTAATTTTAGATCCTTTTTATAGAAGTTTAAATGGTTTTTGTATTTTAATTGAAAAAGATTTTATTTCTTTTGGTCATCAGTTTGCTTTAAGAAATGGTTGTTATACTTTAAAAAAAAAAAATGATTTTTCTCCTATTTTTATTCAATTCTTATATTGTGTTTATCAATTAATTATTCAATTTCCAACTGCTTTTGAATTTAATGAAAATTTTCTTATTTTTTTAGGAACTGAAATTTATAATAATAAATATGGGAGTTTCTTATTTAATTCAGAACATGATTTAAATATTAATCATGGAAAAGAATTAACTGTTTCAATTTGGAGTGAAGTGTTTGAGAATAAATATAAGTTTTATAATCATTATTATGTTGAATGTAATGAAAAATTAGTTCCAAAATATGAAATTGAATTTATGAATAATTGGAATAATTTTAAAAATTATTATGAAAGAATTGGAGGATATTTTAGAAACAATAGTTTTGTTTATAAAAATGAATCATTAATTCAAGAATCAAATGAAAAAGGAAAAATACTTGAAGAAATATATAATTTATTAAATTCTAAAGGATTAACTAATTTATTAAGCAAAAATACAAAAGATTATATATCTAAATATAAATCAGAAACATAAGATAAATTCTATTTTTAATAAAATAAGAATTTATTCAAAAATAAACATTAAAAAAAATTATTTTATAAATAATGTTTAATGACGTCATGAATTATTTTTAAAATAAAAAATAATTTTTAATTGTATAATTAATGGGTGCTTGTGTCGCAAAAGAAAAAGAAGCTGGAAATGTAAATAAAAAATATAATTATTTTTTAAATAGCTTGAAAGAATTATAAATAATCCAAAACATGATAGAATAATAACCTGTACAATTGTAAATAAAGGTGAAAAAATAAAACAAAATATTAATTCTAAAAGTACAGTTAGGGAAATAAAAAAAAATTTACAAAAAAAATATCCAAATGATAATGATAAAATTATTAATTTATATTATAAAGGAAAAGAATTAACAAAAGAGAATGAATCAATTGGAAATATATGTAATAAAGAATCATTAGATTTAGTAATGGTTTCAATAAGTATGACTGAATCAATATTAAATTCAGAAAATAAAATGAAAGAAAAAATTATAAATAAATTAACACCAGAATGTCAATTTCATAATGGAGATAAAGAATTATATATTTGTGTCACTTGTGGATTAGCATTTTGTGAAAATTGTAAAGAAAAACATCAAGACCATAAAACTTTAGAAAAAAAAGAAATAATAAAATATACAAAAGAATTAAAAAATAATCAAGAAACAATAATTAATTCTCTTAAAGAAAACAATTTAAATATTAATATAAGTGATCTTGATGTTTATAAAGATCTAAGAGATAAATTATCTTATAAAATTGATACTATCACGGAGATAATAAATAATATTAAAAAAAAATCAAATCTCATTTGTTCTGATTTTAAAAATGATTTTGATAATTTATTTCCTTTTATTTTAGAATATAAAGAAAAAGTTGATTCTTTATATGAAGAATCTCAAAAAGAAACAACTGTTCGTTTAGAAAAAAATTTTATGGATTTTTATTGTAAATATTCAAGCGTAAAAAATAACACAAATAAAATAAACGAAACATTAGCTCAATTAAAAAAAAAAGTAGATTTATTAAAAGAATTACTAGAAGATTTTAATAAAAGAATGGAAACTTTATATTCAGATTTATTAGAACAATATAATTATATTAAAGAATATAAATTTCAAGAAGATTATTTTCTTAATGTAAATAATAATTCAAATAATGGATTACCATTATTAGGAAATAATATAAATTTAGAAAAAACAATAAATTCTGATTTAAAAAATTCTCATTTAAATTCATCTTCAATGTCTCAGCATTTTGGAAAAATGAATTTAGTAACTTTATTATCTTCTCCAAAAGATAAAAATGCTTATATTAAATCAATAGAATCAAATTATAAAGAAAGAAGAAATACTTCAAATTTCGGAACAATGACACATAATTTAAATGATATTAAAGGAAAAATCATTGAAGAAAGTTATGATGATTCAAATTTGAATATATTATATAATATTGAAGTTAAAACTACTAATTTAATATTATTTAATAAAGAAAGTAAAAAAGTTTCAAAAATAAACGTTGATTTAAGTAAATATCTTTTTAAAAAATTTTGGGGATATCATTCAATATTAAATTACAAAGGAAGATTTTATATTAGTGGAGGATATTCAACTTCAAAAATGTTTTATAAATATAATAGAATAGCTAATGAATTTATTCGTTTAGAAGATATGCTTTCAGGTCATTCATACCATAGATTAATAGGAATCAATAATTTCATTTTTGTAATTTCAGGTTTTAAAAATAAAAAAGTAGAAAAATATAATATTGAAACAAATGAATGGTCTTCACTTCCTTCTTTAGAAGTTTCAAGATCATGTCCAAGTTGTGTTTGTTATGAAGATAAATTTATTTTTTTATTTGGAGGATTATGTGATTCAACTGATAATTCTTTAACTAATCAAATTGAAAAATTAGATATTACTAGAAATGATAAAGATAATAAATGGGAAAGATTTAGTGTAAATTCTGATATTATGTTACCTTTCTATTTAGGTGTTATTCAAATTAATAATGATGAATTATTATTATTAGGTGGAAAATATGATCCTAAGGAAGAAAATATTGATGAATGCTTTAATTATTCTTATAAAAGTAATTCAATTAAGAAAGCTGATGATTTTAAATTACCTGTCAAAGATGAATTTGATGGGAAATTATTTTGTAATCTTGGAGATAATATTTTTGGACAATTTTCTGCTATTTATAGTGATTATTTTTATATTGTTGATCTTAATCAGAAAAGTATTGAATTAATTAAATTGGAAAATTAATAAAAATTAAAGTATTTAACATTTAATTTTAATATGCCATAATATATGTATATATAGAATATCATTGTTATCATTATTTTTAATCAATATTAATTAATATATTAAATAGTTTTTTATGTAATTTTTTTTTTATTATTTTTTTATTTAAATAATGAAGACTAATATCAATTACTTTAAGATAGATTATAAAAATAATTTCGAAGTGATGGATAATAATTATAAAGCTAATTTAACTTCAGCTTTTAATTTAGAAATGGCTGTTTCAAATTCAAATTCTTTTGGAAATATAGTAAATGATTTTTTTTATAAAATTCTTCCAATAAATCCAAAAATAACAGATTTATTTGAAAAAAATATGGAAATACTTAAATTATTAGAAAAAAATAGCTTTTTTTTCTCAGAAGATGAATTAGAAGTTTCTCTAGATAATATTTTAAACAGTGTTTATATTAATCAACAAATAAATTTTGATGATAAAGTAATCAGTGATATAAGTAGAATATTGTTTTATAGTTTTAATAAAATTAAAAAATATCAAAATCAATATAAAATAAAAACTCAGGCTGATTTTTTATCTAATTTATTTGAAATTCAATTTGGTGAAATTGATATATTAAAATCTTATATAGTAAATTCAAAAAAAGAATTAGATGAAAATCAAATTAAAGTAAGAAAAACTTTTTTACCTTCATCAAAATATTTTTATGGTGATGGAGTTAGATTATCTAATAATTATAAATATTTAAAAGTAAATGAAGAATACAATAAATTACCTAATGAATTGATTATTTTAATAAATAAATTTCAATATATAAAAAAATTTGTTTTTGAAATTGATAAAATCAATGAAAAAAAAATATATTCTTATTTAATAATATTACTTAATGTTAAATGGTTGTTTCCAAACACAATAGAAATTCATTTTGATACAAGTTCAATTTCTTTATCTAATATATTAGATGAATTTTACAAAAGAAAACTTATTCAAAAATTAAAATCAAAAAATAAACATATAAGAACAACTAGATATGATATAAATCAAATACCTTATAATTATAATAATCGATGGGAAGCTTTTACTTTTGTTCAAGATAAATCAAATGATTTTGAGGTTATTGGATATAATAATAATAATGATCTAAGACCTTCTTTTATTAATAGTACTATGTCGTTTTTAGATTCTATAAGCAATCATTCTAATGAAAATATTATTAATCAAAAGAATGAAAATGATTATTCTAAAATTATTGAAGAACATCAAGTTAAATTTGATATGATTATTATTTACTCTTTTTTTATTGTTAATTGGGATAATATACTTGTTTTTAATTTAAAAATGAATGATTCTTTCAGTAAAGAAATTTTAAAAAGTTTTTATTTAAAAAAATTAAAGCCTATTGAAATGGATTTTTTAGATGTTTTCTCAGGAGTTAATAAATTTATTAATTTAAATTTAGAATTTAATTCTTTAAATTATCAAGTTTTTAGTAAAATTTTAGGTATTATTAATTTTAATTATAAATTATCAATATTAAGAATGAGTTTTTTCACTGATGATTTTCTTTATTCTCCGAGTGGATTATTTAAATTAAGTTTGGATTTAGAAGAAAATATAGAAAAAAATTTCGAAGTAAAAATGGATAATATGATTATTAGAGATTTTGCTCATCATGATATAGATCATTTAATGTTATCTCAATTATTAAAAAAATTTGAAAAAAATTTAGAAATTTTAATAAGTCTTTTATTAAAGCATAAAAGTTTAAGAGAATGTACTTTAGTTTTTCATTTACCTGAATTAATAATAAATGAAGAAAGATATATTAATGTTTTAATAAAATTTATAATAAATATTTTTATCTTAGTTGCTTTTGATAAACATATTTTTCATATATTAAAAATTATTGCTCCTTTAATTCCATTTGATGATAGAAAATATCCAATTTTAAATGAAATTTTAGGTTTAATAACATCTGAAAATTGCAAAAATAATTTTAAATTAATAAATCATTTAACAATTCAAATGCAATTATTTGAAATGACAAATATAGTAAATTTAATAACTCCAAATTTAACATCTTTATTTTTAGGAGATTTAGATATTAGTACTTTTAAAGCTTTTGTACAATTATATACTTCAAATGAATTTATTCTTAAAAGTAAATTAAGTACTTTAAAAATTTCATTGCATTCTAGTGTTATTAATTTTTATGAAGTTAATGAAATATTTTATGCTTTTCTTTCTAAAACACCAAAAGAATTAACTGAATTTTTTTTTTTGAGTAATTTAAAAATTAATAAAGAAGAAATTGAGTCTATTCTTAAAATTATTCATTTTAATACAGTTGATAAATATAAATTTGGATTTAATTTTCTTTGTGAAAATATTATTAATGAAACAAAACCTCTTTTTGAGAATTTAGTTTGTTATTCAAAAAATGATTCAGAAAAATTAAAACTTTTACTCAAAGAAATTAGAAAGAGAAATGAAGATAAAGAAAAAAGAAAAAAAATATTTAATAAAATACAATTGTTTTTATTAGGAAAGAGGAATATTATTTTTATGACAAAAATAAAGCCGATTGAAGATGATATTTAAAAATGATTAGATTTGTATTATAAACTTCTAAAAGAAAAATATAAATAATATTTTAATATAAAAATTATTTAAATTATTCACATTCAAATTTTAAATTAAAATTTTTCTTAAATTTAAGAATTATATATTATAAATTAGATTTAAATTTATTCACTAAAAAATTATTAACTCATATTCTTTAAATATGAAAAAAAACAACATTTTATAAAAAAAGAAAATCAAAAAAAGAAAAATTCTAATAATAAATTAATATTTATTTAAATTTATTATTTGAAATAATATAGTCAATCATAATGTCTTTTATAAGAAGTTTTTTATAATATATTATTATTTCTATTTTTATTTGTCTTGAATTTTTGAAGATATATTTTTTAAGTTTTTTAATTTTTTATTCTTTTATATATTTTATTAAGAAAAAGATATGAGGAATTTATATTAATTTTTGTTATGATTTTACTTAAATATTAAATTATTCTTTTAACTCATATTTTTTTTTTAAACCATCCAAGATAATTTTTCTCTTTGTTCTTTCTCTAACTATATATTCAGTCATTTTTTTCTTTTTTTCAATTTGATTTAAATCATAACCATTTTGTTTTTCAATCCAATTATAATATAATCTTTTATTCATGTCAATTAATTTCTTTTTTGATTTTATTGGAGTTGTTTTATTCAAAATTTCATTTTCATAATCTCTTCTTCCTAATATTAAATTAACACTTTTATCAGAATAATTATTTGAAATTTCTTTTTGAGTAATTAATAAAGAATTATTAATCGTTTGATAAGGTAAAGGGATTTCAATATTTTTATTTATATCTCTTTGATTTTTAAGTGAATTTAATTCATTTGTTAATTCTTTATAAATAGTTTCAGTGTCTTTTTCATTTTTATCTCTATATAATTTACTTTGTTTTTCCATATCTGATAAAAAATTTTTTAATTTTGATTTTTTAATATCAATAGAAGATTTTCCAGTAGAAGAACTTCTAAAAGTATAATCACTAATATTATTTTTTTTATGTTGTAATGTTTTATAATTACTTACATTTTTATCAGAAAAACTTAAAGCTAAAGTTATATTTTCTTTCATAGATTTATTTACATCAATAGGAAAAGGTTCGTTCATTAAGAATCTAGAAAAATTTAATATTTGTTCATCAGATAAAGAAATAAAACCATATCTTTTAGTAAAGTCTTTTATATACTGTTTTTGAAATCTATTATTATGATCAATAAAAGATAAATGTTTTAATCTAAGAAAAGCATCAGTCATTTTTTCATATCTATCTCTTTCACTAATACTTTTATATTGTTTATTATGAACATATGTTTTTGGAAAAGTAATTGGAATATTATCCATTTTACTTTTAATTAATTTTCCTTCATAACCATTTAAAGCTTCTTTATTAACTTTATTTTTACTTTGATAAATTAAATCTTTTTTATTATTTGAAAATTGAAAGATCAATTCATTTTTTTTTAATGTTAATTCCTTATAAAGTGAATCTCCTGGTACATAAGGTTTACTTTTTTGCATATTATAATTTACTGAAGGTGTATCATATTGAAGTCTATTTTCTTCATCTAATTGTTCCATATATTCTTCTAATAAATTTACAGGAGATTTTTTATTTTCATATCCTTTTTTCTTTGAATCAATAATAAATTTATTTCCTCTGAAAATAGTAGTTTTATATAAAGTTGAATTTTTAGGTTGTATTGGTTTTAATTGTTTCATATCATATATTTTAGTTCTATCGACTTTATAATTATAATTATCATATTCATATCTTCTAAAAAGCTTAATATCTTTATTTTTAATATAAGGGATATTTTTAGTAAAATAATTTGCATCTTTTGAAACTGGTTTAAAATTACTTTCTACATTTGGTTGTTGTTTTCCTATTGTAGGTTCACCTTGAGAAAACAATTTTCTTTTTCTTTGTTTACAAAAATATTTAAAATCATAAGGAGAAGTACTTGGAGTGATTTTAAATATTTGATTTTCTCTTTCTGTTTGAATTCCTAAATCATTTATTATATCTTTATTTTTTTGATTAAAATTTAAAACTATTCTCCTAACTGATGACATAAATTTTTTTTTAGAAAAATTATTATATTTAAAATGAAAAAATGAAATAAAAATTAAAAAAAGAATTTATGATCCTTGTCCTATATATATATATGTTAAAAATATAAAAAACATAATAGATAAATAAATATAAATATTTAATCATTTAAATTTGTTTTATTTCTTGATACAAAAATAAAATGAACATCAAATAAAGATTTAATCACTAACAACAGAATAACTATCTGCTGAAATATTTGAAGAAGATACATAAAATTTATCATTATCTTCTTTATTTTCATTTAATTCATCATCTAATTCAATTTCTTTAAGAGAAAATTCCATTTTTCTTAAAAAATTTATTTCATGACTACCTAAAGAATCTGAGCTTTTTCCTTGAGAAATAATATTCATTGAATTTAAATTTACAGATTCCATTTTTTTGTTTTTAATTGAAATATTATATTTGTTCAATAGAAATTGAAAAAAAAATATTTTTAATATAGTTATATTATTATTTATTTATTTTTTGTAATTTAATATTTCTCAATTAATTAAAACTTCTTCTTCTTATAAAACTTCTATTTCATTTTCATTTATTTCAAAAAAATTTTTTTATTTGTTCATTTTTAATTTGATAAAAACTTTATAATTATTATTATAACCTTATATTATTTAAAAATTTTGTTTTCATGAATTATATTACAAAAATCAAAAATTAATATCAAATTTTTCTTTTAAATAATCAAATTATTTTGAATAAAATTTTCAAAATTTGCTATCCTTATGAATATTTATTAATAAAAGAAGTAGTATTATTATTTTCTTTTCTAAGTATACTTATACTTAGAAATATTCCCATCTATATTTTTGTGAAAAATATAATTTATCTCAAATTTTAATATCAGTACTTTGAGTTTTAATTTGATTTAGTTTTTCTTTTCAAATTAAAATAATAAATTAAGGGAATTTTAATTTTACTATCATAAATAACTCCTTAATTTAATAATACAATTCTCCACTTATTTTATCCAATCATATATATATTTATTTTTTGAAT
>JAEEGK010006534.1_pt1 | contig 28042 bp, 22 predicted proteins | sample 8958771 | NCBI WGS metagenome assembly JAEEGK01 (sample SAMN16246547, study PRJNA631951) | gut metagenome | biome: gut microbiome; feature: rumen; material: SC-attached | host: Bos | place: Iran: Karaj | collected 2018-10 | reverse complement strand
AATGTCTGCACTGGATTATATTTTTAATTGCGGATATGACTGGGATTATGTTGTAAAAGAAGTTGCAAAGCTGAACAAATGAGAGAAATAGGAAGTTTTATTGAACTGGAGTTGCCCAAAGGTAATGAGTATTACACGGGAGACTTGAATGTGGCACGTTTGAATACAGGACGGGCTGCTATTTGGCATGCATTCCGCTTGACAGGAGCAAAAGCCATCTGGATACCATATTATCAATGTGAGACAGTTCGAGAGTTCCTGACGCAAAAAGGTGTTACGATTAGGTATTATCATCAGGATAAGAATTTCAACCCTATTGATTTGAATGCCAAAGCTGATGAAGCCGTCTTGCTGGTTAATTACTATGGTATCATGTCAAGGGAAAGAATGAGGATTCTCGCTGTTTCTAATCCTAACGTGATTATCGATAACTGTCAGGCATTCTTCTGTAAGCCTGTGCATGGGGCTTTGAATGTATATTCATGTAGGAAATTCATAGGCGTTGCAGATGGTGCATACGTAATAGGAAGGAAAGCACATCAATATGTAGAAGAATATCCACAAGGGTATTCAAGTGACACAGCCGCATTTTTGTTGAAACGTATTGAATATGGTTGCGAAGGGAAAGGCTATGAAGCAAGAACCATTAATGAGGAGCGAGTGGATTGCGAGGATATTATGAAAATGTCCACACTTACTCGCACCATGCTTGATGGTACTGACTATGAACGCATCAAGGAAAAACGTAGAAAGAACTTTGATGTCGCTTGCAATCTCTTTGCGGACATCAACGAATGGGATCCTACTCGTTTTTATGATGTAGAAACAGTACCTATGGTTTATCCACTGGTCGTGGAAAATGACAATTTGCTCCAAAAGCTATTAGATGCAAAGCACTTCCAAGGTCATTGGTGGCACTATATCACCAAGGAATTACCTGAGAGTACATTCGAATATTGGATGTCACGCTATATGGTTCCAATCACAATTGATCAGCGATACGGAGTGGAAGATTTGGAATATATACGTTCTATAATTGGATAATGGTTGTGTTATGTATAAGATTTTTAAAAGGTGTTTTGACTTCACCTCTGCAACGTTATTGTTACTGGTGATAAGTCCTCTATTTCTTTTTCTAATGCTGATGGTAAGGATTAAACACGGAAGCCCCATTTTCTTCAGACAGAAAAGGACTGGGAGGGACTTCAAGCCATTTATGCTGATGAAGTTCCGTACAATGAGTAACGCAACGGATTCGGACGGGAAGTTGCTACCTGACCATCTACGTTTGACAAAATTCGGTTTGTGGCTACGGAATTCTTCTATGGATGAACTGCCAGAACTGATCAACATCATAAAGGGCGATATGGCTGTGATTGGACCAAGACCTCTATTGCCTGAATATGATGCGTATTACACAGAACGCGAAAAACACCGTTTTGATGTAAGTGGGGGGTTGATTCCGCCAGAGTCACTCCATACAGATTCATTCCTCACATGGGACAAACAGTTGGAATATGAAGCCTCATACGCCGAGAACCTGAGTTTTGGACTTGACTTGAAAATACTGATTAGTGTGTTCAAAACAATGTTGAAGCGAGGTGAGCAGGACTATGGCGATTATGAACGCAAAACTCTAATTGAAGAACGAACAAAGAATTAATAGTATGAGTAAATTACTAATAATTGCGCCACATCCTGACGATGAAATTTTAGGTTGTGGAGGAACAATGATTAAGCATATTGAATCTGGTGACGAGGTATATGTTTGTATCGTGACTAAAGGATGTTTGCCTTTGTTTTCACCTGAAAGCGTTGAGAAAGTGAGAAATGAGGCAAAAAAATGCCATAATATTATAGGTGTAAAAAAGACATTCTTTCTTGATTTCCCAGCGGCAATGATGGAAAAAGTGGAACGTTATGAGTTGAATGGAAAGATTTTAGATGTGACACGAGAAGTTCAGCCTGATATGGTCTTTATCCCTCATTGGGGGGATATGCAAAAAGACCATCAGGTGGTTGCAGAAGCTTGCATGGTTGCATTAAGGCCCAAATATGAGCCTAAAGTGAAATCCATTTATAGTTATGAAACCATGTCCGAGACGGCTTGGAATGCACCGAATATGCAGAACGAGTTTATCCCTAATGTGTTTGTAGATATAACTGACACTCTTGAAAAGAAAATAGCTGCATTAAACGTCTATGAAACTCAGGTGAGCCCTTTCCCAGATGCTCGTTCGTTGGAATCTATTGATGCATTGGCAAAATACAGAGGGGCCTTGATGAATGTAAAAGCAGCGGAAGCATTTATGCTAATACGAGAGATTAAATAATCAAAGTTATAGCTATGAAAATAATAAATCATAACATTTTAATTACATCAGCTGGACAGCGAGTAGCTCTTGTACGTGGCTTTCAGGAAACATTGAGGCATTTCTTCCCTGAGGCCAAGGTCTATACGACGGACATGAATCCGACTTTGGCTCCAGCTGCATACGTTTCAGACAAGTGCTTTATTGTACCAAGATGTACAGCAGAAGACTATGTAGATTCGCTGTTGAAGATTTGCAGTGAAAACAACATCGGGATGATTGTCCCCACAATTGATACCGAGCTGGCTATCTTGGCGGCAAATAAAGACAACTTTACCAAACAGGGAATCATTGTTTCTGTGTCGGACTATGACTTTATCATGATGTGCCGTGACAAGCGCAACACGGGAGATTATTTCGAGAGTCATGGCATCCGTGTGCCTAAACCCATTAACAAGTATTATCCCACCTTCCCGATGTTTGCGAAGCCTTACGATGGCTCGCTGAGTACGAACCTGCATTACATCAAATCGCCAGAGGAATTGACCACGGAGATTTTGGAAGACCCCAAGTTGCTCTTTATGGAGTATATTGACAAAGAGGTGTATAAGGAATATACTGTGGATATGTATTATGGCAAAGATAATAAAGTGAAGTGCATCGTACCTCGTGAACGCATCAAGATACGGGCGGGTGAGATTAACAAAGGATTGACAGAGAAGAAACCTCTGACAAAGTATCTTCATGACCGGCTTGAAACAATTGACGGGTGTGTAGGTTGTATTTGTATTCAGCTTTTCTTAAATCCCCAAAACGGAGATGTGGTTGGCATCGAGATTAACCCTCGTTTTGGTGGTGGCTATCCACAGACATATGCGGCTGGTGGCAATTATCCTGAATTGCTGATAAGGGAGTATTTCTTAGGTGAAAATGTTGAGTATCGCGAGGATTGGAAAGACCATTTGCTGATGCTCCGTTATGACGATGCTGTTTATGCGTAAGAAAGTAGTGGTTTTTGACCTTGATGATACACTCTATAAAGAGATAGAATTTCTGAAGTCAGGCTATAGGAAAGTATCTGATTTTGTTAAAAAGAGATATGGTATTGATGCTCGAACCGCATATTATCAGCTTTTAGATTGGTATCATAAAGGCGAGAATGCTTTTGCTCGTTTGAATGAACAATATGGAATAAATAATCCTATTGGGGATTATATAAACGTTTATAGATACCACCATCCTTCTCTCAAATTGTCCGAAGGCGCAAAGATGACGCTGACAAAATTAAAAGAGATGGAGGTGATTCTTGGTATCATATCAGATGGACGAGAGATTACGCAAAAGCAGAAAATAAAAGCCTTAGGGTTGACTGAATGGATGGATTGGGATTGTATTCTAATTAACGAAGATAAGAATCATTTTAAGCCCAATCATTGGAGTTTTGACAGAATGATGCTACATTGTTATAAGCAGTATTCATGTACAGCACTTGATTTTTATTATGTGGGAGATAATCCGACAAAGGATTTTCTTGCACCTAATGAATTGGGTTGGACTACAATTATGTTGGAGGACAACGGAAAGAATATACACAAACAGGAAACAATGACGGGAGCTTATGTGCCAAAAATTTCTATAGCAGAAATTGAAAGACTGATAGAGATTATAGCATGATCAAGAACAGAAACCCGTGAGAATCATCTAATTGCTATAGGTGGATTATGAAAATCTTTAATTGAACGTTACAATTGGCAAATTAATTGACAAAACATATACACTATGAGAAAGAAGTTCAAACTGATGATCTTGTGCGATGACCCTACGTCGGCCATGGCAGCACAAGAAGCAGGGATAGACAGAGTGTTCTATGACCTGGAATTCATAGGTAAAGCAGAACGTCAGCACGGACGTAACACTGTGAAGTCTAATAACAGCATTGAAGACATTCCGGCCATCAGGAAAGTAGTGACCACTTCGGAACTGCTGGTTCGTACAAATCCCATACATGCATACTCGCAAGCAGAGGTCGATAAAGCTATTGCTTATGGTGCGGACATATTGATGTTGCCAATGGTGATTGACCATCACGATGTGGAGCAATATGTGGAAATGGTTGGCGGTCGTGCCAAGGTTTGCATTATGATTGAAACGGCGGCAGCTATGGCGCGTCTAGATAAAATACTTGCTGTCCCTGGTGTTGATGAGCTGTTCATAGGTCTGAATGACCTGCACATCACTATGGGCTTGACATTTATGTTCGAGTTGCTGAGTGGTGGTCTTGTGGAGTACATTGCCAACAAGTGTAAGGCTGTGGGTATGCCGTTTGGGTTTGGAGGAATTGCTCGTATCGGAGAAGGCGACCTGCCTTCTGATAATATTCTCGGGGAACATGTACGACTTGGCTCAACATCTGTTATTTTGTCTCGCACTTTCAAGGGAGTTGCGGGTGTAGATGCGAATGCACATCCCATCGACCTGAAGGAAGAGGTGGATAAGGTGAGAAACCGAATGAATGAAATCAGTACCTGGGGTGAAGCAGAGCACAAGGCTAACAGAAAACGGATTGTTGAGGCGGTAGATATAGTTATTAATAAGATTCGGAATAGATGATAATATAATGGGTTCTAACGAACTTTTCTTTGAACTTCTCTTGGTTTGTTTATGGGCAAAAAAAGCGTTGTCGCGGACATACTCCGAGGCAGAGTGGAACGAGGCGCTGGAGAAAGCTCAGAAACAGTCTATTGAAGGAGTGCTACTGTCTGCCATTGAGCGATTGCCGGACGATCAACGGCCCCCGAAGTTGGAGCTGCTGCAATGGATAGGCTCAGTGCAGATGCTGGAGGCTAATTCTAAGAAGATTGCAGAGGAAAGTGAGAAGGTTATCAAGTATTTTCACAAGAACGGGTTCGCGTGTCAGATTCTGAAGGGCTGTTCCGTGGGAAGGTATTATCCGAACCCGCTCAGGCGAAGTTCTGGTGATATTGATGTGTGGTTGGATGGCAGTAGAAAGAAGATTTACGACTTTGCGAGGGCGTTTGATAAGGATGGGAAACTGTATGGGGTGAATTATCACCACATTCATTTCCATCTGATTGACGGGGTTCATATTGAGGCGCATATATGGCCTTCGTACCTAAGCAGTCCACTTCGCAATTGGCGATTGCACAAGTTCTGCAATTCACATAGACCAACTATGGAAGCTACGACGCCTTCGTTGGCTTTTGATAGGGTATTTATACTGTTGCACTGCTATAGGCATATGTGTGGACATGGTGTAGGGCTGCGTCATATTATGGATTACTATTATGTGCTTCGCACGGTTCAAGATTCAAGTTCCAAGTTTCAAGATGATACTGAAACGGTGATGTGGATAAAAAAGTTGGGTATGGGACGCTTTGCCGCCGGGCTTATGTGGGTGCTGCGGGAGTACTTCGGACTTGGGGAACAATACCTGCTGATGGAACCTGATGAGAAGGAAGGGCGATTCATCATCCAAGAAGTAATGTTGACGGGCAATATGGGACATAGCGATACCCGGAACTGGGGTTCAATGAAGACGCCTCTGTCCAGGTTCTTCTATAACTTGCGCCGTGATTTTTATTTTGTTAAACACTATCCGCATGAAGCCTTGTGGCAACCTTTTTTCTCAATATGGTTGTATTTTTGGCGCTTGTCAAAAGGCCTTTTGAAAGATAATGATAATTATTGAATAATATACATACATGCTTCGAGAATCGAAACTAATAAAAAGTATTTCTCACTGGTACTTCGGAAAGAAAGTCCTGCCATATTGGGTGATTCTGCTGATGGACACATTGATTGTGTTCACGTCAGCAGTGTTCACCTATTGGGTAACGAATAGGACATTGATAGCTTTTGAAAACCGCTTTGCCATGCTCTATACAGCCCTTCTCTTTGCAGCATTGAGCTGGGTTGGGGCAAAGGTGTTCAAGACGTACTCTGGAGTGCTTCGCTACTCAAGCTCCATTGACTTGGCAAAGCTGGCATACGCTAACCTGACAACGCTGGTGCTGGCGGTAGCGAGCTACTACCTGTTCTGCTGGACCGGTGTAGAATGGCTGTGCGCCATCAAGCCGCTGGAGGCCATTGTGGCGTTCACTATCTCAACAGCATTGATGTGGGCATCGAGACTGGTGGTGAGGATTCTTTACGACTCGTCAAAGGATGATACACCGGCTATGCGCGTACTGATTTATGGCGCATTGACGGGTGGCGTAGGACTGGCTCAGTTTATCCGCACACAGAATCCGAAGCAGTTTGAACTGGCGGGATTCATTTCGCACGAGCCTCGCATCAAGAGCATGAAGCTGTTGGGCGTACCGGTCTATACACTGGATGATGACATTGCAGAAGTACTGCGGACCGAGAAGATTCAGGCTGTGTTGGTAAGTCCACACCGAATCAATAATTTCAGACAGAACCAGGAGCTGCAGGATACACTGATTAACGCCGGCTGCAAGATTTTTATGGCGCACGAGGCGAAGGAGGCCAGCGTGCAAGACGGGCAACTGACAGACGAGCAGTTGCAACTGCACGAAGTAAGTGTGGAGGACTTGCTTCCCCGACAGGAAATCAAGGTGGACTTGAAGTTGGTGGGCGACCTGTTGGCTGGCAAGCGTGTGCTGATAACAGGTGCGGCAGGAAGCATCGGTTCGGAGATGGTAAGGCAGGTGGCGACATTCAAACCCGCCAAGATGATGCTCATCGACCAGGCTGAGACGCCACAACACGACATCGAACTGATGATGACACGGGACTTCCCAGAGGTGCCTTGTGAGGTGGTGGTGACCAGCATCAGCCGCAGGACGAGGATGGAGTATATCTTCGATTCGTTCAGGCCGGAATATGTGTTCCATGCCGCTGCCTACAAGCATGTGCCTATGATGGAGAATAACCCCAGTGAAGCTGTGATGAACAACATCTACGGTACAAAGGTGATAGCGGACATGAGCGTGAAATACGGTGTGAAGAAGTTTGTGATGATCTCAACCGATAAGGCTGTCAACCCTACTAATGTAATGGGGTGCTCGAAGCGTATCTGTGAGATATATGTGCAGAGTCTGGCAAGAAAGTTGGAGAAGGAAGCACAGAAGAATGGCTTTTCATCTACGGATGTTACGCAGTTTGTGACCACTCGTTTCGGTAATGTTTTAGGCTCAAACGGCTCTGTTATTCCTTTGTTCAGGGAACAGATTAAGAATGGCGGGCCTGTAACAGTGACGGATGAGAGGATTGTCCGTTTCTTCATGTTAATCCCTGAGGCCTGTAAGTTAGTGCTGGAGGCTGGAACAAAAGGTAAAGGGGGCGAAATCTTTGTGTTCGATATGGGTGATCCTGTTAAGATCTCGGATCTGGCTAAGAGAATGATTGCATTATCAGGAGCCAAGAACGTGGAGATACAATACACCGGCTTGCGCGAGGGTGAGAAGTTGTATGAGGAGGTCCTGAATGAGCTGGAGGGCACCAAGCCTTCGTTCCACGAGAAGATAAGGATAGCCAGTGTCCGTGAGTATGATTATGATGAGGTCAACAAGGATATAGAGGAGCTGGTGGATATGTCGAAGCGTTATGACAACATGACTACCGTGAAGAAGATGAAGGAGATTGTGCCTGAGTACAAGAGTAATAACTCGGAGTATGAGGTGCTGGATAAGTGACTCTTGAGGTTATTAGGTTATTATCTCTCACGCAGAAGGCTGCGTTTAAGCGAGAGCAATGCCAAACTTGTTTGAGCTCTGCCGAGCGTGAGCAGGCTCGACCGAAGGTCAAATCGCAGAATACGCAGATTGAAAGGATGCCGCAGATTAATAATTAAACATCGAAAAGAACAAAAACATCGAAAACCCCTTTATTCAGGTTGAAGGCTGCGCCTCTGATGATATGGCTATATGTTTTTCCTCGTATGCAAGCATCCGGATAAAAACCTATACCCATACCCTCAATCCCTTTATAGGATTTCAACCTGAATAAAAGAAAAACAAAGAGCAACCCACCATATGAACGTAAGGTGATATCATTTTTAAAGTGGAGAATGATGAATGGCGATGATGGTGAATGATTCATTGTTAATGCAAAACTAGAAGCGCTAAATGAAACAAAGTCTGGAAGAGTATATCCAAGGTGTGAAGGATGAGATGAGAGTGACCGGCAATAAATGACGGAAAATTAGGAGAAAGATAACTCGATGACGAAAACTTTGAGCAAAGAGATAAAAGAGTAAACACGATACGTGACCTTTTGAGCCATAATAAGAATAAACATGCGACAACTTTATAATAAAAAGCCAAAGTATTTAGAAATAACGCAAGGTTCAATAATTACGGGTTGTATTGCTTCAAAGTATGACGGGTGTCAGGTCTGGGGATGCATTATAACCGCTCGTTGTGATTTGAGCAATAAGAAAGTAGGTATGGTCCATTATCTTCCAATAGTTAACTTTGATGATTTTCTTCGCAAAGAGATTGTTGATGAACTCAAAGAAGAATGGATAGAAGAGTTGAAAACAAATTTGGGTAATCGAATGAAAGAAAAAGGTGTCTCACCTTCTTTCCTTGATAGAAATTTAGGTCACGATGATTTTGAAACGCTTATCAGGGCTAATTTCAAAAAGAAAAAAGAAGCAGATAATTTTTTGGATGATTATGAGAAATACCTGAAAGCACCAAATTCTGCAATTAAAGATGTACTTTCAGATAGTAAGGGCGTAGGTAAATTAAAGCGCGAAATAGACAGACTTGTTAATAACGATAATACAAATTATCATTTAATAGAGGACTGGCTTTGCGATAAATCTGAAGGTCAATTTTTTAGAGTGATCCTATTACGAGAGATAAAAGAAATGTCTTTGAATTGCGCTTTGTCTTTACCAGATGGTTTGTTGGAAACTGATATATCTTCCGATTTCCTAACTCGCAATAGTTTATCAGTATCATTAGATAAATCGAACTTTTATTATGTGGATAGTGAGATAGCATCCCCTTATATAGAACATATATTGCAGCGTTTTTCAAACAATTTTATAAGAATCGGTGTTGAGGATCTTCCTAAGGCTCAGGTGTCAAAACAACTTGTTGAGTATTCAAAAACAATCTTGATATGAATTATATACATATAACATACGATGCAGTATTGGAGTTTACTTCAGGACGTACTTATCAAAGTGCAGAATACAATAATGGTGCTAAAATCTGTCAACTACTAAGAGGTGTAGAGGTGGATGACTGGTTCTCTACCCGTATTATGCTTAAAAGATGTAAAAGCGGTTCCGTTTTCTATACTAAGGAAATAGATCGCAAACGAGGCGTCTGTTTTGACATGGGAACATTCAGCGTAGAGGGACTATCAGATGATGTAATTATTACCATTTTTCAGAAGACGCTGAAATATGCCGTAAAGTATTTTGAAAAAAATCTGTCATTTGCCAGTTATGAGAAGCAAAAACCTAATACTAGCTTATCATTAGTTTATCCATATCCGTTTGTTGCTTCTAATGAAGTTGATAAAATATGTATTGACCGGAACTCTTCTAAGCTGTCGAGGAAAGATGCAAATTTCCTAACTGTGTTTTATTTTGGGAATAGGGAAGATGTTGTTTGTTCAAATTCAAATCTGGCAAAAGCATATGATGAGTTAAAGGACATTATAGGGAATGATTTGGTTGCACCGACATCAGAAAACAACAACATTCCCTTAGAAGTAGTTGGACTGGATAATCCGGAACTATCAATAGATGCCACCATTGGTTATGAACAGTGGATGAAGTATTTAACGGAAAAGCAGAAGAAATTCATTAATACACCTGTAACAGGGCCTGAACGTCTAGAGGGCGCTGCTGGTACAGGAAAGACCCTTTCAATGATTCTCAGATGCATCAAGATATTGAGCGAGAAAGAAGAGAATGGTGCCGACTACCGAATGATTTTTATAACACATTCTGTTGCTACGAAAGAAAAAATATGTAATATTTTCCGAATAAATTGGAGTCTTTTTGACAAGCATTTGGAGGGTGAATATCAAACTTCATCAGCCACAATACATGTAACGACATTGCAGGAATGGAGTGCTCAGCATCTTGGAACGGGGAGCATCCATGAATCTAACTATATAGATAAGGATGCTGCTTACTCGAAAGGCATCCAACTACTATATATAGAACAAGCCTATGATAAGTTATGTACAGATGAAGAATGGAAAGGATATGAGCCTATCCTATCCGATGAACTCAAACGTTATTTGCAGTATACACCGAAAGAAAATTTGTTGGAGATGTTACAGAAGGAGGTTGCTGTAATCATAAAAGGCAGAGCAAAGGAGGATTTTGAGAAATATCGTAAAATTAAACGCCCCAAGTATGGGATGCCTATAGTTAATGATGCTGATAGGAATTTCATGTTCCAAATTTTTACATATTACCAGGAAGAACTGATGAAGGTTGGACAATATGATAGCGATGACATCATCCTTTCTGCAATTGGTCAAATAGATACACCTATTTGGCGAAGAAGAAGAATTATAGAAGGATATGATGCATGCTTTATAGATGAGACCCATTTGTTTAATTTGAATGAGTTATCCCTCTTTCATTTTATCAATAAACCAACATGTGCAAATCACATAGTTTTTGGTATTGATCGTTCGCAAGCAGTTGGGGAATGGAATATTGATGAGGAGGAGCTGATGGAACAATTTGATATTAAGAAAGATGATGAAAAAAGTGAGAAATTCTCAACGGTATTTAGGAGTTCTCATGATATTACCTGTCTCGCATTTAACATATTGTCATCTGGTGCAACCCTCTTCACTAACTTTGAAAATCCATTATTGTATTCTACTAGTAATTTTACGAGAGAAGAAGATGCAAAATGTGAACAGCCCTTATATAAGATGATTGTGGATGTACCTCAAATGGTAGCAGAATCATTTGAATGGGTCGATGGATATATTAAGAAACATCATTCTCACAAAGCTAATGTTCTTATTACCTGTACAAGTGATTCCCTAATGTACGAATTGAAAAAATATGCAGATCAAACAAATAGAAGTTATGAGGTTCTAGAAAGTAGAAGTGACTCTAAAACAATCAGGAAGGCGAAGGATGCTCATAGATATTTGCTTGGTGGTATAGACTATGTAGGAGGTTTGGAATTTGATGCCGTCGTTATTGTTGGCGTTGATGGGCAAAGAGTTCCTCCCTCCAGGGAATCAAGTGATGCGTATCATTATATGCGTTATGCTTGGCATAACAGGCTATATGTGGCAGTAACGAGGGCTAAATATGCTATATGCTTATTGGGAATCAAGAGTTGCGGTCCTAGTGTGGTTATAGAAAGTTCTATTGGAGAGGATTATCTAGATTATAAAGGATAGATTATTCTGAAGGATTAAAGAGAAGAGTAACTGTTCGGTGAACCCCGTCATTGCCGTATAAAATAATGCATGGTAAGCAGTCATTCAGGTCTAGCCATGATTTTTTGAAATTACCCTAACTTGTAATACCTTTGGTAAGCAGCCAATTCTGACGTATTGCCAGGCTGACGTATGAGCTAAGAACTGTAGAACTGAAGGTAGAGGGCTGATGTAAGAAAGATGATGTAAGAGGATAAATGTAGTGATATGATTAATAGTATTATGCAGGAAATCAAGAAGTTTTCCTCTAAACTTCCATCAAAGTGATGGTGAGGGAAAGGATGTTTCTCTGATTCCTTTTCAGATATCTGCATACAGATACTGGTTTTAGCTAATTTTTCTGCGATAATATGGTTGAGTCAGTCCATCATATGTGTGTATAAGAAGAATCTTGATATTAATTAGAGGTGTAATGAATAAAACGAGAGACTCCTTCCCATGAGCCCCTCGTACTAGTTACAACTTTACCACCTCGCAATATAATAAGCGAGATATTGCCAGACATTGACGCCTTAGGTAAAATCAAAGTAAACATGGCCAGGATTGGCGGAAGCAATATTCCTGCAACTGATGGAATCCAAAAGACGGGCATTCTTGATTGTCAAATCAGCCCCACAGGTCTTACCGGCAGATGCTATGTTTCTCAAGCTAAGACTGTCAAGTTCTTTGGCGCTGACAATCAAAGATCCTCCAACCGATGCTATGTTACGTAAACTTATACTATCCATTATTATAGTAAGTAATTGGGTTAATTACTCTGCGGTTACCTGCCCGTCCCGCATAGGGCTTGTCTCTTAGGCGGAGCAAATGCCGAAGTAGTTAGCCTCTTGGGGGGAAGGGGTCGTGACCATGAGAATCACGTTCCCTGAATCTTCCATCAGCACCATGTATGAAAAGTTCGGAATGCTGATTTCTTGAAATCTGACGCGCTGCATTAATTGCTTCAGATTGTCTATTATAAAGAGCTGTGAGTCTTGTGTTTCCCTCTCCCCTTACTCCCCATCTACCATCAACGGGGACTACATGTTGGTTTTTGCCCACTCGGATACACCTCCTTTCTGAGCTATGTTTAAGGCTAAGGAGCCTAGGCTCAAAAAGATAACGACAAAACATATGCCAATAGTGTGAATAATTCTTAATATTGTTAATTCATGTCAAAATGTCAGTCAATAGGTGACAAACAAGGTGACAAGGAAAGTGATACTTTTAATTGGCAGTTAGGGGCGATAGGGACGAGTTCATAGTTCATGAACAAAAGGCTTGATTAAAATAATCGGGCAAAAGCTTTAATAAGAAAACAAGTTGTTGTAATTTTGCTGAGAAATAATTAAATTTGAAATACGAATAAACGATTATAAATTATGTCTGAAAGAAAAAGAATTTATCTGTGTCTGGCTCACATGAGCGAGGACGGACTGGAGCAGAAGTACATTAAGGAGGCTTTTGATACCAATTGGGTGGTGCCTTTGGGGCCGAATGTTAACGGCTTCGAGAAAGACCTCGAGGAGTTCGTTAACTCTGGTTCAGGGTTAATGGTTAATGGTTCACGATTATCAAAGAGGGTAGTTGCGCTTTCTGCAGGAACCGCAGCAGTGCATCTGGGACTTCTGAACTGTGGCGTGAAAGCGGGGGATGAGGTGATTGTGCAGAGCTTTACGTTCTGTGCTTCGACACACCCTGTGACTTACCTTGGCGCAACGCCCGTGCTGGTTGACTCAGAGCCGGATACTTGGAATATTGATCCTGAGCTGCTGGAGAAAGCCATCCTTGACCGCAAGGAGAAAACCGGAAAGTATCCTGCAGCTATTGTGCCTGTGGCTCTGTATGGTATGCCGTATAAGGCTGACCGCATTATGGAGATTGCCAACAAGTATGGCATCCCCGTGGTGGAGGATGCGGCTGAAGGTATGGGCTCTCGCTACAAAGGTCAGGTGCTTGGTACGTTTGGTAAGTATGGCGTACTGTCGTTCAATGGTAATAAGATGATTACTACCTCTGGTGGTGGTGCTCTGAGAACAGAGGATGAGGAACATTGGCGTGAAATTATGATGTATGCTACACAGTATCGTGAGAGTTATCCTTACTATCAGCACGAGAAGATTGGCTATAACTATCGCATGAGTAACATTTGTGCCGGTATTGGCCGTGGTCAGATGACTGTGATAAATGACCACCTTGCCCATCATAAGCATGTGCAGAAGATGTATGAAGATCTGTTGGCTGGTGTGCCAGGAGTACATATACATTCTCAGCCCAACAATGGGGATTACGACTCCAACTATTGGCTGTGCACTATCACGATTGATGAGAATGTGAAGGTGATAGGACAGGAGGATGCATATAAAACCATCGTGACAGGTGCTGTGGGTGGTGCAGCTGGTGTAATCCATGCGGCAGAATCTGCTCATACCGACTGTGAGCCAAATGCTAACGTTGAAGCTATGCGTGTGGCTCTTGATAAGGCTCAGATTGAAGCCCGTCCAGTATGGAAGCCTATGCACAAACAGCCTTGCTATAAGGACGCTCCCGCATATGTGAATGGCGTGAGTGAAGCGTTGTTTAAAGTCGGTATGTGTCTACCTGCTGGACCGTACGTGACGGATGAGGATGTTAGGTATATCGTTGATACTATCAAGGAGGCGATAGTAAAATGATGTTCTCCTTTGGCGTCCCGCCAAGAGATCTTATGAATAATCTGAACCGATATTATGCCTCACGCATAATCCGCAGATAGCGCAGATTGAAAGGATGGCGCAGATTTTCATCTTTGACCACGGATTGCACGGATTATTTCATACAGATGCTTTGTTAACTATAACCTAAGTGTTTATGAAAACAAGTTCTCAACGCACTTATGCTATACCTAACCATTGCTCACAAGCAATATCGTATTTATCAATACTTGCATCTGTAAGTAGGTAACACAGACTTATAGTGATGATGAAAGTGCCAAAAGCCTTGTGGCTTTCTACAATAGACAGTTGTACAGTGGGTATGATTTAGTCTTGTGTTTTAATGGTAGAATACCTGAATAATTATGGCAACAATACTATCTTACTTTAGAAGAAATAATGCTTTGAGCACTTCGGAAGGAATGGAGGTTTACGAGTTTTCGGGAGATCCCGTTGCTTTCGTTCAAGATTGCATGGATAGGTATCGTGAATCATATATAAGCAGCAACAAAATCAATAGTATATTAGCCAATAGCAAGACTGCAACAAGGAAAGATGTCATAGAACGTCGGTTACCGAAGAAGACACAAAACAAAGCGGGCGACTTCGGGGAGATATTGTCTTACTATCTTTGGACAGAGACATGGGCTGCGGACACAAATATTCGCCCGATGAAGTTACGCTGGAAGGAACATCCTGACATGCCAAGTCACTTGGTGGATGTCATTCTACTGAAACGAGAAGATTCAGATAATGCAGATATAAACGATAAGATGGTGACGATAGAGTCGAAAGTGTGGACATCGCGTATGGATGACGGCCATAGTTCGTTGTCAGAAGCACTGGAAGGTGCTTTAAAGGATGAAACGGAGCGAGCTGCAAAGGCAATCCCTTATCTCGTTATACAGTATGAACGAGATGGTGAATATGGATTGGCGGAGCAGGTAAAGCGGTTTGGAGATCCCGTAACGGTTGCTTATCAGAAAACTCATTGCGCAATGGCGATAGTGGATGCATCACAAATTAACGATCATCTTGCGAATTTTGATAAAGCCCTGAAGGCAGCTAACCCACATATTCCGATATACTATCTTCCGTTTAACAACCTAAAGGCTGTATATTTGGACATATACGATAACCTCCCTAACAAATGATTACAGAGAAACTTGAAAATTGGTTAAATGATGCCAGTTCGTATGAATTGCTCAACACTTATAAGATTGAGCAACAAGTTTTGTATTCGTTTGTGAACAATGGGGAAGACTTTTATATCGCTCTTCTAAACAGATTATTCTTTACAATAAAAGAGGGATCAATAGACGTAGAGAGTACGAAAGAAGAGCTACTTCAGGTTGTCAAGGGGCTGATGCTTTATTCAGATGAAAACACCGCAGAAAACTTCAAAGGAGTAAATCCTCACAACAATTTACTTTATATATCTTCAATCTTTTTTTTGTGTGAGTATTATGCTTTGTCGCACCTGTTTATGTGGAAGGCAAGGAGGTATAATTATGAAAATGAATCAGCCCAATTACTCTATAGCATTCTTGCTGGTTCAAAGAAATATTCCAGTCAGGGGTGTTCCCTCTGTTTACTGCTGGATACTTTTATGGAAGCGGGTGATGGAAGAGCTCTGAACGAGATAGAAGGCAGCCTAAACCAAAAGGTATCAGAAAACAGCTATGAGAGTTTGGATGACTTCTTTGACACGCATATTGTTATAAGTGTGTTGAAAAGATTCAAAACAAGCAACATTTGGAAGGATTTAACACCCTATGGTGGTAAAGACTTTTGGAAAAATTATATTTCATATTCAGTACGGCAGCATATCTATTCACTACTTCCATCGCAAGAGGATGCTATCAGGAAAGGAGCATTAGTCTTTGATCGGTCATTCAGTCTGAAAATGCCGACAAGTGCAGGAAAAACATTCCTGACGGAATTGCTGGTTTATCAGGAGATTACGAGGAATCCAGAGGCAAGGATTCTGTATCTGGCACCATTGAGGTCGTTGAGTAGGGAATTAAAAGAAAGGTATGGAAGTTTGTCCCGTGAATTTAATTTTGATTTCCGTGCTGCTTACGGAGGATGCACCACCACGGCAGAAGAGGAGACTATAGAGAATGCCAAACTGCTGATAGCAACACCAGAGACTTTTACAACGCTGGAAGGAAGTATAGAAGATTTGACATCTAACTACACGTTGGTGATATGTGATGAGGGGCAGTTGCTGGAGGATAAAACGAGAGGTGCAAACTACGAACTGCTACTGACACGATTAAAACGTAACCCACAGACGCGTTTTCTTTTTATTTCGGCCATTATTCCTAATATTTCTGAAATAAATACGTGGCTTGGAGGTGCTGCAGAAGAGATAGGTGACAGTCAGTATCGACCTTGTAAGATCCGATTTGCGATTGCACAAAACAATAATGGTCATGCAAAAGTACAATATGCCAATGAGGCAATAAATGAATTTACTGTAGCCGTCGATGATTTCCTGAATGACAAACAACAGCATTCACTTAGGACATCTCATAAGTCTTTCAGTTGTGCAATAGCGTTAAAAGCAATGGATGCAGGTCCTGTGATGCTATACTGCTCGATGAAGGACGGAAATATGGGATGCGTGGCCCATGCCGAAGAGGCAATGAGGCTGCTGGGTGGAAGGGCGTTCAGGAAACCTGCCTCTTACATTGAAGATACTGAATGGCTGAATAAAGCAATAGAATATTGCGCTTATCAACTGGGCAAGGACTATAGGCTGACGAATTGTTTGAAACTTGGTATGGCCTATCATCATGGGCAGATGCCTCAAGATCTGAGAGAGCTTATAGAAATGTCAATAGGTAAGAGGACTATCCAGTTAGTTGTATGCACCAAAACATTGTCGGAGGGTATCAACATGCCTATCAAAACAGCAGTCTTGGGCAATATTACCAACCCTGCAGATGGTAGTTTCACCAAGCCTCTGGACTTGCGTGATCTGAAAAATATAATAGGACGCGTAGGACGAGCAGGAAAGGAAAGTTATGGGCTGATTATAGTACCAGTCAAGGAAAACGTGAAGCCGGCAAAAAAAGTTATCAGTGTGCTAAGGGGCGAGGAAGTAGAACGTGCTAATGGTTCATTATACTATGTTGTAAGAGAAATACTTGACAAAGGTTTGATCACAGAGGAGGAAATCAATAATTATCTTGAATCTGAAGGAGTAGCTGAGGCAATTGACACACTGATTAAACTTAACAGAGAAAATGTTGAGTTGGATGAATTGAATTTGGATGATGTGATACAGGACTCTTTGGCCTATTATCTTGCTGATGAAGAAATGAAGCGAGAAGTTAGAAAGGTGTTTAAAATACGTTACAACTACATCACAGAAACATTGACCAAAGAAGAATATGGGAAATTCTTACAGTACGGACTACCTCTGACTGATTATAAGAAGTTGAAGGAAGCGTTTTCTGACAAAACTAAAGAAGACTTTGCATTTGATAATGCTCTAGATGGAGGTTGGATTCATCTGATAATGGAAACAGTGTATTCTATGAGTTCTGTGAAGCGAGATGTAGAACGATTGTCAAAGACCAAACCTCTATATGCAATACACCAGGATACGGGTGTAAAAGAAAGGCTATTGGTTGGATGGCTATTAGGTCAACAGTATATTGATATGGCTGCACACACAGGGTGTACAGTGGAACAAGCAGCATTATATGTGGATTTCCTTCAGAAAACGGTGGCCGTGAGGGCAAAAGCCATCGTAACTTATATAAAGGAATCATTTGCCGTTGATAATCCGTTAATGGATATTTGGCCTGATATGGTAAAAAGAGGAGTCAGCGATGAAAGAGCTCTATTTTTGATAGACTCCGGATTGGGGGACCGTATATTGGTCAATAATTTGGCATATTATGGAAAGACCAATTTCCCTTTTGTTGATGAGAAAGATGAATTTGAAGATAAGATTATACATAGTAGAATAGTGGATGAGTATGTTATGAATCTGCAAATCCCTGTGTTATTGAAGGAAAGATGGAAACAATTCCTGAGTTCAAAAGGTATGATGTATGAGTAGAATCAGTATATGAATCAGGAATTAAAAGGGTATTACAGCACGGTTGCAGAGCTTCTCAAGGAAGGAAAGCAGACGGATGCTTATCAGATTTTTACAGGCGGTGATGTGGCTAGTTTCGTGGTTGACCATGACAATTGGGATGGAGGTATTGACTTCTATGCCATAGAGATTTCTGTCGATGTGAAAACATTCGTTGCCCTGCGGAAAAGAGCTATTATAGAAGAGGTCTGCGGGCAAATAGCGGAAGCTTTTAATGACAGCATGAGGAATACTGCTGATACCGTAAGAGGTGTGACTTTGGTGCCATCTTCAACGACCACTTTCGATGAACGTAAGATAGCAGAGCCATCAAGTTACTGGAAAGTTGGGTACTACAAAGTGTTTATCAGTCATGTCTCAAAATACAAGGGTTCGGCTTCTAACTTGAAATTGATGCTGGAACCGTATGGAATCAGTGCTTTTGTAGCCCATGAGGACATAAAACCTTCTAAAGAGTGGGAGGTGGAAATAGAAAAGGCATTATTCTCCATGAATGCATTGTGCGCTATTCTTACGCCAGATTTCAACAAAAGCAGTTGGTGTGATCAGGAGGTTGGCTATGCTTTTGGAAAGAATGTTTTGACAATCCCGATAGACAAAGGGCAACTGCCATATGGTATGTTTGGTAAGATTCAAGCAATCAAGTCGAATGGGAAAAATGCTAGCCAAATAGCAGAGGGGGTGTTTAATGCGATAATTGACAACGACAAATCACGTATTGAGTATATTCATTCGTTGATGAACTTGATACTGAACAGTAAGAGTGAAGAACTTATTAACCAGTGGATATCTGTATTGCTGCGTATTAACACTATTGAACGTGCAGATTTGGAGTATTTCAATTCTCACATCTCAGATATAGTGACCCTTATAAACGAGGAAAATCTCCATGCAATTAATAATTTGCTTGCAAATAATAACCTTCAGCCAATAGGTATGAATCAGACATCTACGATTCTAGATATGATGGATGATAATTTGCCTTTCTAGTTATGACACAGGATGAGAAGTGGATGACAAGATATAATGAGGTGGTGACGTTTATTGAGACCAACAAACGGAATCCTTCGAAGTACGATGCGGAGGAGAGAGGTGGATATTATACGTGGTTGAAGCATAACAGGAAGCAGATGAATGCTGGGACGTTGAAGCCGGAGAGGGTGGAGAAGTTTAGAAAACTTTTGGAATTGACGGAACAGTATAGGAGGGTGAACCAATACGAATAATACTAGCAAATGAAAAAGTCAGATATCTTTTGGCAAACATACCTGAACCTTGAAAAAGAGGCTGTTGAAGTGTCAAAATACATCTTCGTGACGGATGAGATTACAAAGATTGAACATGGAGAAGAAAAGGCTTGTTCGTGTAAATCACAGTTAGAAACATTCTCACCGCTTATTGCAGATTTATTGGTGCGTTGTTGTGTTCAGATAGAGGCAATATCCAAGGAACTATACCATGTCATAGGTGGTTCAAAGCCCAGAGGGTCTAATTCAATCTTCTTTGATGAAGACTGCTTAAAAATGATTGATATTAAGTGGGAAACTCACAATAAGAAAGTATTGGTTGTAGCTCCGTACTTTAATCTGACGAAAGAGGAGAATCGTGAGTTGAGACCACTAAAAGATGCTCACAAACGCCAGGGAACTTATTGGGAAAAATGCTATCAAGCGGTGAAGCATGACAGGTATTTGTCTATGCCTATGGGTAATGTGAAAGCATTGCTTCATGCTATGGCAGCTCTTTATTTGTTGAATGTTTATTATAGAAACGATTCTTGGGTTATCAAATATCAAGAATTGAGTAAGCAGGACTTTAGTATGGGTTCATCTTTGTATGCTGTAAAACCACCTGTTGCTGGTCAGTTGTGGTATGGTAATCAGGCTAAAAAGAGTGAAAGCCCATTCGTTGTTACCTATCAAGATGAAGACTATAAACGTATAGAAGAAATACAGCGTAAAGAAAGTGAGGCTTTAAATAACTATTGGATAAATCAGCCAGAATTAAAGGAACCAAACTTCGTATCTATACTAACCACTTTAATAGAGAAGCAAAAGCAGAATCCTTCAGAGCGTGTAATGTATATGTGGGAATTGGCAAAGTATCGCTTACATAAAAGAATCCCCTGTACATTGTCTTTTGAAGAGAAGAAAAGATTATTAGTTAACAGCGAAGAGTGGAATGGTTGGATTCATTTGAATAATAAGCACTTGTCTGCTGAAGAACTAACGGAAGATAATATAGACGCAGAAATAGATACGGTTGGAATCTGTTGGGGAATGGAACTTGAAAAACGTTTTCAGAAATTTGAATGGATTCCAATTGCCATGAATAGTGGCATTTGCAGGGTGTATATTGCTTGATTCCCTAGTGGAGAATCGAATCAAGGATCAGGGGACGGGAAATAACTGATGTAAGATGGAAGAAGTAAGATGTATGATGGAAAATGTGTGATGGTTGAGGTATGATGGAAGAGGGAAGATGTAAGATGTAAGAAGGCAAATTATGGTTAATGGTTAATGGTTCAAGGTTAATGGTTAATGGCATTTCTGGTCCATGGTTCATGGTTAATGGTTCAAGATTAAAGGTTAAAGGTTCATGAATATAACCGTGCACCGTGAACAATGAACCAATAACCATAAGTGAGACTCTAAACCAAAAAGTAAAGGGCAAATGATGTAACCATGCATCGTGAACCGTTAATCGTGAACCGTAAATGATATGACGCAGGATGAGAGGTGGATGATGAGGTATAAGGAGGTGGTTGAGTTCATTGAGACTAACCGCAGAAATCCGTCTAAATATGTTGGGGCTGAAAGAGGACTTGTTAATTGGACGAAGCAGCAACGGAAGTTGATGAATGCTGGGGAGTTGAAAGAACCGAGGTTGGAGATGTTCAAGGAACTTAGGAAGTTGTATGAGGAGAATAAACATAAAAATCAATATCAATAAAATATGCCAGTTATAACGACAAACGTAGTAGGAGGGGCCGGTGAAAATTTGACGGCATTACGATTAGAGAAGGATGGCTATTTCAAGGTTTATTTCTTGGGAGACAAAGCGCCAATAGAAGATTTTCTTATTGAAATATTGGATGAGGCTCATCCTTATCATTGTTTGCTTCAGGTGAAATCTACCGGAATGGATGAACGTTACCTTAAGAATGGTAACATCATAACACCTGTGCCTAAAGAGAAACTACAAAAACTGGTTCATCGCCCATTGCCTACGTATGTCGGAGGTGCTGATATTGAGGATGAAGTGGTCTTTATAGCTCCCGCGACTAATGAAAACAAGGAGTACCCATCAATCCCGACAGGCTTTAGGTTGGACAACAAGGATAAAGCAATACGAATTGCTAACTTGGAGAAACTTAGAGACGATATTATTCGCTACTGGGAAGAATCTAATATTTTTGACTACAAGTATAACAAATTCAAAAGCGCCTTATGAATAGAAGTACGGATGAAGTGATATTCTGCCGAATTGTGGCGAACTTGTTGTATAAAAAGATAAATGGTATCATTGTGACTTTCTCCAATACGCCGCTATACGATTTGGTGGTGGAAGAAAAGCAATCAGGGTTGCTTTTTGGCGTGAAGGTTGGGGCGATGGATTATCTTGCATCGAATGACTACCAATCATATTTAAAGCTACTTGAAGAAAGCAAATATGAGTTGAAAGACGAGAGAACCCCCATTATTCTGATGTGTGCTGACAAGGACACCGAGATAATAAGATTTGGATACCAATTGACTTGGGAACGCTATAGAGCTACTGTACAGACTAAGGTTACATTAAGAGAAATTACTCCAGAGAATTGGGAAATAATGATTATCAATTTGAAGGAGATGGATAGGGTGATAAGAATCCTTGAAAATGACAAAATCAGCGTAATCAAACGTATTGCAGTTGAGAAGAAAATGTCGAGGGGAGGCATTGCCCATGCAGATATAATCTATTTGCGCCGTTTCACCGAGCAATACAAAATGCAAAAGAAAGAGGTGCAAACAGAACAAGAAATGTTCCATCGTATGTTGACAGGGATACCCGAAGAAGAATATCCTAATGACATTCTGGACGATATTATCATGAAAGGGGTGGAATCGGTATTCCCTAATCCACGAAAGAAAAGCCATATACTACTACTTAACACAGAACTTCAGGATTTGAGGAGAGAACTTGAACGTTCAAAAAAAGAAATTAATATTAGGATAGAACCAGAATTCAGTGACCTGTTAAACTATCAAGGCTTTGTGGATTCGTTCAGAATATTGGAGATACCACTTACACTATATCATGATCCCATCAAGATATTTGATGATAGTTTTAATGATGAATACCCGTCTGTTGTAGCACCTGTTGCAGAATGGATTAGAGGCTATGGTGTTCTTGAAAGATTAAAGAACGAGACCTTGAGAAGTATTGAGGATGTGATAACAGAATTTTGAATATGAGATACCCCACGTGGCAAAATTTTGAAGCAAAATATTCGGAAAACCCACAAGGTGCTTTCGAATCGCTATGCAGGATGTTGTTCCGTAGAAGATACGGGATAGGGGAGTCTTTGCCATATTTTTACAATAACGCGGGAAATGAAACAGTTCCATTTGAAGAAGGTAGAAATATTGTCGGATTCCAGGCAAAGTATTTCTCTGGCGAAACTCTTGATGACAGCCATACAAGACAGATAAAGCACTCCATAGGAAGAGCACATGCTCATTATCCAAAGCAGAACAAGATCATTGTCTATACCAATCTTTTGTTCGGGAACCCTCCAGAAGAGAAGGATAAAACAGCACGACAAAAGGATGTGGAAGATACGGCAAAAGCCAACTCAATGACCATCGAGTGGATAATGGGAGCCAATATATTGGATATCGTTGCCCAAGATGAGTTGATATATAACCTGTTTTTTAATCTGGAAGTTGACTTGATTCACTTGGATGAATATATCAAGAACGCCAACGTACTCTACTTAAAAGCCATCAAAAATGTAATAAATTACAATGGCAAAGAACTGATCATAGAAAGGGAAGACATAAAGAGTCAATTAGAAGGCTTACTCATTCAGGACAAGCATGTAATATTGCAAGGAGAAGGCGGATGTGGCAAGTCGGCAGTCATCAAATCATATATTAACCATCATCCAGAGGTACCTGTTATATGGTTGAGTGCCGCTCAATTTGAAACAGATGATGTAAATACATTGTTTCATCTTGAAAAATCGTTTTCATTGGGACAAGTGCGACAGTACTATGCTGGGGTAGCTAAAAAGGTAGTTGTCATAGATTCGGCAGAGAAGCTGCTTGACATACAAAACAAGATGCCACTGACGCTGTTTATTGGCTGCATACAGCAAGACAGGTGGCAGATAGTCTTTACTGTAAGAAAATCAAGCGTGGAAAGACTCTCGAAACTGTTGACTACATCATTGGAGCTAAATACAACATCCGTTGACGTGCCGCTTCTTTCGGATGAGACTTTGGAAAACTTCTTGGTAGAAAATAGCATTGCTAAACCCCAAGATAATAACTTATATAGCCGAATCCATAATCTTTTTTATTTGGCGAGATATGCGGAAGTGGTAGATGGTAGTAATCTGACGCTGGATGCTTTCCGGAATAGGGTATGGGAAATTAAAATACGAGGGGAAGCACACTATTCTCTCTCTCAACAAGAAAAAAGGGAGCAGTGCATGCTAGAAATGGCAAGGCTCAAACTCAGAACCGAGGGCTTCTATATTAAGAAGGATGACCTTGATACAGATGCGATTGAAACCTTAGTGCTTGATGATATTATATGCTTTGATAGCAGGAAGGGCTTATACTTTGCGCATGATATCTATCAGGAATGGGCGTTAGATTACCAAGTTGGCACTATCTGGGAAGAAAAGAAGGATGTTGAAGCATTTATTCAAGCATTAGGAGAGAGTCTTTCATCGGTAAATGCCTTCAAACGATGGTATGGAAAAATGATAGTTGACGATGCGGAATGCGTGCCACTGTTTATTGATGCTGTGTTTAATGGAACGCTTGCGTGTGAAAAGTGGCAAACAGCCGTTTTTTCGGAGATACTGCTCTCTAAATCGTTTGCTAGTACCTTCTTTAATAATTATCAAGAAGCGTTGACAGCTAATGATTTCCAATGGGGAAAATACTTGTTAAGAATACTTCCTGTTAACTGCAAGGAGATTCTGACATACGTTACCTATCAGGGGGCGCAATATCCTATTATGCGACCAATAGGCTCGGGATGGAACTGTGTTGTTGACTTCATCTATACTTACCATGATGCGTTGGCCCCCCAAGAAGGGAGGGCTATCAATACCATATTGACAGACTACCCATGGATACAAAATGGTGACAAACAGACTCTACATAAAGCAGGACTGCTTGCTTTGCAGCCACATGTGGAAGTTGCTGAAATACGTAAGAAAGGTGATGATTGCTTTTTCGAAAAGAAAGAGAATGTATGTAAACTCACCGCACAGTATTTTTCATATATCCATGCTGAAATCAAAAATATTTTGGATGAGGTCATCACCAATAAATGGGTAAGCCACTTGGACCCTTATAATGAACTATGTTCTTTTATTGTAAAGGCTAAAGGTGATTCTGGATTACCACTCTATATATTATATCCCCGAGAAGTGCTAGCTCTGATGGATTTGTTCTGGTGTGAGCAGGAAGAGGATAAAAAGGATGATCCATGGGGCAACAGGTCGAGCCATATCGACTCTGAAGAAGCTTGGGGTTTGAGTGACCGACGGTTGATGCTCACCTATTTCCCCGCAAGCGGGTTGCAAACATGTATTGGCAGCATGCTTGCCTTCCATCCTCAGATTACACTTGATTTTATTATCCAATTTGTTGATAAATGTGTGAACCAATATGCCAAAGCCCGATGGCATGGCGATGTTGTAGAGCCTCTTGATTTAATACTGCCAGATGGGGCAACCGTTACCAAGTTGGGCAATCAGACCCTTTGGAACCTGTATCGTGGTACTTCTGGGATGTCTGCACCGCATTTACTTGAAAGTATCCACATGGCCTTGGAAGGATATCTGCTTCAATCAGTAAAAGAAAAACGTACAGACGAGGTAAAGAAGTATTTGCAGGAAATAATAACCCACTCACAAAGTTTATCATTATTATCCATTGTTGCCAGTCTGGTCGTCGCATATCCAGACGAATTCTTTGATGAGGCAATCATTATGACTTCCAATTTGCAGCTGTTGAAATACGACCTCACACGATATACCAGCGAGGTTCATTCTGGCATGATAGAATTTGCATTCCATGGAAATCAGAATATGCTGACGGAACGCAAGAACTCCAATGCCCTGAAACACCGCAAGCAACATCTTGAGACTCTTCTATTCAATATTCAGGCAACATACATAGGTGCGACAAATGCCGAAGGGCAAGAAAGATTGGAGCGCGCCTATAAGAATGTTGATTCGTTGAAAGAACAACTTGAATTGGAGCCAGTGGAAGTGAAACCTCTGACGAAATTCATTATTTCCAGATGCGATGTCCGATCAATGAAACAAGAGGCGGTTGATTTCAATGGTGCAAAGGGAACATTGTTCACCCCGCATCTGGACGAAGAGCAGAAAGCCATGAGTGATGATACGGTAAAGAACTCAAATGCTATGATGACAGGATCTATGCTAAGGATGTGGGCCACATATCGTGCTAAAGGTGAATTTGAGAAGATAAAGGGAAATCAATATGAGGAGAATCCACTGAAATCACTTGATGTGTGCAGGGACATTCTGAAGCAATTAGAGACTCGCGAAGGTGGGTTGTTTCTGCTGCCTGGGGATGAATTCGTTCCATCAACAGTTTGTTCTGTTCTTATCCGTGATTTCGAAGACCGATTATCGACTGAGGATTTTGACTTCTGTGTTGACATTGTAGTCAATGCATTAGAGGATGTTAATCACATGGTGGGCAATAGTTTGTCGGAATATGATATTTGCTTGCAAGTAGTGGGGATTATCATGAATAGAAGACCCCAATATGTGGACAGATGTAAACATATACTATACATTTACGCTTCGATATCACATGGGGTTGCAGGAAAACGGGCTTGTGACGTGGTGGCAGAGGTTATAGCTAACCAAAAACTGTGGGATAAGCACGAAGCTGTAATGTATGCTCTGGTAGGGGATTTTGTTGAGAACAAAACGAAAAGTGGTGAAATAGAAGCATTACAATATGAAGATGCTGAGTCGCTGCTATGCCTGTTGTCGGTCTATCCGAAATCAGAGAAGTTAAAACACATTGCGGATGTTTCTTTGGAACGTGTATCTCATATTTGGGATTTAAACGATAAGCGAAAGAACCTGTATATAGGACAAAGGCATTCGAGTTCGTACATGGTGGCTCGCATACTGCTCAGTGTGCCAAATGAAGAGATTCCCCGCCTGCTTACATACTTTACCCGCTACATAAATACTGACGTGCATGATACATTTCTGATGTCATTCATCTACCGTACATTGATAACCAATGATTATGATAGATTCTGGATTGTATGGTATGCACTATATGATACTATTATACATCAGCGAGACAACCACTTCCATAGTGAGATGCTGAACAATTATATGTTTACCCCAGTACAGTACTCGCACTGGGGCGATGACTGGTTCCGCATAGAAGAAAAAGATATGGATTTCTTCCGTAGGATAGCCGTAGACTTGGGACACTTACCAAATGTGCTAAGAAACATAACACATGTGAGTAGGACTTTGGCAAAGAACTATTTCATGGCTTCTATAGAGATTATCAGTGTAATTATTGAAAATAATCCCGGTTTGGCATTGAAAGACTATAGTCAGGATATAATGACAAATCTTGAAGCCATCTTGCGCCGCGAACTCCCTAACCTGAATGATAAGATAAAGACAGAGGATATACTAAGGAAACGATTGATTACTGTACTTGACTTTATGATGGCTAATGGTTCATCGTATGCGTCTATGATTAAAACTGGTTTAAGTTAGTAGGCATGGCAGGTTTTATACATAAAAACAATTTTCTGTTGGAGTTGGCCCAAATATCCACGTTTGGGTGGGTGAAAGAACTGTGTTATAGGACTCTGACAAATGGCGTGATTGATGCTACTGGTATTCAGGTTGTGTACGACCTGTTTGTGTCCAAAGGAGCCGCTGTCTCAGCAGAGCCAGCAGAAACACCAGAGCAAGGGCTGAGGTTGACGAAGTTGGTTCATGAAGGGGGCGTAAATGCCTTAAAGGCGGGGAGCGAGATGGCTTTTCAGGGTGACAAGGGACAGGAAACTTTCGGTTCATGGTTAAGGGTTCAAGGTCATATACGGTTCAAGGTTCAGGGTTCAAGATTCATGATTATTTCCAACAATATGGCATACGAGAAGAAGGAATATAAAAAGAGAATAGAGGGGTGTCACAATCTGTGATACCATGTTAAACATCAGTAGTAAAGGAATTCTTGACAACTCATGGATAAGGATCTTATACTAAGTGA
>JAEEGK010006532.1_pt1 | contig 28047 bp, 22 predicted proteins | sample 8958771 | NCBI WGS metagenome assembly JAEEGK01 (sample SAMN16246547, study PRJNA631951) | gut metagenome | biome: gut microbiome; feature: rumen; material: SC-attached | host: Bos | place: Iran: Karaj | collected 2018-10 | reverse complement strand
ACATAAAATAATTACAAAATAATCCCTGCAGGATAGGACAAAGTAAATTAAATGCTTTACTATCAAAAAAGGTCGTAATAATAATTGCCAGGAAAATAGCTAATAATGCAAGTACATAATTTTTTCTGTAAAAAAGATAAAAAGGGGAAAGAAAGAAAGCCCACCAGTTCCATGTAGCTACTTTGTCATCATCATAATCGAACATAGCTGCTTTCATGCGAATAAATGCTCCAGATTCAAAATCCCTGGATAATGCATTACCACTAACATAAGCAGCCAGATTCAAATCGTCAACAGAAGGTATAAACTCAGCCTTATCCTCATCTGATGCTGAAGACCATTCTGGATTAGGCTCATTGCATTTAGGACAATAGATATCTGTTGAGGACAATATTTTTCCACATTTTTTACAAATCATTTTATTCTCCAAAAGCAGGCCAGTGGCCTGTCGTCATAACTACGCACTTAAACGGTGGCGGGCGCAGACCCGACATCCGATTTGATGCATCGTGCGCGTAAGCGCACTAGTAAATAATTTCCATAAATGCAAACGACCGCAGGTCGTAAGTGCATGTTAGGTTTCATCTCTATAAATATCGAGAAAGCTTCTCAATAATTATTTCTTCAAAATTTCTTCTTCCATCAATAACTGTAAGAACTATTACTTTATCCTTAGAAATTTTATATATAATTCTATAATAACCTTGTATCAATTCTCTGTATTGCATAATACCTTGTCTCTCAAGTTCAGGAACAATTCTTCCGCTTTTGGGATGTTGCTGTAAAGACATTACATTTTCTTCAAATTCTGAAATTGTGGTCTCAACATAATTTTGTGAATACGAAGAATAATATTCTATTATTTCATTCAAATCATCTTGTGCAAATGGAGAAACTTCAACTACTTTTATTTCATTTTCCACAATTATATTTCCTTCTTAAATTTGCAAAGACTTCAGAAGCAGGTTTGCATTCTCCATTTTGTATTGATTTTTCAGATATTTGAATGATTTTTAATAAATTGAATGCATTCTTCATTTCCTGGTATGATTCCACATCAATTAATACAGCTCTTGATTCACCGTTTTGTGTAATTACAAGTGGTTCTTTTCTGTCATTTACAAAATTCATCATGTCTGCGGCATTTGTTTTTACATATGAGATAGGTTTAATACATTCCTGTATATTGGTTATCATAATTTTTTCTCCAGTCTATTTATGATACTATATAAAGACTGATAATGCAAGCAAAAAGAAAGGCGGGCTTGACCCTGCCTACAATCGAAGAGCCGTTAAGAAAAATGCGACAGCATTTTTTAGGCTCATCGAAATAATGGCTCGGAACAATTGATTGTTCCGCCGTCGGCTACGAACCTTTGTTATGCTTATTTTATAGTTCAAAAGAACAATCTGTAAAGATTTGTGATATGCAGGTGTCTTTGTATTTCTTTCCAGAATATACTTCTTCTATTGTTATTTTTACATGTTTTAATCGTTTATTGAACATGACTTCTTTATAATAAACAAAATCCATAAAATCAACATGTACTGTATCTTCTCTTCCGTCTTCAAATATCACTTCAAATTTTGCTTTCTTGATTCTCCCATTATTTTTGAACAATTCAGGATGAGAGGGGTCTACATATCCATTTAATATATACAATGCCCTGCCGTTTTTAACATCAAACTCTATATATTCAGATACTCCATCATCAATAGCACCTTCGACCCACGGAAGAATTATTCCGTAAAAAGGAGCGTAATATGTTATATATTCCGGGCCATATTCACAAATACCATTCTTAGTTTTTTCAGTGAGAAATGAGGATGCCTTTTCATTTACTATTTGAGGATAAAAACTTTCCGTAGTTGCAGTTTTCTTTTGCTTTTCTATACTCATTGAATCTGGAATATAGCCGAATGGATACATTATTGCCCATTTGTGGTGTGGTAAAAAATAATAACTTTTTCCTTCACATGTAAAAGATAAAAAACCGTTTTCATTTAATACTACATCGGTCTGATAATTAATCTGCCATTGAACTGTTAGATCATTTCTTTTTATGATTTCCTCGGTATAATAGTATGGTGCCAAATAGTATGGTGCAATTTTTTTAAATTCATTGTCGTCATTTTTGATAATTTTTATATTCTGATAATACTTTTCGTATATAGAATTTCCGGCTGTTAATTCTTGTTGCCATGATTGAGTTATATTATTTGTTTGTTCAAAACCAGAACTAAAACAAAAAAAAGCTAATAAATAAAATGCAGTTAAAAAAAATGTCTTTTTCATCTTTTCCTTATAACCACGCCAGTGGCGTGTGAGCATAACTACGCACTTAAACGGTGGCGGGCGCAGACCCGACATCCGATTTGAAGTGTATGTTATGTGTTTTTTATTTATTTAATGATACATAACCATTATTATCAATAATTCTTTGCCCTTCAGGAGAAAGAATCCAATCTATCAGTTTTTTTATATTTTCATTTTGATCATTTTTTCTGTAAACAGCAAAAAAATTTGAGGATATTGGATATTTTCCGTTTTGTATATTTTCTTTTGTAGGTGCAATTCCATTTAAGGAAACCATTTTTACGTTCTCATTCTTTGTTATTCCTTCTACATAATATCGAAAGGAATAACCTATCGGACTGCCAAAAAAAATGCATAATGGATTTGAGTTTATTGGCTCTTCTTTCATAAAGTTTAAGAATGCAGTTTGACTACCACTACCTTCCTTTCTTTGCCATGCAGCGATTAAAGTATTTGTCCCGCCAACCTTTTTCCAGTTTTTAATTTTACCAGAATATATTCCTTTTATTTCTTCAATTGACAAGTCATTGACAGGATTTTTTATGTTTTCTATGAATACAAATGCTTCAAAGCCAATAGGAACAAACTCTAATTCTATATTTTTTTCCTTCGCATATAATAGCTGCTCTTCTGAAGGTGCAGCGCAAAAGATTATATCAGATGTTCCATCAACAATGGCCTTATAAGCGCCTCTTGTATTCCTCATTTGAACTTTACTTTCTTTAGTGAAATTTTCACCATCGAAACAAACTGATTTTTCTGGATAAGTAGAAGATGCAATAGCGGAAAAAACAGGGTATAGCGCACTTGCTCCGTCAAGGATAGGAATATTTTCATTTATTTGAAAATTTGATTTTTTATAATTTATTTTAGAGTTTTTATCAAAAGGAAGATATTCTTTTAAATCAATTGAAAGACTTTTTATTTCATTACTGCCTGCAACGACTGATATCATTCCAGAATTCCGGTGTGTTATATTAAATTTAATTCCGGAATATAAAAGACTTACCATTCCTAATATAGAGATAATAATAAAAAAGATAGCAATGTTTTTTTTCATATTACATTCCGTGAACAGCAATTGAATACATGATAAAAAATAAAAATCCAAAAATAACCGCAATCCATACAACAATAATAATTGCAGAAATTATAATTTGTTTTTTAAACGCTTTTCTTTTTTCTACATTTCCTTTATTTGTTCTGCAAAATTGTATTATAGAAATTACCAACCATATTAAAGCTAAGACAGGAAGTAATAAAATTATAAATTCCATTTTTCCTCCAAGCACCCCAGTGCGGGTGTCCGTGTAACATTTCTTCGGCAGTTCCTGTATTTTTTTATGAATACAAGTTTTTTGTAATAAGTAACTGCCTTGGTTTTATTCTATAACAACTTATGTGACTTTTAAAGGATTTTATACGGATATGCATAAGTTCTTTATTTTGTTATTGAGAAATCATTAATCTTAGGAAATATATTTTATAAACGAACAAGCTTCAATTTATATCCCAAAGAGTTTATTACTGCCATGAAAGTCCCGTAATTAATTTTTTCAGCGGTTTCACTTTTTCTTAGTTTTTGAATAATAGTAGGGGAGACGTCAGCTTTTTTAGCCAGAGCACGTACAGACAGATTTTCTTCTTCCATTCTTTCAAGGATAAATTCAGAAAGGAGAAAATCATTATATTCTTTCTCGAATTTTGCCTTTTCCTTGGGATTGTTTGTGATGAATTTATCAAAGGTTGATTCCATAATTATTCCTCCATGCTATCTTTATGGCTCAGATAATAATTTGCCATATTATTTATTGCCAGTGTTTTTTCTTGAGCAGGACTTTGCGTTTTTGTGTAGCCGAAGATTTTAGAAAATATTCATACGGCTGACTATATCCTTTTTCGTCATAGAACCATTCTATTGAGAAATAAGGACCTTGATAAATCAGACAAGACTCGTTGTCTATTAATGTTGTTTTATCGTACCACATTTCTGTTACACCTGTCAAATGTTTTGATGTGAGATTTTATGGATAGATAAAGCTATTTATCATAAAAACCTCATACTTAATATGGTGTAAACTTTACGATTTTAGGAAGTTTTTGGAGTAAAAAAAGAAAAGAAAATTAATTATTGTGGGGAGGAGCCCCTCCCCTCGCTCCCAAGTCCTCGTTCAGTCGCTCGCCTTCGGCTCGCTCCTTCACTGCGGTCTTGTCCGCTACCCCACCCCCTAGGGGGACGCAGCAAGCTGCTTACCCCCTAAGACCCCGTTTTTCAGTCATTGCCCAAAGTCTTTCATAACGCTAAAATAACAACATTATGGAAAACACAAAGAGAACAGTGACTTGCGGCGAGCTCCGCAAGAGTGATGTTGGTAAGAAAGTTGTTTTGAACGGTTGGGTAAGCCGCACTCGTGACTTGGGCGGTCTTTTGTTTATCCGTCTGCGTGACCGCTATGGAATCACACAGGTAATGGTTGGCGATAGTGCTAGTGATGATGTTAAGAAGATTGCTGCCAGCCTTAAGAGTGAATATTGTATCGCAGTTGAAGGCGTTGTAAATGCACGCTCAGATAAAGATATTAATGCTGATATGGCAACAGGCGAAATTGAAGTTGAAGCATCTGATATTCAGATTTTCACAACTTCTCAGGAGCTTCCTTTCTCTATCGAAGAGGTTCGCCAGAAGGATGGTACTCTCGTAGTTGCAAACGAAGATCTTCGTTTGAAGTACCGCTACCTTGATCTCCGCCGCGAGCCAATGCAGCACAATATTATCCTCAGAAGCCAGGTTGCTTTTGCTACACGCGAGTACCTCACATCAAAAGGCTTCCTTGAGATTGAAACTCCTACATTCATTAAATCTACTCCAGAAGGAGCACGCGACTACCTCGTTCCGTCACGTGTTCACCCTGGAAAATTCTATTCTCTCCCACAGAGCCCACAGCTTTATAAGCAGCTTCTGATGGTTTCTGGATTCGATAAGTACTTCCAGATTGCACGCTGCTACCGCGATGAAGATGCTCGTGGAGACCGTCAGCCTGAGTTTACTCAGATTGATATGGAGATGTCATTCACAAACCGCGAAGAAGTTCTTTCAACAACAGAAGGAATGATGCAGTACATCTTCAAAAAGACTTTGAATTATGATCTGCCGGCAAAGTTTGACCGCATTGCGTGGGAAGACGCTTTTGACTGGTATGGAAGCGACAAACCTGATTTGCGTTTTGATATGAAGATGCAGGATGCAGCTTTCATGGCTGACCTCGCTGATTTCAACGCATTCAAGGCAGGTGCTGCAAACGCAGGCCGCGATATTCAGCGTCACAAGAGAAGCGGATTGAAGGCTCTCGTTGTAAAGAACGTTGCAGACAAATACTCACGCAAGAATATTGAAGCACTCGAAGAAGTTGCTAAGACATACAAAGCTAAGGGCTTGGCATGGATGAAGGTGGTTTCGACAGGCTCAACCACCGACGCAGTGCAGTTCGAAGGCGGAATCTCTAAGTTCTATGCCGGCCACGAAGCAGAAATCTGCTCTAAGCTTGGCGCAGAAAAGAACGACCTTATCCTCTTCGTAAGCGACGAAAACTGGCAGCTTGCTTGTACAGCACTCGGTGCAGTTCGTAAGCAGCTTGGTAAGGACCTCAACCTCTATAATCCAAATGATGAATTCCACTTTGCTTGGATTATCGACTTCCCATACTTTGCTTGGAATGAAGAAGAAAATCACTGGGAAACAGAACACCACATGTTCACTCTCCCACAGAAGCAGTACTGGGATACACTCGAAAGCGATCCAGGTGCAGTAAAGGGTGACCTTTATGACCTCGTTCTCAACGGATACGAACTTGCTTCAGGTTCTATGCGTATTAATGATCCTGCACTTCAGGAACGCATTTTCGAAATTGTTGGTTACAGCCGCGAACGTGCAGAGAAGGCTTTCGGCTTCCTCGTACAGGCATTCAAGTTTGGTGCTCCACCACACGGAGGAATCGCACCAGGTCTCGACCGCCTCGTAATGCTTATGTGTCACGAAGAGTCAATCCACGAGGTAATCGCCTTCCCTAAGAATAACCTCGCAGCAAGCCCAATGGACGAATGTCCAAGTCCTGTAGATCAGCAGCAGCTGGATGATTTACATATTAGTGTTCATGATGTTGAGGAATAATTGAGGGAACGAACTTGTTATGATTGCAGGTGTATGATGAAATCAAACACCTGCAAAACGGCCGAGTCAAGGCTTTAAGACGAGCGAAGCGAGCGTGCCTTGACCGGACGTACGTTGAGAAGGATGAATAGTTAGATTACCTGTCATGCTGACACAAGTTCGGGATGACATATTACAAAAAAAGGCTGTCCAAACGGGCAGCCTTTTTCATTTTAAATCAATTATCAGTTTATTCTTCACTTTCCGGCTTTTGCGGGGGAATTAAATTATTGGCAAAATACGGATCTTCAGAATCATATTCATTACTATTACTACTCAGCGGTTCATTATTTGATTTATTGTAATTCTCTATCAGATAATTAAAGGCATTATACATAGTCATACAGTAGTATGGCATAAGCCACAAAAGCAGAAGTCCCACTGTAAACATGCAAAGTATAAACCAGCCGATAAAGGAGAAGGAAAGACCAAACAGTTCGCCTTTATGGCCTTTTGTAATTTTCTTACTTATGTTCATTGCTTCAAGGACACCAGTCTCAGGTTTCTTTGCCAGAACGAACCAGTTCATGCTGTAAGCAATACTGCGGTTTATTACCACAAAGATTGCCCCAAAGTAAGAGGCAATCACAACTGAACCAACAATAAGATACAATTCCTCAGTTTCTTCTATTCCTAATGCTACAATAACAACCACAATAACTAAAGGAAGTAAACATAAGAGCTCCCAGAGATAAGTCCAGAGTGCAGTCCACCAGAAATTTCCAATACCACAGGCAGAACCTTTGAGCCCGCTCCAGAATGATTTAAAAGTAAACTTTTCTGATTCAGGTAGTTCAGCTGCTTTTATTATGCCTTTAATAAAAGTCATTATAAAAAGCGGAAATACAACTGTCATGAATGCCAGCATAAGAAAATAGGAAGCAAAGAAAGAAACAGAAAATGAAGAAGATTCTAAATCATCAGTAAGAATTATAGTAGCTGCGAAGGGGCAAACAACTACAAGTTCTACACATAATAAAATAAGAAAGGTAAGCGCAAAGGTACTCGTTTTTCCCTTAAGCGCTGTTTTTGCCTGTTTTTTAAAAAGAGCACTATCCATAATACCACCTGAATGTTTTTTTAATTCTACTATAAAAAGCCCTGTCTTTAAAATAATTTTTTATTAAGGCTCATAAAACAAGCTGAAGAAATAGCTTGTAATATCATTGCCGTCCAGACCGGAAAGTTCGAAAGAATTAGTATGGTAAAGGACAGTATTTTTTGTCTGCGGAGTTAGAAATCTGGAAATAGTATAAACTCCCGGCCTGTTATCGCAGCCGCAGAAAATCCAGGTTGAATCAGACGGATTTTTAAAAAACTCACGGCTTCTTGTATCTTTAAATTCAGTTCCTTCTAAATCTCCGTGGTGGGCAAAATCAGTTGAAATTAAAAGAAAATTTTTACGACGTCCCTGCTCTGAAAAGTAAGGCGCCAGCGAATCAGCCAGAACCTGCGCATTTTTCTGATTTAAAGGCGGCTCGCCATGTACCGCAATTACACAAACCTTAGCCTTTGGAAAATAACGGGAAATATACGGAATAAGAGTGTTCACGCCATGCTCGTCCGGGAAAACCTGCGGTTCGTAAGTTACACCAAGCGCCGCCGCAATTTCACGCTCTTTCTTTTCATCAGTATAGACAATGCCGTTTTTAGTTTCCCAGCGGCAGTTATCCAGTGACCATTCCTGTGCAGAAAGACCATAGTGAGAAGGACAGATTATAAAAAAGGTTTCGACCTTTCGGCGCTTTGCAATTTCTGAAAACCAGCCGTCAATCTGTTTATCAGCAAGAAGATGATGGCTTACAGTTCCCGCCCAGAGTTCAGCCTTTGCCGGCGGAAGTGCTTCGAGAGGCGGTTCATAAATTACAGGCGGAACTGCTTCCTCAAGAGTGTCCCACGTTTTAATCAGCTGACCACTGGCAGCAGGCTTCCGGCAGCCCGTAAGGAGCAACGGAACTGTAAAGAATACACTAGCCGCCAGCCACATCAATACTAACGGAATACAGGAATTTCTGATTCTTTTACAAAGCATTCTTTTTCCCAGAAAGGCATGTATTCAGTTATATCTTTTTTCTGTTTATAAACAATATCCTTCCATTGTTCATCTGTCATACGGTCAGTCATATCCTGAGTGAACTCAACATAACTGAAGCCGTAACCGATTGCAATTCGCTTTCCGCCCTGAGAGTCGTTCAGAGGAACATAAAGTCTTACAGGATTAGCAACACCAACTTCAAGACAAACCTTTAATTCATTGTTTGTGTAAACATCAGCAATGCAGGCCATTTTCAACTGATCGTTGTCCTCAGAATAGCCGCCGTTAGTATGAATCATTATAAGACGGTTCAGAGAAGAAATAATAGTTGGAATCCATTCAATATCATTGTAAGAAACCGGCTGATTTTCTGCTTCAAGGCGGACAATCATAAGGATACGGTTATAGAGAGCAGAGAGATTTTCGAGCACAGTTTTAGATTCATCATCAAGCAAATCGTAATACTCGTAAATCGACATGAGGTTTGCAACAGAAGCAAGCGAGCCCTCCCAGAAAGGAACATTCGGTTCAATATAGTGAACGGGCTTTGGAAGCGGCTCAGTTCTATAGGTAGGTTCAAAATCACCGTCGCCGGCGCGTTCCGCCGCAACCTGCTTTACATACAAAATTGTATCGTGGCGGAGTTCAGCCCATGTACCATGCGCCGCAAGCTGAGACTTAATATTCCAGGCAGGCGATTCGGTGAAGTAGAAGCCCGCACCCTGTTCAAAGGTGGCCTGAGTTTTTACCTGATACAAAACCTGATTGTAATAAGTCTTATTCCAGAAGTCGCTGTCGTATTCAGCAAAAGAAGCTTCAAAAGAATCGAGAATACCTTTAAGCCCCGGCATTGTAGCGTAATCAGTTTTTTCAAGAAGAGCATCAGCGGTCTTAGAACCAAAGGCCTTCATAATATCAAGACCGCGGACAATGTCGCGTGGCATAAAGCGAGGTGGAGAAACTTTTTCGTGTACCAGAGAATCATAAGTAAAACGCTGCCCAAAAAGACGCCATCCCATAGGCACAGAAGGCAGGCCGCTTTCTTCATCAACTTCTGAATACATCTGGAATACCGACTGCCCGGTGATTGCAGGCGGGCGAAGTTTCTCATTACAAAGCGACATAAATGCAACTATGTTATCGCGGTTAGAAGCCCATTCAGAATAATCAGTTATATTCTGGTCTTTCCACAGAGGGCAGATATCATCAAAGCTCAAATCATCAGACATACCAATAAGCGAAGTTATTGGATTAAAGAGATTTGCCCATTTGATGTAGAGGTCGCCGTCCTTCTGAATTGTGTCAACAATCAAAGTTATAACAGCTTCCTTCTGTAAGATTTCTTCTGGAGTAGGTTCATTCTCACGTGGCTTTGTAATTGTAAAGTGAAGGTGACCGTACCACATTGTTGCGCGGAAGTAAGTTTCGAGCAGCTTGTTTTTTGTGTAATGTCCGCGAGGCTTGTACTGAGTAAAATCTTCATCCTCACCAAAGATGGCTTCCTTGCCAGGCATTGCGTTCATAACGAGGCTATAATCATTTTGCACAGCTTCCGGATAAACAGAAAGCATTGTCTGGATTTCATCATTAGACTTTTCCTGATATGTAATAGGATTATACCAGTCGTCTGTTTTAATTTTTTCAGGTGCGGTTTCTATGATGGCCTTAGGAACCTGGAAATACTGAATGGCCTGTTCGCGAATCTGTTCCGGTGCGTCAGTGCGGGCAGAAAGAGCTTCAATAAAATTATTGGTAAGCTCCAGCATTCCTGGAAGGAAATATTCTTCTTCTGTATATTGCAGCATGCGGTCAAAAATCAGATGCTGGCTGTGAGCTGCTAAATCAGTTGTAATAAAAAGAGGGATTGATTTGTTGTATCTTAAGTTATTGTAGCTGTCTATCATATCGTCGCTGCCAACATATTTTGCAGGTAGAACCTTCTGCATTGCAAGTCTGTTGTTTTCAAGGCTTTCAAGAACATTTTTTTCCAGATGTGTATAACCGGAAATAGGGTAGAAGGAATCAAAAACTCCGCCTGTCTGATAAAGCATCGCAGAGATTCTGTTGTTCTCGATGGTGTCTCTGAAACCGTAAAGGTCTGAACCAAAAACATAACCTTTTCTGCCTTCCCATTCTGCAGGGTAGAACCAGTTCCAGTTATCCTGAAAATTAAACATCTGCTGTGAATAATCATTTACAGGATTTTTATTCAAAAGCTTTTCACCGATTTTTACGATAGTACCGAAAGGCACAGCTTCTCCAAGTTCCTCGATGTTTTCGTTTAACGAGGCATTTTTACCTTCAATATTAAAGGCTTCTTCCGGATAGAACTTGCAGACCTTGCTTGCAACTACCGCGGTCTGACCTTCGGTAATATTCTGTGTCGGAACTTCTTTGAACTCCATCGGGTCATCAAGAAATTCCTTGTGTGCATCTGTATGAAAGGCACTTGTCGAAAGCTCTTTGCCCTTAAAGTCATAAATCGAATCAAAGGCAGCTTTTTTTGGAGCCTTAGGTTTTTCTGGCTCAGGCTTTTTTGTTTCTTTTGCCGGGGCAGGGGTTACGACAGGAGTCTGTTCAACTTGCTTTTTCTGTTCTTTATTGCAGGAAATTGCAAAACAACTTAATAAAAGTATTGAGAATGTATAAACTAGTTTTTTCATATTCTAAATATGATACTTTTCAAAAACGCTGTCTATATGCGATAATTCATTTATGAAAAAAAGCATTCCAGCTCCAATCCTGATACTGCTGATTTTTTTGTTCACGTTCAGCTTTAATTCCTGCCGCAAAACTACACAGATTCATCTGCACGACAGACACGGACACTCTTATGATCTGGTTAAAAATTATGCCGAACAACATGGCGTGGTAAATCTGATACTTCTTGATTATCATCATGACATAAGGCCTGAGTACGAAGTCATAAATAGTGTAGACTGGGTTGGAAAGCTTGTAGAAGAAGATTATGTAAAAAAAGTGATTTGGCTTTCTGGTAAAAAGCTTCTGCTTCCAAACAGAAATGCCCGTATGGCCTGGCTGGAACGAAGCCTTAAAAATGCTTATCCGGATACTGCAGATAAAATGCGAAATGCGGTTCAGCTTGTAGACTGGTATGATTTGCAGGAGCTGAAGTTTGGGAATGCACGGGGAGGGGGAGATTTTGCCGGTCCGTTTGTAATCACCCTCGATTTTGATGTTTTTACAAAAGACCCTGGCAAAGTGCCCGAAGATTTTGTTGATGAGCTTGGACAGTGGATTCAAAAGCAGAAGCCCGAGCTGCTCACGCTTGCATTTTCTGCTGCATATCAGCCGGAACCGGAAAAGGCATGGAGCTGGCTTAAGCAGTTTACAGAGCATTACAATTCCAAAGCCAGCTGGTTTTTAGAAGCTGATTCTTTTGGCGAAAAAATAGAAAGTCTCGACGAAACCCGAGCCCGCGAAGAATGGAAAAACAATCCCCAGAAATTCTCCAAAGCAGAAGCTTCTCTTTATCCGGGAGCTTATCTCTGGCAGAACGCCCCGGCTGATTTTGTCGCTGAAATATTAAAGAAAAATATTTCTGCAGGAAATGACTCGGCTGCAGAAATTATAAATGGCTGGCAGAATAAAAAGCTTGCCGAATTAAAAATAGATTTCCCTTTTTCTAAAATGCACGCTCTGTGCACGACTGCCCGCGAGGCTGCAAATCAGTTTTTTGCAGGAGCTGATTTTCCGGTTCCACTACAGAATACAAAATGTCCCGAACAGACCTATGGGGTTGCGGTGAGGTTTCGCAATGCAGAGGAGGACAGAGGCTGCCTTTCGCTGTACGAAGGAGTAAACGAAGCAGACCTTGCGCAGGCGGTTCAGTTTTGTGCCAAAGAAGCTCTTGTTGATCCAAGGTATACACACATAAGGCCGGAAGAAATGGCTGATTTATATACGAATATTTCGGTGTTCGGAATGTGGGAAGAAATGAGTTCCTGTTACGATTTTGTGCCGGGCTTACACAGTCTTATATTGGAAGATGAATCGGGTGAAAAAACTCTGCTGCAGGCAACAATTGCCCTTGAACGGAATTATACCAGAGAAGAGTTTCTGGCGCGGCTTTCTAACAAGGCGGGGCTTGGTTTTGACGGATGGAAAAAAAATGCCCTGCATTTCTACAGGGCACAGACAATTACTTATACAGATTTATATAAATAGTAAATTGTATTTAGCAATTAAGAATTCTTAAGATTTTTCCCTGCAAAAGGATGCAGAGAATATCAATAATCCACAATACGTTCCAGCCGAGCAAAAGCAGGCGGATTATACCAGCAATAGGTTTTCCTTCCTGAAAGCGGGTAACAGCTCCAAATAACCATGATGTTATTGGAATAATTGCCAGAATAAGGCTGATTAGCCATGGCTGTCCAAAGTAGTCTTTTTTTGCCATTAAATGACCTCCTGATTAGTCTATATTTATATTTTATAACGGAATAGGCAATTTGCAACATTTTTTTGGCTAACGACCGTTCATTTATTATTAAACTAATTAACGTTAGTTACCGATATTTATAGTATGAGTAAGAAAAATATTTCACAGGAAAAAATTATTCAGGCATTCATTGCCAGTGCTTTTGATAAAAGTGCAGGTGCTACATCACTGGCTGATGTTTCAGAAGGCCTGGAAATAAAAAAGGCTTCGCTTTATAACCACTTTGAAAGCCGTGACGCTATGTATGAGGCGACAATGGCTTATTGTGCACAGGAAGTTTCGTCTATCAGATTTCTGGAAGAAAAAACACTCGAGAGCATCAAGGGGGGAAAGGTTGCTCCTGCAGCAGTTTTCAAGAAGCTGATTACACGTTATTTTGAGCTTTTTGAGAATGAGCCTTTGTTCCAGATTTATGTTTTTGTACACAGCGAGCAGTATTTTAATCTTGAAGCATTGAAGATTGTGGAAGGGGAAAACAATCAGATTTGCGATTCGATTAAAGATATTCTTACTGCCTTTGTAGCTGCTAAAAAGCTTGCAAAGAAAACAGAAAAGGAGCTTAAGGACATTGCCGGTGAAATTGCGGCAGTTCTCATTCAGCACCGCGATTTTTATATTGCAGCAAGAAAAGAAACTGTACGCCAGAATCCGGACAGCAAGGCAGGCGGACTTTTTGCATTACCAACAGACGAGGCAGCCCTTGGCCGAACTCTTAAGCTGGTTGAGACAATGCTTAAGTCTCTTTAATCACCGTATATTTGCCGGATTTCGGCAGTATATTCACCATCATCATTACGTACAACAAGCGGCGGTTCTATTATGAGCCGCCGTTTTGCATTTTTACGGGCTTCGATCAGCACCATATTAGGTTCTTTGTCTGCAAAAGGGTGAATCAGGCGCATGCGTTTTGGTTCCAGCTGATGTGCAGCCAGTGCTTCAAAGATTTCGGGCAGACGGAAGGGCCTGTGAATCATAAAAAAGCGCCCGTGGGTGGCCAGTAAATATTCTGCCGCCGCAATAACATCCGCCAGCGTGCACAAAACCTCGTGGCGGGCGATACTCAACGCATCCACCGCGTTTGCACGACCATGTTCATCATTCATATAGGGTGGGTTACAGGTTACAACATTAAAGCTATGCTTACCAAAAAGCCCATCCACCTTGCAAAGGTCTCCATGAATAATCCGAATCCTGTCTTCGAGTCCGTTCAGGGCTACACTTCTGGCTGCCATATCAGCCGAGGCTTCCTGCACCTCCAGCCCCGTTAGTGAAAGTCCCGGAAGTTTTCCTGCCATCAAAAGTGGAATAATTCCGGTTCCAGTTCCAAGGTCTATAACCGATTCTGCAGATTTCAGTCCTGTGCAGGCAAAATCGGCCAGCAACACAGCATCTATACCAAACTGAAAGCGTTTGGAATCTTGTAAAATTTTGTATCCGTTTTTCAGAATATCTGTGTTAATCATATTTTTTAAAATAACACTTTTTTAAATAATATGGTATAATTTACTATATTCTATCTAGTTAAAATTCTATAAAAGAAATAATAATCTCTGGTAAAGGAAGGATAGGTATGGCAAAAAAAGGGAAATTGCGAATTACGCTTACGATAAAGCTTCTTTTCATGTTTCTATTGGTTGCAATTATTTCAAGCTTTTCAGTAGGAATCGTTTCTTATAGAAATGCATCTATTGGTTTGACACAAAGTGTATATACACGACTTGGTGCAGCTTCAATGGATGTTGTTGGCAAAGTTATTGAAATAAATAAGCGACATTTTCAAACACTTCATGCACTTGCTGAACTAACTATAATTAAAGATGAAAATGCTTCGTTGGAAGAAAAGCAAAATCAGCTTACACATATTTCTGCTACTCTTGCTGAGAATTGTGAGAATGTTGCCTTTTATGATGCAGAAGGAAACGCAATAGTAGGCGATGGTCGAATAATGAATTTTGCAAATCGACCATATTTCCAGGAGGCTTTCAAAGGTAAAGATTTTGCTTCAGATCCTGCATATAGTACTGTAACAGATTCAGTCCTCCAGCATTATAGTGTCCCGGTTTATAATGAAAATCATAAGCCAATTGGTGCGATTGTAATGGTTTTAAGTGGAAACGCAATTGAGGAAACAATTCGAGGAATTGATATGGGTGGAGGCATGCATCCTTCTGTTATTAACTGGGCTACTGCTACTACCGTTGCAAATTTAAATGAAAATACAGAAACCAGTCAAGAAAATGGAGGGGCGACTCTTGATGAAAATTCAGGACTTGGACTTATTCTTAATAATATCTTTGCTGGAAAAGAAGGTGTAGATGAATTTGTTGATCCGAATATTCATGCTCATCTTCTTGCGTCCTATAAAAAAATACCTGGTACTACCTGGACAGTTTTTGCAGTAGCTCCATTTGATATTTATTTTGGTTCACTTAGGAGTTTACGAAGAGCTGTTTTCTTAATTATTTTACTTACAATTGTAGTTGCTGGTGGAATCATTTTTGTTTTAATAGGTATTTTGTTTAAACCTCTCAAAACTGTAAAAGCTTCGGTTGAAACAATAGCCAGCGGAAATGCAGATCTTTCTCAGCGTATTCCAAATGCTACAAATGATGAAATTGGTGATGTGGTAAAGGGCTTTAATACCTTCGTAGAAAAGCTTCAGGGAATTGTAAGTAAACTTCAGGATTCAAAAACAAATCTTATGACTGTCGATACGGGACTTGAAGAAACTTCACAGGATACTACAACTACAATTACAGAAATTATTGCTAATATTGAAAGCGTAAATAAACAGATTCTCGGTCAGGCTAATTCTGTACAGGAAACAGCCGGAGCAGTAAATGAAATCAGTTCAAATATCAGTTCTCTTGAGCGCATGATTGAATCTCAGTCTGCAAGCGTAACTCAGGCTTCTGCTTCTGTTGAACAGATGATTGGAAATATTAATTCTGTAAATACATCAGTAAATAAAATGATTGATTCCTTTACAACGCTGCAGATTCATTCGCACGAAGGTTTCACTACTCAGAATAATGCAAATGAAAAAATCATGCGTATTGATGAACAATCAAAGATGCTTCAGGATGCCAACACCGCAATTGCAAATATCGCAGAACAGACAAATCTTCTTGCGATGAACGCTGCTATTGAGGCGGCTCATGCAGGTGAGGCCGGAAAGGGATTTGCTGTCGTTGCAGATGAAATTCGAAAACTTTCTGAAACTTCTACAGATCAGTCTAAGACAATTGGTTCTGAGCTTCAGAAGATTCAGGAAACAATTCAGGAAGTTGTTGAGGTTTCTGGTGCAACAAATACTGCCTTCAATGCAATTGAACGCAGTATTGCAGAAACCAGTCAGCTTGTTGAGCAAATTAAGGCTGCAATGGAAGAGCAGCAGATTGGTTCAAAACAGATTATTGATGCTTTGCAGGCAATGAATGACTCAACTGCAGAAGTACATTCTGCTTCTAATGAAATGTCAGAAGGAAATAAGCACATTCTTCACGAAGTTGAAAAGCTTCAGATTTCTACTGACACAATGAAAGACAGTATTGAAGAAATGCAAATTGGTATTGAGCGAATGAATGCAACCGGTGCTGCACTTTCGGTAATTACTGGTACAGTAGCAGAGAATATCAAACAGATTGGTTCTCAAATCGACCTGTTCCAGGTTTAATAAAACCTTGTATATTCCCCGGTTTTGCCGGGGAATTTTTTTACTTGAATTATTTTTAAACTCAATATATACTCTAATAATGAATGACAAAAAGTGCTAAAAATGTCATTCATTTTTTTGGAGTAAAAAATTATGATTTTCGAAGACAACTACACAATTCCTAAAATGATCCGTAATTCTGCTTCAGAATATACGGAAATTGTTGCTCAGATGAAGCGTGTTAAGAACGGACAGTTTGAGCCTGTACTATATCGTGAGCTTTATCAGTATGGTCTTGATTTTGGTGCCGCACTTTTGAGCCTTGGAATTCAGCGTGGTGAGCCTATTGGTCTTATTTCCGATAACCGTGCTGAATGGCTTTATGTTGATTTGGGAATCATGAATATTGGCGCGGTAGATGTTCCGCGTGGTTGTGATGCTACTCCCAGCGATCTTGAAAAGATTCTTTCTATTACAGAAGCAAAATACTGTGTAGTTGAAAACAACTCACAGGTAGGCAAAATTATTGCCCTTAAAGACAAGCTTCCAACCCTTAAAACTCTTATTTCTATTGAAAGCGATGTAAAAGAAGACAATATTAAAGCTGCAAAGGCTGCAGATGTTGAAGTTCTTTTTTTTGATGAACTTATGAAGATTGGCCAAAAATGGCGTATTGAAAACAAAGGAAAGGTAGAAGAAGAGCTCGAAAAGGGTAAGGGCGAAGACCTTGCTACTATCATCTTTACTTCGGGAACTACAGGAACTCCAAAGGGTGTAATGCTCACTCATAAAAACTTCCTTGCTCAGCTTGATGAAATTCCAGAGCGTATCTTCCTGAACCCTGGTGAAAAAGCTTTGAGCGTACTTCCAGTATGGCATGTATTTGAACGTGAGGTTGAATACGTTATTTTGATTCAGGGTGCTGCCCTTTGTTATTCTAAGCCTGTCGGATCAATTCTTCTTGCAGACTTTAAGACTCTTAATCCTCATATTCTTCCTGCTGTTCCACGCGTATTCGAAGCTGTTTACGATGGAATCACCAAAAAAATGCGCAAAACAGGCGGTATTGTTCTTGCAATGTTCAACTTCTTTGTTAAGGTTGCAAAGGCTCAAAAAGCTATGTCGCGCCTTATGTTTAACAAGAATGCCTGCTACACACGCTATTACACTGTTTTCTGGTGGATTTTGTGCCTGATTCCATGGACTCTCTTGTGGCCGCTTTATGGTCTTGGAAATCTTTTGGTATTCAGGAAAATCAAGTCTATGCTTGGTGAAAACTTCCGTGCTGGTGTTGCCGGCGGTGGTGCATTCCCTAAGGTAATTGATGAGTTCTTCTGGGCAATTGGTGTTCAGGTTGTAGAAGGTTATGGTCTTACAGAAACTGCTCCAATCGTTGCAGTTCGTCCAATGGCTGATCCAATCTTCAGAACAATCGGTTCTCCAATCCGTGGTATTGAGGCCCGCATTGTAGACCCTCAGGACGGCTTTGTTCTTGGCCGCTGTAAGGAAGGTGTTCTTCAGGTTAAAGGTCCTACAGTTATGAAGGGTTATTACAAGCGTCCTGATTTGACTGCCAAGGTTTTAAGCGACGACGGCTGGCTCGACACCGGTGACCTTGCAATTATGACAATTCACAACGAGCTTTGTATTAAGGGGCGTATTAAGGATACTATCGTTCTTCGTGGTGGTGAAAACCTTGAACCGCTTCCAATTGAAACTAAGCTTGCTGAATCTCACTATATTAAGCAGGCCGTAGTTGTTGGTCAGGATCAGCGTTACCTTGCTGCACTTATTCTGGTTGATGAAGAAGAAATCAAAAACTATGCGGCTTTCAATGGTATTCAGTATGATACTTATGAAAACCTTCTTGAATCAGAAGTAATTCAGAAGCTTTACGAAAACGAAATTGCAAACCTTATCAGTGCAAAGAACGGCTTTAAGATGTTCGAACGCATCTCTAAGTTCAGCCTGATTACAAAACCGTTTGAGGTTGGCGTTGAGCTTTCTGCTAAGCAGGAAATCATGCGCTTCCGCATCAACGATTTGTACAAAGATAAGATTTCTGCAATGTTCGAAGAGTAAAAAACGGCTCACAGGCAAGCATAGCTTGCCTGCAAAAAAAAGACATATTGAATTTATTTCTCTAATTATTATAAAATAATATTATAATCTATTCTTAATCAAATACTGGGAGAGAGTATGTCTTTTAAAGTTAAGTCTTTGCTCTTTGGAAGCATTGCCATCTGTGCAATGCTTATGTCTTCTTGTTCATTCGCTGAAAAATCAGAAAAAGAAGGAACAGTTTCATTTATTATTTCAGAAGAAGTAGCTGCAAAAATTAATGCAGGTGCAAATTCTTCGGCACGTACAGTTACGTATTCAGGTGCTGATGAATCTGAAGTTTTTATGGATATAATTCTTCAAAGCGTAAACGAAGAGTTCAATGAAACTGCTACCGTAAGAGTTGCAAACGGCTCAAAGGCAGAGTTTAAGTCTGTCCCTATTAATCTCGAAGTTTTTGTAAAAGCCACAGCCTATAAGCTCGAAAAGAAAGGTGAACATAGCCAGCTCCGCACAGACTTATATACTGGCGAAAGTGAAAAAATAATTGTTCAGGCCGGCCAGGAAAATCAGGTAAAGCTTGTTCTGCAGAAGGTAACTTCAGATGGTCCTGCTCCAGCAACCACAGCTGATTACACCGTGCGCGAATGGAAGCAGACTATAACAGATGAAGGCTATGTAATGGCCAAAGAAACTGTTTTGAACGGTAAAATTGGTGAACAGACTTCTGCCGCAGCCGCTGAATATACCGGTTTTGTTATTCCTACCGAAATTGAACAGCAGACCATCGCCTCAGATGGCAGCACAATAGTAAACATCTATTACGACCGCATTACTTACACAGTAACCTATAATCAGAAAGATCATACAAGTACCAGCATTCCGGCTACAAAAACCTACCGCTATGGCGCAAAGGTTCAGACAATTTTCGATACATCAGATGTTTCAGGCTATGTTATTGCCGGATGGTTTACAGACGAAGCCTGTACAACTCTTTATGATTCAACAGTAGAAATCAGCAGTTCTCTTACTCTGTATGCAAAATGGGTAGAGTCGGTAATAAATGGAATCAGCGTTGAATTTAATCTGGATCTTACAGATATAAATGTGACAAGAGTTGTTGAAGATGACAAGATAACCTTTACAGCACCAGTGCCTTCTAATCCGGAATTAGCATATACCTATGAGTGGAAGCTTGACGGTTCGACATTGTCAGCTGAAACAACGTATAAGCTCGAACTGGATACATCAAGCTTCGTGGCAGGCGAGCCTTACGATGTAGTTCTTTATCTTACAAAAGAGGGAAAACTGTATTCAGCCTTCTTCCAGATTATCAAAGAATAACGGAGGAAGCGTATGAAAAGAAAAACTTTTTTTACTCAGTTATTCCCGGCAGCAGTATGCGCACTTTTGTCACTGGTAGTAATTTCCTGCTCAAATCTTTTTGAGTCAGAAAGCTTTGACGCTTCAGATGAATCAGGTACTGCGTATATCTGCGTAAAATCTGCAGGTACAACTAATTCCAACCGCACAATCTTTCCAACTGCAGATGCAAACAAGCTTACTAACTTAATTTTGAAAGGCACAAAAAGCGTAGGTTCGGAAACCACTGGTACAGAAATCGAACTTGCAAGCGCGGATACTTTGGAAGTCCTTTCTTCACAGAAAATAGAAATCGAAAGCGGAAGCTGGACTTTCAAGCTTACCGCAACCATGAACGGTGTAGCCTTCTCTGGAACTACAACCGCTGTAGCAAAAGCTGGAAAGACAATTAATTTGAGATTTCAGCTGACACCGGATAGTTCTATTGATAAGGGTGGTTTTTCGATTAAGCTCATGGTTGAAGGTGATGCCGACGAAGTAGAAGGTTTAATCTATAAAGCAAATGCCACTTCAGAGGTTTATTACACACCAGATGGAAATGAGGCTGATAATAATGCTACAGCAATTCAGACGCTGATAATTCAGCAGGATACCCAAAATAAAAAATATGTAAGTTTTTCAACGGCCGCAATCAGCGAGACAACAGGATTCACTGAAGGTGATTACAGAGTACGTATTACATTTAAGAAAAACTCGCTTGGCTTAAACGAATATGAAACCAGCGTACAGATAAAAAAAGGCTATGTAAGCGAAGCCGTTGCATATGTAAATCTTTCAAGCCGATATTCTATCACTTTACATTTCAATGGTGGAGGTTGGGCTAATTCAAATACACCAAATGATTCAGAAATATATTATTTTTTATCTAAACAAGATGCAGATCTTCCCGACGTAGGTTGGTTATATAAGGCCGGTTATTTCTTTGCAGGTTGGTATGATAATTCTGAATTAACTGGTAATCCGATAACAACTATCCCTGCAGGTACTAAAGGTAATGTTGATTTGTGGGCTAAGTGGGTAGAAGGTTTTGATCCTGAGCCAAGTGAGGGCGAAGCAGTACATGTAACTCTTCCTGATTATAAAATTTATGTAGCAAATACAACTCCTGTAGAAGTCAGTGGAGATCCTGGAATAAGCTCAACAAATCCACTTGATAGTATAGAGAGCGCTGTTGTAAAAATACATGAGCTTGTTCAAGATCCAAATAACAATTATGAATCAGGTCAGCAATGGGCTATTATTTTATTAAGTGACCTTGAGGGTGCACAGACTGTTCCAACAGATGCGGACAGCGATCTTCCCAACGCGAATGCTTCGGCACCTGGCCTTATAATTTGTAGTGAAAACGCGGAATCCATAAAGACTTTGAACGGTGGCTTTGACGAAAACAATCTTGGAACAACCCTAACGCTTTTGTCGCGAAATAAAATCGCCTTGCAGGACGTAAAAATTACCGGCGGCTACAATGTATATGGCGGCGGAATTTTGGCTCAGTGCCAATATCTTTTGTTGAATTCCGGCGTCCAAGTTTACGGTAACACGGCCACAGTGGCTGGCGGCGGCATTGCCATAATGCCTCCAAGCGGCAAATTGGGCAGCGTGACAATACAAGGCGCCGTTATCGGTGGAGAAAACGGTGAGGGCAATGTTTGTACTGCAGCTGGTAATGGAAAGGGTGGCGGCGTTTATCTGAGCGGAGAAGGAAATCCCTATCTTTACCTTGAAAGCGGATCAATAAAAGGAAACAGGGCTGATCTTGGTGCTGGTGTCTGTATAGAAACACGGGATTTTACAATGAACGCCGGAAGCATTGTTTCCAATTCGGAATATAGCGAATGCAACAGCTTGGGTGCCGGTGTTTACGTGGGAGGCAGCGGCCGCTTTTTCATGAATGACGGTTCTATCAGCTCAAATTCATGCCTTTGGGGTGCCGGAGTTTATGTGGATCTATCATCGTTTACAATGGCTGGCGGCCTTATATCCGAAAACACGGTAGCTCGTGCGGCCGGTGCCGGGGCAGGAGTATATTTATATACGGATGACTCTGGTGGAAAGTTTTATATGAGTGGAAGTGCAAAAGTTGCCGAAAACAATCATGTCTGTGCATGGGGTGAAGGTGGTTTTATATCTTTGATCGGCTCTGTTATGGCAACACGTCCTGTTGCGACATTCGAATTTGATCCAGATGAAGATCCGGGCACTTCTTATGTAGAGGGCAGAAAGCTTGTTGTTGACGGCAGCAAGCCTAACCTTGGGGCTGACGATTTTGCAGCGGCCTGCGCCAAGTTTGCAGTTGTACCGGACAGTTCTGGTGGAAAATGGTTGGTTAAAGCGATGGCTGCTCCAATCAGTTACGGCGAAATTACTGTGTGGGAAAGTTATGGTGGCCTTACAGAAAAGGTAATCAGTGCGGATGGACATTTGAATGTTAGCTTGCAAAAACCAGATCCTGTAAAGAGTAATAGTCTTCTTAAATTTACCGCAAGCACTTTGGACGGAACCTCAATACCTGCAAGTGATATGAGACTGTCTGTTTATGATGATTTAGGAAATGTGATAGCAGAGTCTTATGTTCCTGATGAATATACAGTTTATAATTATATCTTGAACCCTTCTGAAAATGAGCTGGAAGTTCAGCTTACTAGTAGCTTCCACCCTGAAGAGACATACACCTTTAAACTTTTGATTTCTTATAACGGCGAAACATATGCAAAAAGTTTTGATGTTGAATTGGCGCCGCTAGATCCAACAGTCATCATTGAGCCGAGCATGACTGCAGCTGAGGTAACGACTGCAATCGCGGCAAAAATTGAAGAAAGTAGAGTTACTGGAAAAATCCAACTCAAACTTATCGGCGAATATAACGATAGTTCAGTCAACCTTTATACTCTTGCCGCTAGTTATATAGAAGTTGGTTCTTCGCTTCAGAAAGAATTAGACTTCTCAGAATGTACAGGAACGTCTGTTAGCGAAGTTCCTGATTCTACGTTTGCCAGAAAAGGACGATATGGTACAATCACACTTTCTCCTGATACGACAAAGATCGGAGATAGTGCATTCCATACGTGTTATTCTGTTAGTTTATTAAATATGTCTTCAGTTACAGAAATAGGAAAAGAAGCGTTCTATCAAAATTCACAAAGTTATTCAGATCTTGATTTAACAAATGTTACAAAGATTGGAGATAATGCTTTTGGTTATTGTTATTTTGGAAATATTAAAGTATGGACAAATGCTTCTGCCGATATTAGTTCAAAAGCTTTCGAGGCAGCAAGTTGGGATAATAGCGGTCATGCAACAAGAATAACAGGTGCATTGGATATTGGTAATTCTACAGTTGACTTGTCTATTTTCTGGACATGTCTTGCAATTCCAGAATTTGTAGTATCTGAAACAAATACGAAGTACAAGGCATTCTCAAATGGTGCAATGTTATCTAAAAAGAATAACGATGGCTCTTATTCATTTTATAAGGCGAAGTTTGGTAGCCCGAATTATCTTTATGTTGCTGACTTTACAGGTTCTGGAATCACAAAAATAGCAGAACAACAATTCTCTGGCTATCCATATTTGTATATAGCTAATTTGAGTGGTGTAGAATATCTTGCCACAAAAGCTTTCTATAATGCTGGTCAAAATAGGAGTTATCCTGACACTGAGTTTAAATTTACAATAACGAATTCTTTGAAATTTGTAGAATCGAATGCTTTGAATGTTTATACAGGAGGAAATAATGATGCTACAGTTAAGTTTGTCTTTGAAGATGGCGCAGATTCAGGTTGGTACTCTCTGATTGTTTCAGACTCAGTTACAATTGGAGATAATACTTATGCTACAGCAGATGCACTCGGTCTGGCATATTATAATGGTGAAATAACATTTGACCAGATACCAGCAGAAAATAAAACTGTCATCACGGCCGAAAATCTGCAAAGCAAGATGAGATCTGGTTCTGTTATCAAGGTTCAGGAATAAGTAATAAACCGACAGTTTAATTTATTATCCTTACGGGCACGCCCATTCTGTAGTATGCAATACGGCATGGTGGGGACTCACGCGTAATTATGGCGTTCGGCCTGCAGTTTTGGGAAAAAGGCAAAATAGCAGACCAAACCATGTCCCTTACATAAGATCTCATGCAGAGTAAGCTCTTAAAAAATACAGTTACTTCAAAATATTCGCAATCTCGGTTTTCCAGTTGCGGGACCATTTTACGTTTTCCATGAAGATAATGGAGGTGAGGCCCTGAACGGAAGACCAGATGCGGATGATTTCCAGTTCTTTGTCGTGGTCGGAAAGCTCTGGTTTCTTTTCTGCAAAATAACGTTTACATAAATCTTTGAGGATTTTGTAGGGCCTGAAATTGCCTTCGTCGGAATTGTAATCGAGGTTGAGGTGGACGTAGCCGCGCGAAAACAGGAAGGTAAAATATTCGGGATTATCTATAAAAAATGAAACGTAGGCATTTCCCATTGCGATAATCTGCATTTCAATTTTACTGATTCCGTTTCCATCAGCTTCGGCTGCACCGGAAATTGCTTTTTCAAGATATTCAACAAAGGCGTCTTCTACATACTGCTTTATGGCGTTAATCATTTCTTCCTTATTCTTAAAATGTGCATAAGGGGCGGCCATGCTTACGCCGCATTTTTCTGCCAGCTTTCGCATGGATAAGGAATCTTCGCCTGAGGTGTTTATTATTTTGATGCCTTCTTCTATGAGGGCATTCCTTAAATCTCCATGGTGATATTTATCTGACATGTTTGAGCATTGCCTCTATTACTGAATCATTTTCTTCCCACAAGGGTGAATGTGCTGAATTATAAAAAGTATAGAATGATTTTTCGGGAGCTTCAAGTTTGTCCATTAGTTCTTTTGCCAGAGTTGGTGGGCAGGTGTAGTCGTAATAGCCGCATAAAAAGTAAACCGGAATCTGGCATGGTTTATCAGCTTCTACCTGATAGCTGCGATAAGCTGATTTAGAACACAGAATTTTTCCTTTCCAGTAATTGATTTTTTCGTGTCCGGTATAGCATTTTGCAGACAGCTGCTTAAAGAAAATATCTTTTGCGTCTGAGCGCATTTCTCTGGTTGTTGCACAGCCTGCACTAAGTAAAACATTTTCCCATTTTGCGCCAAGCTTTTTCTGCTTTTTGATTTTAAACTTTCCGTCTTCTGTGTAGCCTGCAAGCTGATTCATTTTTTTGAGGGCTTTTTTATTTCCATTTTTCTCAAACTCGGCCTTCATAAAATTGTAGCCTTCTTCGTAGCGGCGTACGCCCTGAGTATAATCCTGGCCCATTCCAAAATAACAGTAAAAATCTTCTGGTGCGGTTTGCGCAAGGTAAAGTCCAAGGTGGCTTCCGCTTGAGTGAGCCATAAGATAAATCTTTTCCTTGTGATATTTTGTTTTAAGATACTGGGCTACCTCGCGGGCATCGGCAGCAAGTCGTTCAAGGGTAATTTCCTGCGGCTTGATTTTTTTGTTGAAAGAAAGACCTTCTCCAATATAGTCCCAGTAACAAACGGTAAAGTGTTCTGCAAGCTTATTAGGGTACTCTTTTGCATATACCTCGTTGAGCCAGATTTCTGGAACTCCAGGGCCGCCGGAAATAAAAAGCAGCACCGGATTATTTTCATTGGTTGAAGTAATAAACATTCCGTTAAGGTCGCCGTTGATTTCTACGCCGAGCTTTGTTGTGTTTTCGAGTCCCTTTGCTTTCTGCTCTGTACCAGCCTTAAGTGTTGCACAACCTGCCATATTTATTACTCCAATTGCGATTAATAATATTTTACTGATTTTTCGCATTGCAGACACTCCTTAGAACTTATACATTCCAGAAATTGTTGCATAAAAACCACCGTCGTAATCTGTTGAAAATTTGTCACCATTTGATCTGAGAACCTGCTTACCGCCAAAAGCATAGCCGCCACGGATTGTAAGTGCTGTTATGCTGACTTCTCCATATGCACAGTAATACTGAAACTTCATCGAGTTCTCTACATTTATCCGTAGCTTTTTTACATTGCTCGCAATCCCTGCCGACACACTAACCAGTTCGTTAAACGGCTCGTTTTTCAGCGGGTACCAGCAAAGTGCAAGGTCCCACTGAAAATCAGTTGGTAAATCAAAGCCCGCAAGAGCTGCAATTCCGCGAACCCTAAGGTTATTTTCCGGGAAGAGAAGCAGGTTCAGCATTGGAAGGCCAACCCATTCCATTTCTGTTTTAATAAGCTGATTTTTATAGGCAAAATAAACCATAGGTAATGGAACAACGAAAATATCAACACCACCGAGTACAATTCCTGTATCTGTTGCTGCAAGACCACCTCCAACTGAAAGTGTCATTGAATCGTTTTTAATAAGCTCGCGGCTGTAAAATAAAAGACCTTCAAAGTTTTTGTATGACTCAAAAGGATGTGCACCGCGGTCTGTCACCTTCAAAAGAAATGTGTTTCTGCCAAAGGCAAGCTTTCCAAAAGCACCAATGGAATGAAACTGTTTTTCTTCAAAGCCTTCGAGCCCCTTGGAAATAATGTCCTGTCCGTAAGAAATGCTTCCGGCAATTACATCCGGCAGGTTAGAGGTTTCTTCTTCGGGCTTGTTGTATTTAAACATCAAAGTGCCCGATGGGCTGAAAAGGTAATTGTCATCTTTTAATTGAAGGGCCCCAAAGTTTACCATTGGAATTACGTTCAACTCAGCACATAGCTTAAAAGAAACAGCGCTTAATAAAAATAAAACGGTGCCGAGCTTTTTCAGATTAATTTCAATCATCTTAAATCTCCTATAACTTAACAATGTTAAGTTTTCAACTAGGAATATAACTGTTAATCTTAACACTGTCAAGATTAACAACAAAAAATTATATTAAATATAATCTTTACTATTATGATTTATCACTTTACAATTTTATACAGGTAACAATTGTTTTCGAGGCTTTTATGAAAAAACTTTTTTATATTTTGCTGATTTTTGCAGCGCTCTCATTTACAGGCTGCTTTTCCGAAAAGAAAAGTCCGTTTTACGATAGTGAATGGATTATGCAGAATTACGATAATCAGATGAAGCTTTATTATCATCACCTGATTTTATACCCGAATCACAGGGTAATGCTTCGCGCTTCTTATGCGGATTCTTCGAATATAATTGTCTGGACGGGTGAGTATAAAATCAGTTCGAAAAAAATAAAGTTTAATTTTACCGAATGTGTTCGTTATGAAAACAATGAAATTGTAGGGCAGTATAAGGCTGGTCAGCTTGTCAAATACTATCAGGGTGATTTTTACTACTCGGTAGCGGCTCTGGAAGCAGAGGCTCCGGAAGGTAAGGAAGCTGAAAAACAATATCACCTCGAGCTGATCCGCCCTAAAAACTACTTTTACGGTGAAAACAAAGACATTTTTGGAAATCCTCTGGAAGAGTTTATAAAGGTAAAATAAAAAATACTTGCCGAACGCTCCTTTTTATTATTATTTTTAAAGTTAACATTAAAGGTAAATGGAGCTTAAAATGGCAAAATACGAATTCCAGACAGAAGTAAATCAGCTTCTCAAACTTATTATTCATTCACTTTATTCTAATAAAGACATTTTCCTTCGCGAAATCGTTTCAAACGGTTCTGATGCGCTGGATAAATTAAAGTATCTCACAGTTTCTGATGAGGCTTTCAAAAACATCAAATTCGAACCAAGAATCGACATCACTTTTGATGAAAAAGAAAGCATTCTTACCGTTCAGGATTCTGGTATCGGTATGACAGACGAGGATTTGACCAACAACCTTGGTACAATTGCCCGTTCTGGTACAAAGGCCTTTATGGAGCAGCTGACTGCAGAGGCCAGCAAGGACTCGGCTCTCATTGGTCAGTTTGGTGTTGGTTTCTATTCTGCTTTCATGGCAGCTAAAAAGATTGATCTTTATACC
>JAEEGK010006531.1_pt1 | contig 28051 bp, 24 predicted proteins | sample 8958771 | NCBI WGS metagenome assembly JAEEGK01 (sample SAMN16246547, study PRJNA631951) | gut metagenome | biome: gut microbiome; feature: rumen; material: SC-attached | host: Bos | place: Iran: Karaj | collected 2018-10 | reverse complement strand
ACGCGTCAAACACCGGGTCAATGCCCGCGCGCAGCGTGCCGAAAGCCTCGCGCTCCGACTCGTCCTGCTTTCGGTACTGAAAGCACACCTTGCCCTGCCCCAGCTTCTCCAGCAGTTCCCTCACCAGGTGCGCCTGCCGGAATGCCGCGCTGCGCTCCATGTTAAGCTCCTCGATCATCTCATTCGCATGGTCGAACACCCACGCTTTCATCCGTCTCTTCAGTTCTTGATTTTCTTTCTTGTTCATAGCGTCAAAAAATTTAATGAATAAAAAAAATTCTGACGCAAATGTAGGCACAAAAAAAACACCCGACAAGAAAATCCTTATCGGGTGAAAACGCTGGTGAAAAGTGAAAGCCCTGGTGAAATTTCTGGTGAAAAATTACAGTCCTTCTTCCTCTAAAAGCTCTTTAAAGCGTTTCGCAACGGCATACATCCTTTCATAGACTTTTCGATTACCTGAAGTTTCGCCATCATATTTCCATTTCTCGAAAGGTATATTAAAATCCGTCTTACTTATCTGCTTCACAGAGTCCTTTTTGTAGGGCTTGTTGACCTTCTCAGGCATCACCTTCACAATGAAAGTATTAAAACCTTCAAAGTCAGAGTCCCTGCAGAATTTCTTATCCACCAAGATGCGATATACACCCTGCCAATGATTCTGACGGTTGAAAAGAAACTCTTCCACATCTTTTCCGCCCTTTTTCACAGTGATGCGTTCCTGCATCAGATTTTCAAGACAACGGCGTATGGCTTTATTCGGCGAGGTAACTGACGTTGTCTCATCCTTCACCTCCTCATATTCAACATCATCTGATTCTTGTTGATAATTCACAGGATGAATATGGAACTCATTTTTCTGAACAACATCCCCATACACATTGACAATAGGCTTGTCTGTTATTTGCACTTTGGCACCTTTTTCAATCTTGATGTTCATCGTTGTCTTGATCTTTAGGTAAAAGGTTCGTAATTCCTTCTTTTGATATCTGAGCTTGAGCTCCTGCCTTCACTTCCACCTGTACTGAAGGTTTATCTGCCAATTTCTGTAAAGCTTTGACCAACTCTTCATCTTTCTCTTTAATAAACGCATCAAGAACTTTAGCGGCAGAGTCATAGCCTTTGTTCCGAAGGATGAGACGGAAAGGATTCAATGCCTTTCGCTCATACTTGTATGCTTCCATCAATTCTGGCAAAAGCATCTTAATAAAATCGTCCTCTGTACGAATGTTCTTGTATCTTTCAATGACACCATCCCTTTCAGCAATTTGAGATTTCAGACTGGCTATTTCGTCTCGATGAGTATTAAGTTGCCACCAACCTTCATCTTTTCCTTCTACACGGCAGAACAATTTCGGATGTGTGTAAATCACCCTACGAACATTATTCTCCACTTTTTCAGCAGAAGAATCCTCACCGATATAAGCTTTTGCCAAGATGCATATATCTTTCATCTGGGCGCTTCCACCCAACTTTTTCAATGCCATAACGGCATATGCTGTCTGCGTAATTTGTCCTTGTTTCTTCTTCATAGTCTGCAAAGATACGAAAAAAGCCGATCCGAGCAAGACCGGCCGATCTATGAGGATCCATTTTTGATCTTATTTAACTATTGAGGATCCAAAGTTGATGGTTTGGGGTTAAAAAATCGCTGCTTTTCCTTTCAGCGCTTTTCGTAATGACAATGCGCGCCAACCCATGCGACTGATAAGAGTTGAGAAGGTGATACGGTCGTGAGCCGGCACTTCCAACTGATAAGTATCAGTCTGAGGTTCAGCCTCGTCAGCCAAGTCAGATGCATCATAGAAATATCCTGCTTCGGGCAACATATCCTCAGAAATGTCTTGTGGCTGCAAAATAGTTGATGCCGTCAGCACCTCCTGTTTGGCAGTAACAACATACAATGCATTCTCAACTTCAGGATGAACGTATGCGTCACGAAGGTCAAGCTGACCACCTACAAACGCCATCAGGCGAGGTTCGGAAATCTGCACGCCCAAATAGAGATACCCGTCCTCTGCATCATTCTTATACAAGGTGCAGAGATAGTTTGTGCCTGTTGCATCAGTTGCCACCAGTATCTGTGGCACATCATAATATTCAAGCGTATTTATCAGTGTAAGAGGTCTCATAACTGCAGCATTGTTAAGTTTGACATTTGGAACGACTTTGCCCTCCACCAAGTGTAGTGGGAAAGATGTACGCCCGTTTGTTTCACCACACCATCAGTAGGATTCAGTGTTAGTGCTATGATACCCTTGAACTGGCGAAACATTGGGAGTTTCAAATTCTTACGAGCTTTAGACTCATTGTCAATAACAGATAAGCCTACGGCCAATGGGAGTTTTTCGCCCCAGTTTCTTTGAGGATCTGCCTCGGCGTAAGATTTGAAGTCATCTGCCGTATAAGAATCTGTCTGACTAGCCAAACGGAAAAATGGATGCTCGCTGGGAACTAACACGTCCTCAGGTGGGCAACCTACTGGCATTGTGCAAGCCCACTCTGGCTTGAATTCCTCGCAATAGGCATTTATCTTATATGGCATCAGCATCGTTTTATATCTTTATTGTTGGCTGCAAAGATACAAACTTATTCTGAAAAATACAACTATTATCCGATTTTTCTATCAAATAAATGCCTTATAATGACTCAAACACCTGACAATCTTTTCGTATTTCTTGATTCAGCAGGATTTTACTAGTCCTCTAAGAACGGCAGTCTTTCCTCAATTTCTTCGTGACAGACAAAGCAATCCGTCTGAGTATCCTCAGCCTTAACGATATCAGGTATTTTTCTTTTATAAGTCGCAAACGTCTTGATGTCCTCAATCTCTTTGCGACGGGCCACGCTGATTTTGGCAAATTCCTCGTCTTGTTCTATGCCGAGGAACCTGCGACCTAATAGGTTTGCAGCGATGCCGGTAGTGCTGCTACCAGCAAATGGGTCAAGAATCCAAGCACCAGGTTCCGTTGATGCCATAATGATACGGCTCAACAAGCCCAATGGTTTCTGGGTAGGGTGCTTCGTGCAAGTTTTCTCCCAGGGTGCAATAGCGGGTAACCGCCACACGTCAGTCATCTGTGTGTCGCCGTTGATGTGCTTCATCAACTCGTAATTATAGTAGTGGGGCACCTTCTCTTTCTTCCTCGCCCAAATGATAAATTCCGTTGAATAGGTGAAGTATCGACAAGAAATATTAGGTGGTGGATTTGTCTTGGCCCATGTTATCACATTCAGGATCTTATAGCCTAACTGGGTCAGGCAATTAGCAACAGAGAAGATGTTATGGTATGTGCCGGAAATCCAAATCGTGCCGTTATCTTTCAGTTTCTCTCTGCAAAGCGAGAGCCATTTCAGATTGAAGGCGTTGATTTCATCCTGGGACATACTTTTGTCCCAGTCACCTTTGTCAACACATACCACTTTTCCACTCTGCACGCTGATACCACCACTCGATAAGAAGTAAGGCGGGTCAGCAAATATCATGTCGAACTTAAAGTTGAACTGCGGCAACAATTCAAACGTATCGCCATGAAGGAGATTGAAATCGTGATTGGATGATTTATAAAAAGGCTTCAGCATTATTTCAAGAGTTTTACGAACGACTCGATACTAGTCAGGTTATACACACTTGGTATGGTATTGTAGGCCTCCTCTAACTTGTTGCGTGCTGACTTCCAACCGATACCATCTGTTATCCAGACAAATTCAAAGCCGTTTACGGAGTTCACTTTGGGGGCCAACTCTGTATAGGCACGAGCCACTTCATTGAGTTTAGATCCACCACCGCTGTAGAAATTGACCTCGATAAGATATTTCTTTGTTGGAGTTTTGATGTAAAAGTCAAAACGTTTTTCGTCTGTGCCAAGAACTGACAATTCGGGGAACTCCGATGAATATACCTCCTGTCGAAATGCAACATCGTTATCTTTCAGTATCTTCGCAACGGTATTTTCCATGATGTGGCCACTACGATTCTTGCGGGCATTAGTATCAAGGCCGGTTTCTATGCCAAACACATAATCTACGAGATTCTTAATACGGCGTGATTGGAAGATATCAGCCAATCCAGTACCTTGAAGGAACTCAACGACTTTCATGCATGACTCGAAATAGCTTTTCAACAGCACCACATTGCCATCTTTATCCACAACAGGCTTCTTGCCCTCGTCTCTGACGGCGATCAGAATTCCAAGTACCTCGAATACTCTGGGATCGCGCTGCCAGATTTCAGCAACTCCTTTTGCCAAATCATCCTTACCAATGAGATAATTCAGCGTGTTCAGGCTCATTTCCACTTCTGCAACATTCGCAGATATCTTGTCGAAATCGCAGAAGAAATCCAGCGTCTGGTTTGTCTCTTGCAGTTGAGACATAAATAGATTAAAATCCTTATTCATAGTTCTTGATTAAAAGCTCTGTTCGTTTTCCTCTCTTTTCCGGATTGGCATTGATGAATCGAGAGGCGTAAACACGCTCAATCCGATAGTCCTTATAGAGTTCCTCAAAGAAGGTGTCCTCAGGATTCTTGGCAGAGCAATCTGCGTTGCTTTCCATCCAATAACAGCCAGCATCACTTAGTTGATGACAAAAAGCAGCAAGAGCCCTTTGGTCGTCATCATTGAAATCACCTTTGGCGTATGCCGTAAAACTCGATGTGGCATCCAGAGGACGATAAGGAGGATCAAGATAAACAAATGTGAGACCATCGATGTGATGTATAGTCTGGACATAATCACCCTGACAAATCTCTACTTGTGCTGATTGCAGCAGTTGGCTGTCGGCTCTCAACAGTTTTGCATTGCAAATGGTTGGATTGGCATATTTACCAAAAGGTACATTAAACTGGCCCCGTCTGTTTACCCTATAAAGGCCATTGAAACATGTCTTATTCAAAAATATCAGTTGGGAGGCACGTTCTATGCTGTCACCGATATGTTGGTTGTATCGTTCACGAACATCATAGAAAATCTGGCTCCGCCCCTCTTGGTCTGGTATGGCCAAATAGTCTTTCTCTAATTTGTCAAGGTGGGTAATCAAGGCTTCAACATCATCCTTGATAATCCGATAGGTAAGAATCAGATCCTCATTGACATCGTTGATGACCGCCTTTCTGATGTTACCAAAATGCTGCAACATATAGAATAGCATCGCACCGCCGCCAACGAAAGGCTCGATGTACGTGAATGGTTCTTCGCTTATCTGTTGGGGCAGATATGCACCCAGCTGGCTCAACAATTGACCTTTACCGCCTGCCCACTTCAAAAATGGTTTTGCTTCTGTGCTCATTGCTCTTTTGTCGTTTGGCTGCGGACAAAAGAAAGCGTACCCTCTTCCAATTCACCACTTAACGAAGGCCGTCCACCACAGAAGCCCATACAGAGAGGTGAAAGGAAGGGGTACGCCTATACAGCATAGGCGTATCCTCATCCCCAGAGACTCTCTGTAACTACTGTTAGTTTGGTGGACTGTTTTCGTTAAAAGTCTCTTAGAACTTAGATACTGCTATCTAATTCCACAAAGTTTGCGCTCAGGTTATGAGCAATAAGCGAGTGCAAAGTTAATCATTTATCTCGATATAACTTGCATTTCGCACAGCTTTTTCACCTTTTCACGCTGATTTCTGTTTCTACGTAGTCAGAAGCATCCAGAACAAGATCGCAATTTCGGTACATCTGCCTCACCATTTCGACGGCATCATCTTCATTTTCAGCCTCCGTCTCTACAATGCGGCTCAGCACCTCGGTCACTTCTATTCTGTACTTCGTCATACAAAGTGCAAAAGTACCAAAAATCAACGATGATTTGGCAATTAGATCAAAAGTTAACAAAAAAGATCAAAATAGATCAAATTCTTTTGGTATTCTCAGCGAGATCTCCGACCTTTGCCTCAAAAAATGAGTAATCCTGCTTTTATGTCCGTCTGCTTCGAAGGGAAGAGACGTAAAACGATTCGATGTTATCAGTAATGATGAGATGTGGGATGTATATTCGTAGCGTATATCTCGTTTTCTTTACTAAACCTCGCGGCCAGTCGCAGGAGGCGAGGCATTTTTTAACTATAATAATCTTTTTATTATGACAGCCTGCTTTGTCCTACACGTAGGACGGTGCAGTGTGAATGATATTTTTAATCCGTTTAATCTGTTCAATCCGTGTTCGTATTAATTATCTGTGTGATCTGTGTTCGCATTGCAACGCCACACTCTCAAAGAGAGAACGCCACACTCTGCTACCTTTAGGTCAGAGATATCTGTGTGACACACACATAAAACCCTGCCACAAGAGGCTGAAGCCTGATGCAGCAGGGCGGGATGGTAGGACAAACCCGTAGGTTGCAACGCCTTTAAATTATCACAAAGTGGGGGGCAGTTTTTTTAAGTCCCTCATATTGAGTGCGTTATATGTCGCGTTTCGTTGTTTCATCATTTTAGACGTAGTATATCTGATGGCAAAATTAAGAAAAATTAATCGAAGTACAAAATAAAAAGCGATTATTTTTTTGCTGTCTCGAAAAAAATACCTACTTTTGTAGCCGTGTTTGTGGGAAGGACCCATGAACAAATGCTCAATTCCTGACCGAACTACCACCTCGAACCGGAATTTTAAGAGCAAAATGTATACCATTGGAGTATGCGCCTTAGTGCGTAGGCTTCAACATACGGTATACAAGGTTGTGGTAGACCTGGTCAGGAGTATGGTTGAGGTCTGCGCTTTTCTTTTTATATATAATAAGGTTAGCCAGGACTTCGCCAATTGGCTGAAGATTTAATTCTATTATAACTAACTAAATTTAAACGTTATGAAACAGAAAAGTTTACTTAAAACAATGCTTCTGCTATTTGCCCTGATAGCAGGAAGTTCGAGTGTGTGGGCAACGGATGCAGTATACAAGACATTAACCTTCACCAGTAACGATGGAACGAAGGTAAATGGTTACGAGGATTCATGGACAGAAACGGCAGACGAGTTCTCTTGGACCATTGAAAATTTTAACAACAACAATTGGGGATGGAATGCCACAAAAGAAGGCGCATCAAAGTTAATTAAATGTGGGCGAAAAAGAACAGGTAAAAGTGGCAGTTATGTTTATACTCCTAGTGTTGCCACAATTACAACCGCCGCAACCATGAGTGAAGCTATTACTAAAGTGGTAGTGACGCTTGAAGCAATTAATAAAGATGACATAAATTCTATCAAATTATATGTGGCTTCAAATAGCAGTTTTACAGATGATCTACAAACCATCAGTGCAACGGTACCTTCTTCTGCTGGTGATTTGACCATTGAAGTTGAGACTCCCACTGAAAATATGTATTACAAGCTAGAGTTTGACACAAAGGGGCAATCAACAAGCAATGGTCACACGTCAGTGAGTATGGTAAAGTATTGTTACGAAGATATTCCAGCATTTACCATCTCTGCTTCAGCCAACAATGCGATCATGGGTGGCGTTTCTGTTTCTGGCTCTGTTATCACTGCAAGCCCCAATGCCGGTTATCGTGTTAAAGCAGGAGATGCAGGCTACACAGTTAGTACGGGAACAGCGACCGTTGTAAACAATGGAGACAACACATTCACCGTGACTCCTACTTCAAATTGTCTAATAACAATCAATTTTGAGGCAATTCCAACCCATCAGGTAAAATGGAGCGTCAACGGAGCTATTATTGATACTGAAGATGTTTACGAAGGTGCTGCAATTTCTTTTGACGCACCAGGGAGCGGTGTACCTTCTGGATATGTATATAGAGGATGGAGTGCTTCGGAGATACTGACTCCGCAGGCAAGTGCCCCAGATTATGTTACCTCAGCGACATGTACATCAGACATCACCTATTATGCAGTGATTGCTATTTCATCAGTTGGAGCCCCTGAATCAACATTGACTCAGACCTTAACTTATAATACCTCAGACGCTTACCCTTGGAATATTGGCGGAAGTACAACGGACAAGAGCAGTTATACGTTATTCCATACTGGCGGCTACGTAAAGTCAGCATCGTTTGACCTCAGCAAATTAAATCAGGTTAAGGTCTATGGTGGAACGTTTGGTGGATCAGATTATAAAACATTTACCATCGGTGATGGTACAAACATTTGGAAATCAGGAGAATTAACAGGAACGAACAATGCCAGAGAGCACTCTTTTACTGGTGGTACAGCATTATCTGGAACAGGTGAATTATATATAACATCCACTTGTGGTACGTCCGATAATTCCGGCATTCGTATTTCTAAAGTCGAAATTTTCACGATGGAGCCCAAGGTAACATATTCTAATTTCTGCACAACAGTTCCTACACATATTGATATTACCATCACTGCTGCAGGTTGGGCATCATTCAGCAATGCATGCGAAGTTGCTATTCCTGATGGCGTAACAGCTTACTATGCTCAGAAGAAGGATGAAAGCAATATTACTCTGAAAGAGATTACTGGCGGATATATTCCTGCCAACACAGGTGTTGTGGTTTCAGGTTCAGCAAACACTTATGAAGCTAACATAACAACAACGGGTGCTACACTTGCTGGCGAAAACATTCTCTATCCTTGGTTAAATGCAGGGACACCTTCCGCAGGCACCTATTACACATTGGCTGTTAATGGTGGTAACCCCGTATTCAAAAAGTCTACTGGCGGTACATTAGCAGCAGGTAAAGCATATCTTGTTTTGCCAACTACTGCACCTGAACTGAATGTGAACTTCGGTGAGACAACTGGCATCAATGAGGTAAGAGGTCAGATGGAAGAAGTAAGAGGTGAACATTATAACCTCGCTGGTCAGCGTGTGGCCCAGCCCACTAAGGGATTGTACATCGTGAATGGTAAAAAGGTCATCTTGAAGTAAGATGTATGATGTAAGAAGTAAGATGTGAAACACTTAAACGAATTGAAGATTATGAAGAAAACATATTTCAAACCCGAAATGGAAATTGTTGAAATGCAGGCACAACAAATTTTGGCTGGTTCACAGGATGCACCATTAGATGGTACTCAGGCAAATGAAGATGCATTAGCTCCTGGTGTTCAGGAAGTTCTTGAACTCTTTGACGAATAAAAAGTAATAACCGGCCCTCGGGGGACTCAAATCCCCTGAGGGTTTACGAAAAAGATAATTCATTACTAACAAACAAAAATTTCTAATCTTTTAAAAGTTATGAAAAAACAATTACTAAAAACAATGCTCCTGCTCTTTGCCCTGATAGCAGGTAGTTCGAGTGCATGGGCAGCAACAAAGACAGAAGGCTTTGAGGCAAAAGCCAATTCTACCACTTACAATAGTACGGTGACAATAGACGCTGCAGAGAGTGACTGTAATATCGGGTGGGAAATTTATTTCGGTACCGTTAGTACTAACGACAAAATCAGCGGGAGCAAATCTGCCCAGATGCGTTGGTATTCAGGAGACAATGTTGGAAAAATTCCTTATGCAAAAACCACCACACCTATTGATGGTTTGACAAACGTTACCCTGAAGGCAAGAACAAGCAATCTTAATGTCAAGATGGATGTGTGCTATTCTGCTGATGGTGAGACATGGACTGTAGGTAAGACCTATACATTTGCTGCAACCGGAAAGGGAGAAGAAGTTTCTTTGGATATCCCTTCAGGTAATAAGTATGTGAAGTTCGAAGTCAGCTCATCTTCAACAGCACCGTCTTCTGGCAACTACAAACTGATTGTTGACGATGTGGTGTTTACCTATACATCCTCTACTGAAGATGCCACATGGTCACTCGACCCAGCTTCCGCAGTAGTAGTAGCTGGCCAGAGCACTGACTTACAGTTGACAACAAACTATGATGGTACGCTGATTTTTGTATCAGATGATCCTCTTATTGCTACTGCCACATATAACACTTCGACAAAGGTTATTACCATCTCTGCCGGTGCAACAACAGGTACAACCACAATTAACGTCACAGGTGCCGCCACCGCAACTTACAGCGCCATTAATAAGACTATTGCTGTCACGGTTAAACACGCTGAATTAGAAAGCAATGCCATTGATGTAATGGGTGACTTGGGCTATTCCTATTTTGGTTTGACTCCAAGTGGAAGTAACACATACGCAGAGGCTGAAGCAGTAGAGATGACTGACATTTATGGTACAAAAATCTCAATTTTAAAGAAGGAAAGTTCTAGCAAGCCACGTTTCGATACTGGCTATTTCCGTTTTTATAACGGTAACACTCTTACAGTCACAGCTCCTGCAGGTGCCACATTGAGAAAAATTATCTTTAAAGAGCCTGCTTCAGGTAAATCATGGTCTGGTTCAATGTCGCCTGGTGGTACACTTTATGGTGAATATGTAAGTGAAGAAAAAACCTGGTATGCTACATCAGAAGATATTACTTCTGTTACATTAACAAACGACGCAACCAAACGTATTGCAAGCATTGAGATCTATTTGAAGGTAGAGCCTATAAGTGTCACTATCGGCACCAGTGGCTATACTACATTAGCTGGTTTTGACCTCGATCATCTGAAGGCAACGCCTACCGATGGACTGGAGGCTTACGTGGTGACTGCCGTATCGGCAAGTTCTGTAACATTGGAGGCTATCCCACATATTCCTGCTAATACTGGCGTTATCCTGAAGGGTACACCTGGAACAACTTATACCATTCCTGTATACCAGCACGGTTATACTGTTAGCACGAACCTGCTGAAGATTTCTGATGGCACTATCAAGGGTGGCGACGGTATCTACGCTTTGGCAGATAAGAGTGGGACCGTAGGCTTCTATAAAGTTGCCAGCACCGTAACTATTCCTCGTGGCAAGTGCTATCTGAACACAGCTGGTGGTGCTCCTGACTTCCTGGGATTCGAAGGAGAGGCAACAGGAATCGACGAAGTAAGAGGTAAGATGGAAGATGTAAGAGGTGAATTCTATAACCTCGCAGGTCAGCGTGTGGCCCAGCCCACAAAGGGACTGTACATCGTGAATGGTAAGAAAGTTATTATCAAATAAAAAAGGAGGATTCGAATTATGAAAAAGATATATATTGCACCGGAAATGGATGTTGTAGAACTGGACATGTTCCAGCCGATACTGACAGGATCACTGCCTTTGGACAGTACTCAAGAAGTAGAAGATCCTGAAGACATCCTTGCTCCAGGACTGGGCTTGGAGAACGAACTCTTTGGATTCTAAAGATAATAAAAAAAAACCCTTAGTGAAGGGTGTTTCATAAAAATTTTAGATTAAAAAGTTAATGAGCCACTGCTTCGTGATGAAGCGGTGGTTTTGTTTTCTTTGCATTCGCTGCTCAAAAATTTGCATTTTCGCTCGCTTATTCGTAACTTTGCAGCTGCAAAAATACTACGCTAAATAAAACGAAAGATATGTCACCAAAAGAACAACGAAACGAGCATTTGGCTCAGAGCATGATCAAGAATCTGAAGCGTCGTCACATCGAGGGCTTCTATTGTCCGACGGGTGGGGATGCAGTAAAGAAAGTAATGGAACTGATAGCAGACGGGAGCTCCGTGACATGGGGCGGTACGATGACGGTGCGCGACCTGGGGATTCCTGATGCGCTGAGAAGCAGGGGAACGCTCGAGGTGCTGGACCGTGACCTGGTAGAGACGCCAGAGGAGAAACAGGCCATGTATCTGAGGGCGTTTTCGACGGATGTCTATCTGACCAGTGCCAACGCCATCTCTGAGGATGGTGTCATCGTGAATATCGACGGCAACGGCAATCGCGTGGCTGCCATCACCTGGGGTCCGAAAAAGGTCATCTTCGTGATAGGCATGAACAAAGTGGCCCAGACGGCAGAAGCCGCTCTGGCAAGGGCCAGGAGTACGGCGTCACCGATTAATGCGGCACGATTCGACATCAAGACTCCTTGCCAAACGGATGGCGTGTGCCATAACTGCAACTCACCGGAATCGATCTGCAACTACGTGCACTTCCTGCGCAACTCGCCGAGAGGCCGGCATGTCGTGGTGCTGGTTGGTGAGGATCTCGGATATTAAGAAGGATTTGTCATGCGTCTTTAGCGGGTGTGCAGCGCGCTCATGCGGGCAACCTGCTCACGGATCACCGCGAGGGTAGTGGTGTCGGTGGCGAAGACGGAGTTCAGACCCTGCGCTTCCTGGGCGGGGTCGTTGGTGTAGTCGTCGCCCACCTGCCACTGCTCGTGCTGCGGACGGGCAAAACCGCCCCATCCCCAGAAATTACAGCCGGCAAAGAGTCCGCCCTGTTCGGCATTGTCGGCCACCAGCGAGAAGACGTAGCGGTAGTAGCCGTCGCGCCCCGTGGTAGGACTGCTTGTCGCGAACGAAAAACCGTCGCGCGGATAGCCGAACTCCTCCATGACCAGCGGTTTGCCCAGCCGTTGGCAGATGGCCAGGTGCTTGTCGATGTACTCCTTGGTGTTCTCGCAGGCACGCGGCAGATGCTCGATGAGTGAGTCGGGCTTGGCCCAGCCCCAGTTGTAGGGCCACAGGTGGACGTTGCAGTAGTCTACGTTCTGGTCGGCGCAGATGCGTTCCCAGCATCCGAAGTCGTTCTCGCAGCCCCAGGCGCCCTCGCTACCGATGGAGATGAGGTGGTTGGGGTCCAGTTCGCGGATGATGCCCGAGGCCTCGCTGAGCCACTTCTCGAAGGCTGGCAGTGCCTCGGTGGAGAAGGCGCGCGGCTCGTTGCCAATCTGCCACGACATGATAGCGGGATCGTCCTTGTAGGCACGGCCCGTATAGCGGTTGGTGCGGCTGACGATGAAGCGCACATAGTCGTAGAACAGCTGATGGGCCTTCTCGTTGGTGGCATACTTCGACATAGCCTCCATGAAGGCGGGATAACCGGCCTCGTCGGGACGTGGCTGACGGCCTGCCCCTGCCTGCTCCAGATAGAATCCGTAGCCGCCGCTCCATTCCCACGAATTGTTCAGGTAGAGCACAGCCACCATGTCGCGCTTGCCCATCTCCATGAGCAGGTAGTCGAGTCCTGCCAGGATGGTGTCGTTATAGACGCCCGGCTTCTCCTGCAGCGTGGGCTCGACCTTGGTCTTGACGCCACGCTCGCCGTCGCTGCCCACCAGAATGCGCAGGTTGTCGATGCCCATGCGTTTCATCTCGTCGAGCTCGCGGGCCAGACGGTCGCGGTTGCCGCCCTGTCCCTCGGAAGCGAGAATGGCACCATACCAGAAGTTCGTACCTACATAGTAATAGGGTTTGCCCGCGCGTACGAAATGTCCGTTTTCCACGCGTACAAAGTCCTGCTCACTGGTTTGTTTCTGCTGGCAGCCCATTGCGAAGGCCGCTGTCAAGAGGAGTAAAAGTAGTTGTTTCATCGTTATTTTAGTTATTTTAATGCTGCAAAGATACTAAATAATTGATAATTGACAATTGATAATTGATAATTTTTATGTAATTTTGCACGCAAAACTTAACACAAAGATGAAAAAAACGCTCACCATACTCGTTATGCTGGTTGCCGTGCTCACCGCTGCGGCACAGATGCAAGACCCCGTTCACGTACGTTCCGAACTGAAGAAAATCAGCGATACTGAGGCCGAACTGCTGTTTTCGGCCACCATCGATGCCGGCTGGCACGTCTATTCGACGGGGCTGGGCAACGACGGTCCCATCTCTGCCACCTTCCACGCCGACAAGATGGAGGGTGCGAAGACCGTGGGTTCGCTGAAGTTCCGCGGCAAGGAACTGAAGGTGTTCGACAAGATGTTCGATATGGAGTTACGCTACTTCGAAAAGGCGGTGACCTTCGTGCAGAAGATCCAGTTCACCCAACCGCAGTACAACATCGAGTGCTACGTGGAATACGGTGCGTGCAACGACCAGATGTGCATGCCCCCGTCGACCATCGAGCTGAAAGCCAGCGGAAAGGCGCCAGTAAAGGTCGCTGAAGAACCGAAAGCCGAGGCGGATCACGGGGACGGTTCTTCTGATCCAGTTTCTGAAGGAAACGGTATCACGGTGGATCACGGGGACGGTTCTCATGATCCAGTTTCTGAAGGAAACGGTATCACGGAGAACCGTCCCCATGATCCCCTGTGGCAACCCGTTGTCAGCGAGCTCAGGACGATGAGTGCGGGTACGGACAATCTGACCGACCACTCGCTGCTTTACATCCTGCTGATGGGTTTTGTGGGCGGACTGCTGGCCGTGCTGATGCCCTGCATCTGGCCTATCATTCCCATGACGGTGTCGTTCTTCCTGAAACGCGCGAAAAACGACAAGGGACGTGGCATTCGCGATGCCCTCACCTATGGCATCAGCATCATTGTCATCTATCTGGGACTGGGTTTGCTCGTCACGGCCATCTTCGGTTCCGACACGCTGAACGCCATGTCGACGAACGCCTTCTTCAACATCTTCCTGTTCCTGTTGCTGGTGGTGTTCGCACTGTCGTTCTTCGGATGGTTCGAAATCAAGCTGCCCGACTCGTGGGCTAACAAGGTCGACCAGAAGAGCGACGAGCTGTCCTCCAAGGCAGCAGCCGACTCTAAACTCTCAACCCTCAACTCTCAACTCTCCATCTTCCTCATGGCCTTCACCCTCGTGCTGGTATCCTTCTCGTGCACGGCGCCCATCATCGGACTGCTGCTCGTAGAGACCACCACCAGCGGCAACTGGCTGGCACCCGCCATGGGTATGCTGGGCTTTGCCATCGCACTGGCACTGCCCTTCACGCTCTTTGCCCTCTTCCCCTCGTGGCTGAAGCAGGCACCGAAGTCGGGTGGATGGATGAACATCATCAAGGTGGTGCTGGGATTCATCGAACTGGCCTTTGCCCTGAAGTTCTTCTCGGTGGCCGACCTGGCCTATGGCTGGCACCTGCTGGACCGCGAAGTATTCCTGTCGCTGTGGATAGCCATCTTCACCCTGCTGGGACTCTACCTGATGGGTGTGTTCCGTTTCCAGAGCGATGTCGTCGAGGGCGAGCCGCAACGTCCCATGCCCGTCGTGTGCATCATGGGCGGACTCGTGTCGCTGGCCTTTGCCATCTATATGGTTCCTGGACTCTGGGGGGCTCCCTGCAAGGCCGTCAGCGCCTTCGCACCACCCATCAGCACGCAGGACTTCAATCTGAACACCAAGACTGTCGAGGCCCGCTTCACCGACTACGAACAGGGCATGGCAGCCGCCAAGGCTGAAGGCAAGCCCGTGCTCATCGACTTTACCGGTTTCGGCTGCGTGAACTGCCGTAAGATGGAGGCGGCGGTATGGACCGACCCGAATGTCGCCGACCTGCTGGAAAAGAAATACGTGCTCATCTCGCTCTATGTGGACGACAAGACACCGTTGGCAGAACCCATCGAGGTCACCGACGCGCAAGGCCAGACGCACACCCTGCGCACCGTGGGCGCCAAGTGGAGCTATCTGCAGAGCCAGAAGTTCGGTGCCAACGCACAGCCCTACTATGTCATCCTAAACAATGAGGGCCACCCGTTGATGGGTAGCCGCTCGTATGATGAGGACATCAATGCCTACGTCGATTTCCTGCGTCAGGGCCTGAAGCGCTACGCGGAGTAGGGTAGGGCTCCTGCCATTATATGGAGTGATATTTCACCAGTCCGTCGATAGGACTCTTGACGATGGTGCCTACGTGGAACTTTTCCTTCTTTGCAGCCTCCTTCAGCGCCTCGGGATAGGCGTCGGCCATAGAGCCCACGAAGTGGACGGGCAGTTCGGGATGCTGGTAGGGCACGATGTTGCAACGGAAGAACTGACGGAAATTATCGACCACCAACTGCTTCAGCAGCGGGTTGTCCATGCGCTCGGCAATGAATAGCGACGTGGTGGCCAGGAAACGGTTGGCCAGTGGTTCGCGATACACCTTATTAATAATATCGGCCTGCGTCAGCTTTTCTTTCTTCAGGTATTCGTCGCGGATGTCGGCAAATTGCGGATTCTTGAAGATGGCATTCATAAACATGCGTCCCAGCACGGCACCACCACCCTCGTCGCCCAGGATATAGCCCAGCGCAGGCGTGTTCTGAACGATGTTCTCTCCGTCGTACAGACAACTGTTCGCACCCGTTCCCAGAATGCATGCAATGCCTGCCTCGCGCTGACACAGGGCGCGCGCTGCCGCCATCAGGTCGCTGTGCACCTCGACCTGTTGGGGCGAGAACACCTCACCCAGCATCTGCGTCATCATCGGCACGTGGGCTGGCGTGCAGCCGCTGCCGTAGAAAAACACCTTCACCTTCGACAGCAGCGAGCCTTCGAGTTCGCCGGAATCGATGAGCTGCGCCCGCGGGAATGTCGACAGCTGCGACATCAGTTCCTGTCCCAGAATGTGACGGATGACGTCGGGCGTCTGGTGGATGGGGGTAATACCCTGGGTGTGAAACGTGGCGATGATTTCGCCCTTACGAAGTCCCTTGGAGTGTAGGAGCATCCAATCGGTCTTGGTGCTTCCACTGTCAGCAATCAGTATCATAGTATCATCAAATTTTTGGCAAAGATACAAAATAAAGTGAAAAGTGAATAATGAATAGTGAATAATTTGCTGCCGCCATCATCATTTTTCATTTTTTTTCTTACCTTTGCGGCAAAATTTGATAGAGAATGAAGCGATTTCTTACTATTATAGTCATTCTGCTGGCTGTGCTGAATGCCCATGCCGTGCTGAAAGAGAAGGACCTGGCCCAGACGCTGCAGATTCTGCGTGCTGAGTTGAACAACAATTATCGCGAGATGACTGAACGCAGTGCCATCGACCAGAAACGCGGTGAACAGCTGCGCAACCAGTTGATGACCACCATGCGGCGGTCGAACCAGAACTCGCTCATGCTTTACTCCCAGAAGCAGGACTACGTGTTCGACCTGACCTACGCCTGTCACGAGGCCACCGAGCAGTATCGGGAGTTCCAGCGCCAGCGCGTGCCTTTCAAGACATTCATGACACGCACCGAACACGAGATAGCACGTTACGACTCGCTGATCATCAGTCTGCAGAAGATGCCCCACGGTGTGCTCAGCGTGCAGAGCCAAAAGGACCGCGTGGCCTGTCTCGACCTGGCCCGCAAGATTCGTAGCGCGCTTGATGCGAACCGCGACAAGCTCGCCGACTTCATCGACATCTATGACCAGACGGAGCAGCGTCTCTCCAATCTCAACGACTATGCCCAGCGCCGCTATAATGACATCCAGACGGGCATCTTCCGCAATGGCGGCGACTCGTATTTCAGCATTCTGGGCAACTTCGGCCGCAACTGGCAGTTCATGACACGCACCGTTCAGAAGAAGTACCAGCCCACCGACAATTCCCAGTGGGATTCGCGCTACATCTTCGGCGTGCTCATCAGCGTCATCCTCTATGCCATCTTCGCTTCGCTGATTAACTTCCTGCTCATCCGCTATGTCGTGCCCAAGCGTCTGCGCACAGAGGAATTCATGAAGAAACGTACCTGCATCACGCTGGCCACGACGACAGTGACGTTCGCCCTCATTCTGGGCATCACGCTGGCTACCGTCCAGCAGAACTTCTTCATCATGGCCGCTAACCTGCTGGTCACCTATGCCTGGCTGCTGGGCGTCATCCTGTTCTCGTTGCTGCTGCGTGTCAAGGGCGACCAGATCAAGAGTGCCTTCCGCATCTATACGCCACTCATTGCCGTAGGATTTCTCGTCATAGCTTTCCGCATCATCCTCATCCCCAACGAACTGGTAAACATCCTCTTCCCGCCCATCCTGCTCGTTTGTGCACTGTGGCAATGGAGCGTCATCCGTCGCCACAACCGCAATATTCCACGCTCAGACATCTTCTACACCTACATATCGCTACTGGTGTTCATCGTCTCTGTCGTCTGCTCGTGGATGGGCTACACGCTGTTGGCCGTGCAGGTGCTCATCTGGTGGATCATGCAGCTAACGTGCATCCTCACCATTACCTGCGTGTCGCAGTACATCAAACGCTATGGCGAACGTCGCAATTTTGCCGAAGCCCCCGTCACACGCACATGGGCTTACGACTTGTTCTATCAGGTCATTCTGCCCTCGCTCAGCGTGGGTTCTGTCATGCTCTCTATCTGGTGGGCTGCCGATGTGTTCAACCTCAGCGACCTCTGCTGGAGAGCCTTCAAATACCATTTCATAGACCAGGACAACTTCCAACTCAGCATCATCAAACTCACCATGGTGATCTGTCTGTGGTTCCTGTTCTCATACCTCAGCAAGACGTTGCTCCGACTGCTCCGTCTGGCCTTCCAGATGCGCGATCCTGACTCCGCCGAAAGCCGCACGGTGATGTCGAAGAACGTCATCCAGATCATCATCTGGGGCACGTGGGTGCTCCTGTCGCTCAGCGTACTCCACATCAGCGTCTCCTGGCTGCTCTACATCACCGGCGGACTGTCGGCAGGTATCGGTTTTGCCTCGAAGAACATCATCGAGAACATCTTCTATGGTGCCTCGCTGATGACGGGACGCATCAAGGTCGGCGACTGGATTGAAGTGAACAATACCATGGGCCGCGTCACCAGCATCAGCTACACATCTACCGTCGTCGAGTCGCTCTACGGCGAAATCATCACGTTCCAGAATTCACAGCTGTTTACCAACAACTACAAGAACCTGACGCGCAACCACGGCTATGTGCTGGCTGTAGTGCCCTATAGCGTGGCTTACGGCTCGAATCTCCAGGAGGTTGTCCGGCTGGCCGACGATGCTGTCAACCAGATGAAGCACCGCTGGATGGACCGTTCGAAGAAGGCCAAGTCCGTCGTGGGCGAACTGGCCGATTCAGGCATCAACCTGAAGATGTTCGTCTGGGCCGACGCTCCCAAGAAGTCGTACGTCATCAGCGACGTCCTGAACTGCATCTACGACACGCTGAACCAGCACCACATCGAGATTCCGTTCCCTCAGCAGGACGTCCACATCAAACAATCCTAAAAAGAAAGCGGGCCGCAAGGCTCGCTTTCCTTTCTACTGCTGCATGTTACAATCCTGTTACGTAACCATATCGTAACAGGATTTTTTTTGCATTGTTGACAGCCGGTTGTACCTTTGCACTCGTAAACCAATTAATTCGAGAGAACAATATGGAAACAACACAAGATTATGTAATGGTGTCGCTGAAATTACTGGGTGCACTGGGACTGCTTATCTTTGGCATGAAGATGATGAGTGATGCGCTGCAGAAAATGGCGGGGCCACAGCTGAGACACATATTGGCAAAGATGACAACGAACCGATTGACGGGTATGCTGACGGGTACGCTGGTAACCAGTGCTGTGCAGTCATCATCGGCTACAACAGTGATGACGGTATCGTTCGTATCGGCAGGACTGTTGACGCTGTCGCAGGCCATCAGTGTCATCATGGGTGCCAACATCGGCACGACGCTGACGGCATGGATCATGTCGCTGGGCTACAACGTCGACCTGACCAGCGTGGTGTTCCCTGCCTTCTTTATAGGTATGATATTGATTTATAAGAAGCATCACCGCTATTTGGGAGATTTCCTCTTTGGCATTGCCTTTATGTTTCTTTCGCTGGTCATGCTGAGTTCGGCAGGACGGGAAATGGACTTGGCACACAACGAGTCGGTGGTCAACTTCTTTGCCTCGTTCGACACCAGTAGCCACCTCACCATTCTGGCTTTCCTCGCCATAGGAACTATCATCACCTGCATCGTGCAGTCGTCAGCAGCCGTGATGGCTATCACCATCCTGCTCTGTTCTACAGGCGTGCTACCCATATATTTAGGTATCGCTTTGGTGATGGGTGAGAACATCGGTACTACGGCAACGGCTAACCTTGCTGCACTGGGCGCTAACACCCAGGCACGACGGGCTGCATTGGCCCATCTGCTGTTCAACGTGTTCGGCGTCGTCTGGGTGCTCTGCGTGTTTTATCCCTTCGTCAATATGGTGTGTAGTTTTGTTGGCTACGACCCCTCGATGGCTGGTCAGACCGAGCGGCTGCCAGTAGTGCTGGCTATGTTCCACACTTGTTTTAACGTCACCAACACCGCCCTGCTTATCGGACTCATCCCACAGATGGAGCGTGTGGTGTGCTGGCTGTTGCCTGAGAAAGCACAAGCAGGCCAGGAAGAGCTACACCTTAAATATATTGAGGCCAGCTTGATTCAGACGCCCGAAATTGCCATCCTACAGGCACAGAAGGAGACGGCCCACTTCGCCCAGCGCGTTCAGCAAATGTTCGGCATGGTACGCCAACTGGTGGACGAAAAGGATGCTTCAGGGTTTAGGCTTCTCTATAGTCAGATAGAACAACAGGAAGACCTGACCGACCGCATGGAACTGGAGATAGCCCGATTCCTGGAACAAGTCAGCGAAAACCACTTGAGTAATGAAACGAAAGTAAAGGTTCGCCGCATGTTGCGTGAAGTGGGTGAACTCGAGTCTGTTGGCGATTCCTGCTACAACCTGGCTCGTACGCTGAACCGCCAGCGTGAATTGGCCAAGGCGTTTACGTCGCGCCAGCATCAGCAAATCATAGCCTTGATGGCTTTGTGCGACGATGCCCTCACGCAGATGGTGATCACCATGTCAGGCCATCGTCACGAACACGACATCCGCGAAAGCTACCGCATTGAAAACGATATCAACCAGATGCGAATGCGGCTGAAAAACGAAAACATCCGCGCCATCAATGCCCGTGAATATGACTATGCCACAGGCGCCATCTTCACCGATCTCATCAACGAATGCGAGAAACTGGGTGACTATGTTGAAAACGTCGTTCAGGCAAGATTTGGGAAATAAATTTGGTTTTTCAATCATTTTATACTAACTTTGCAGGCGATGAAACAGAAGAGGATACTTGTGGTGGACGATGAGCAGGACTTGTGCGAGATTCTGCTTTACAACCTGAAGGCTGCGGATTTCGAGGCTGAAGCGGCTAACTCTGCTGAAATAGCTTTAGATAAAGGCACATCGCAATACGATCTGCTGATACTCGACGTCATGATGCCGGGTATGTCGGGTTTCGAGCTGGCAGAAAAGCTGAAAGCAGATAGACAGACCTCGCGAATACCTATCATATTTCTGACTGCAAAAGATACGGAAGACGATACGCTACAGGGCTTCGGACTTGGAGCCGACGACTACGTGACGAAACCGTTCTCCGTACGCGAAGTGGTGGCCCGAGTGAAAGCAGTGCTTGCCAGAAGCCAGTCAAACACTATCAAGGATAGCGTCATCTCTTTCGAGGGCCTCGTGCTCGACCTCGGCAAGAAGACGACAATGGTTGACGGCGAAAACGTAGGTCTCACCAGGACAGAGTTCGAACTGTTAGGGTTGCTCCTGGGACATCGTGGACAGGTATTTTCCCGCCAACAAATCTTCGATGCCGTATGGCCAGAGGACGTAGTGGTAAGCGACCGTACGGTGGACGTGAACATCACTCGCATGAGAAAGAAGATTGGCAAATATGGATCCCTTATCGTCAGCCGGCAAGGATTCGGATATGTGTTTGAAAGTGAAGAGTGAAGAATGAAGAGTTTGAGTGAAGGCCGAAAGATGTTCGTCAGCGTGATGGTAGTGTTCGCCGTCTATGCGCTGATATTCATCCTGTTCGAGGACTACGACCGCAAGTTCCTGCAGCCCTTCGACGAGGTCAGCGACTGGCACCTGCTGCTGTTCTCGCTCGTGGTGATGGTGGGGTTGGCGTTCTTGCTCCACCGCTATGCCCGCCGGATGGACGAGCGCATCAGCCGCGAGCAGGCCGCCAAGGAGAACCAGATGCGCCGCGAACTGACGCAGAACATCGCCCACGAACTGAAGACTCCTGTGACCAGTATTCTTGGCTACACAGACACCATCCTCGACGACCCGCAGATGCCATCTCAGACGCAACGACAGTTCATCGAGCGCACCAATGCACAGGCCAAACGTCTGACTGCCCTGCTACAGGATATCTCGACGCTGAACCGTATGGACTATGCCGCCCACCAGCTGACAATGGAGCGCATAGATGTCGCGGCTATCGTAAGTGATATCGCCGAGGAAACCGCTATCGCACTCGAGAAGCGGCGCATGAAGCTTAACAACTGTCTGCCACAGGACATTGTCATTCAGGGTAACCCATCTCTCATCTATAGCATTTTCCGCAATCTTGTCGACAATGCCATCAGCTATGCTGGCGAGGGAACAACTATCGAGATAAGCGCTGAAGAGACGGATGATAACTGGGTGTTTTTTTTTAGCGACAATGGTGTGGGCATTGCCCCAAAACACCTGCCCCGTATCTTCGAGCGTTTCTATCGCATCGACAAGAGCCGCAGCCGCCAGATGGGTGGCACGGGACTCGGCCTCGCTATCGTGAAGAATGCCGTCCTCCTGCATGGCGGTACCATTACCGTCCGCCTATCAGAAAAAGGTGGTCTTGAATTTGAATTTACACTAAGAAAGGAATAGAATAATGAAGAATATACTAAAAATGTTGTTTGGCATGCTCGTTCGAACTGAACTTGGCTGCTTTCTCGTTCTTCATCATAACGGCAGTTTGAGGCACATCGTGATGACTATACGATGCCGGGTGAGGCAAAAACAACCACTATACTTTTAGAATGTATCATAAAGAAATCAATAGAGAAAACAAATGAGAATAATACGATTTACGTTTCTGCTGATGGTCATGTCTCTCATGACAAACAGCATCAGTAGTCAGACACAAAAGTTGTCCAACAACCAGGTGTTGCAACAGAAAGACAGTGCATTCTTCAAGACAGAAGAAGCCCGTCGCGTGGGAGACCAGTTGTTGCTTTATCAGCGTAATACGGGCGGATGGCCCAAGAATGTTAATATGGTCGTGTCCCTGACAGCTGCACAGAAGGACAGCGTCGTCCAGCAGAAAACTCGACAGGACGATTCTACCATCGACAACAAGGCAACCTCGATGCAAATGACCTTTCTGGCGCGCCTCTATCAGCAGACCCACGACATACGCTATCGCGATGCCTTCCGCAAGGCGATGACATTCCTGTTTAGCGGACAATATGAGAATGGCGGGTGGCCTCAGTTCTGGCCCAAGAACCGGCAGTATCAGGTGCATATCACCTACAACGACAATGCCATCGTTAACGTGCTCAAGATATTCCGCGATGTCATGAAGAGCCGTGTTCCTTACGATGGAGATTTGGTCGATGACGACATGCGCCAACAGACGGCCAAAGCATTCGACAAGGGTGTTGACTGTATCCTCGCTACGCAGATTGTAGTCGACGGACAGCCTACCGTATGGTGCCAGCAGCACGATGCCGTGACGCTGAAGCCAGCCAAAGCCCGTGCCTATGAGCTGCCGTCGTTTTGCACGCAGGAAAGTGCGGAACTCACGTTCCTGCTCATGCAGATCTCGAAGCCAGACGAGCGCATCATCCGTGCTGTCAACGGTGCAATGAAGTGGTTCGAAGCGCACAAGATTACAGGTTTTCGGCTGGAGAAATTTAAGGCCGGTGGCAAGTCCGACCTCCGCTTGATTACCGACAGTACTGCCGCCCCGATGTGGGCCCGCTACTATGACTTGGAGGAAGGCAAGCCTTTCTTCTGCGACCGCGACGGACAGCCCAAGCGCAGTCTCGCCGAGATTGGCTATGAGCGCCGTAATGGCTACAGTTGGTATAACACTGAACCGCAGGATCTGTATGCTCGATACGAGACGTGGGTCAAGAAAAATAAGATTGCAAACAGGATAACATTCGAATAATGATGGACTTAATGGGACTGCCCTTGCCGCCATCTTCGCTTTCTACCGCTGTCGATGCTGGCATCGGTCGTAGTGACTCGTTTCCGTTCTTAACTCTTCATTCTACTTTATATTCAGTATAGTCCTCTCCTCGTCCATTCATGCGGAGTGTGCGGAGCGCCTTGGTCTTGGCGTTAACGGTGAGGACGAAGGAGGTAAACAGCTGGCGCTTCTTACCCGTCGGAACGATGGTGACCGTGGTGGTGTTTCCTTTTGTCACGACAGTCATGTCGTCGCTCTGAGGAATGGCCTGTTGGTTGATCACCGCCTTCAGCACTGTGTGGAAGGTGGCAAACTGGGGATTCTTCTTGCTGTCGGTGACGTGCTGGCGTCCACCCATTGTCATGGTAAACTTGGTGCCATCCATGATGAGCTGGTCTTTGTCGCCATCGGTGGATATACAGATATATTCGGGTTTGCGAATCGTTAGCGTACCCGTTGTGACGACATCGGTCTTGACGGCCTTTTTATGGGTTGTCTTGGTAACAGTCTGAGCGCTGACGCTGGTGCACTGCATCAAGATACAAAACAGGAATAATAATAGTCTAATCATAATTTCTAATTTCTAATTTCTAATTCCACATTCCTCATTCCTCATTCCTCATGTATACAGTCCTCCGTTGATGGAAACGACTTCGCCTGTAATATAGCCGGCACGGGGCGACGCAAGGAAGGCCACCAGGTCGGCCACCTCCTCGGGGGTGCCAAACCGTTGGGCAGGGATAGTCTTCTTCAGGGTAGCCTCGTCGAGTCCTTCGGTCATGTCGGTTTTGATAAAGCCTGGAGCAACGGCATTCACCGTAACACCACGTCGGGCCACCTCCTGTGCCAGCGCCTTCGTTGCAGCGATGATACCGCCCTTGGCAGCTGAGTAGTTGGTTTGACCAGGCAATCCCTTCAATCCACTGACGCTGGCCATCGAGACGATGCGTCCGAACTTATGCAGCTGCATGGCGGGGAGCAGGGGCTGTGTGACGTTAAAGAAACCCGACAGTGTGATGTCGAGCACACGGTGCCAGTCGGCCTCGGGCATCAGTGCCAGCACGTTGTCACGACGGATGCCGGCATTGTTGACCACCACCTCAATATAGTCCTCGGGGTGACGGCTCTGCCAGTCGTCGAGGGCTGCCTTTGTTTGCGCAGCGTCGCTCACGTCGAAGGGAAGCAACTCGCCGTTGCCACCGGCCATTTCGAGGGTGTTCTTTGCCTCTGTCTCATTGCTGGCATAGTTGATGATTACCTGATAGCCCTCCTGGGCCAGTCTTACACAGATGGCACGTCCGATGCCACGGCTACCGCCTGTTACTAATGCATATTTACTCATAATTCTCAATTTTCAATTCTCAATTCTCAATTCTCAATTATATCTTTAGTACGTCTCTTGTATGTTCAGGACCCAGTATCTCTGCCAGTGTGAGCACCGCAGTCATCATGACGCCCTCAATCCCATGAAGTGTGAGGTTCTGTCCCGTGAGGAGCAGGTTGGGGATGGGCGTACGGGGCGAGAGGATGGTAAGCATGTTACGGTAGTCCTTCCGCATGCCGTAGGCTGAGCCGTCGGGACTGAGGTTATAGTCGCGCCAGGTCAGCGGAGTGCTGGTATATTGGGCGGCTATCATATCGCTGAGACCGGGAATCTGTGTCTCTGCGAGCTCGATGCACTCACGGGCTACCTGCTGTTTCATTGCCTTGTAGTCGTCACCGCGATGGCCTATGGTGGTGTCCTCCCACTTCTTGCAGCGGTTCCATGTCATATGGGTGAGCAGGTCTATCTGGCTGGCGTAGTTGCCCTCCTTGGGAATGAGGCAACTTGCCATCACCCTGTCCACGGGCTGGCTCTCGTCGTAGGGTTCCCAGACGTTGGCCTTACGGAAGATGAACTTGTTATGGTTGAAATACTCCAGCATTCCTGGCTTCAGCACGAGTGATACGGTGAAGGCACCGACAGTGTTCTCTATGCTGGTCATACGCCTGCGGAAGATGGGCTTCAGACGAGTACTCTCCTTGATCAACTGGAAGGTGAGGGTGGGGTGGATGTCGCTGATGAACATGTCGCCCTCGTAGGTCTCTCCGTTGGTGCATCTTACGGCTGTGATTCGTCCATCGCGCTCTGTCATCTCCACGACCTCTGCCTTGCAGATCAGCTCGCCGCCGTTTTCGCACAGCCGGTCCACGAGTTTGCCGATGAACATGTTACCGTCGCCCTTCAGTCGCCAGCTGCTAGATATATAGCTGCTGTTGCTGTGTGCGAAGGTGAAGAGTGGCAGCGTCTCTTTCCTCAGCTCCATCTTGATTGACGACCCGGCGAGGACATTTATCAGCAGCGGGTCGCTGAAGGTGTCTGTAAGATAGTCATAGGCACTCTTGCCAAAGATGGGCATCAGTACTTCGGTCGTGAATGGCTGACGGTTGATGTCCTGTAACATCTCTACATACTTGCACAGGTTCTCCCGCTCCTTGGGGAAATACTGCGCCAGGGTGTCTACGAAATTGTCGTAACCGGAGGCGAGGGGATAGGTCGTGTCACCGATGGTGATGCGATCGAAGCCACTGTCGTCCATACGCTGCCAAGGGAGGTCCATCAGTCCGAGATACGAGAATGCCTCATAGATACGATGGCCGGGCGTGAGACCGCCTACATAATGCAGGCCGGTGTCGAAGCTGAGGCCCTGGCGCCTGAAACTCTGCAGACAGCCGCCTGGCTGTAGCTGGCGCTCAAGCACGAGCACGCGCTTTCCCGTCTGCGAGAGCCCAGCTCCGCAAACAAGACCTCCGAGTCCACTGCCGATTATGATGACATCGTATTTCATTGCGCTTTTTTTCTAGGCTTTCCTAGGCTTTCCTAGGCTGTCTTAGGTTTTCCTATGATTCTGAAGACTGCTGGCTGAAGGACGTAAGCCAGGATTACTGCCGAGAGCAGTCCCACGAGGGTGGAGAATCCCACGCTACGTATGGCGGGATGCCCGGCCAGGAGCATACTGCTGACGGACGTGATAAGTACGACGGCACTGAGGAAAATGGCCGTCTTGTGATATCTGAGCTTGCTGGCATCGGGAGAGGTCAGACCGTTCATCACGAAGATGCTGTAGTCGACACCGATACCGAAGATAAATGTCGATATGATGATGCTGATCAGGTTGAAGCTGACGTCGAAAATGACCATCGCGCCTAATACGATCAGCCAGCTGAGCAGGATAGGCATGAAGCCCAGCAGTGTGTGCTTGAGGTTGAAGTGGAACGACAACAGGAGCACCACGAACACAAAGAGCATCGACAGCCACTGGAGGACGTTGAAGTCATCGTTCATCTGCAGCAGGGTGTCGGTGGTATAATAATAGGTGTCGAGCACCAGCAGGTTGGGATTGCTGGCGATGGCGTCGCAGATGCGGATATAGTCGCTCTCGCTGCTGCGTACGGAGTCGTTCTGACAACGCACGGACGTGAAGCAGAGATAGTCGCCGCCATACGACTCTTCCATGAGTGTCGACTGGTAGCCCTGTGGTATCAGTCCTGCCGCATAGAGGGAGTCAGGCGCATAGTCGCGGGTGGCCATATCGAAGAATGTGTCGAAGGCATCGGGGGTGAGGTCTGCCTGTGGGGCCGTCTGCGCAATCAGGGTACGTACCGTCGAGAGTCGCTCCGGGGTCCAGAAGCGTTTCCAGGCGTCGATACGCTCCTGCTGCACCCGCATCGGAACGAAGATCTGACTGGTGTGGGTGTAGCTCTTTACGAGTCCCAACTGCTGCAGGGAGTCGAGCTTATGGTCGAGGATGGCGAAGTTCTCGATGGCTTCCTCCATCGTCTTACCCTCGCTGGCAAAGTATTTCGTCTTGTCGCCGGTGTAGGTCTTGTCGCGCAGCAACTGCTCTGAGTATTCTGTCATGTCTTCCAGATAACCCAGGTTGTGCATGTCGGCGTCGAAGCGTGTGCCTCCGATGAGATAGGCACCCACACCCACGATGATCACCAAGATTACAACGGCCAACAGCGGCTTCTTCCTGTCGAAAGGATAGTCGTTGATCTTGTCGATCAGTCCGAAACCTTTGCCGGACATTCTTCCTTCCTCCTTCCTCCTTTCTCCTTTCTCGCTTCTCAATAGCTGCGGCAGATACGTCAGCGAGAACATTGTCGTTCCCAATATAGCAAAAGCCGCAAAGAGTCCGAAGTCCTGAAGCAGGTCGGTCTTGATGAAGATAAGTCCTGCAAACGAACCGATTGTCGTCAGGCATCCCAGCCACACGGGCTTCACCTGGTCGCGCAGCATCTGTTCTCCGTCGCTGACGTATTTGTGATGCGTCAGCACGTGGAGCACATAACTCAGAGCCACGCCCAGGACAACACCACCGATGGCCAG
>JAEEGK010006530.1_pt1 | contig 28061 bp, 16 predicted proteins | sample 8958771 | NCBI WGS metagenome assembly JAEEGK01 (sample SAMN16246547, study PRJNA631951) | gut metagenome | biome: gut microbiome; feature: rumen; material: SC-attached | host: Bos | place: Iran: Karaj | collected 2018-10 | reverse complement strand
ATTACTATAAATATTGATTTATTCGTTAAAATAATTAACTTTAAAACTATTTAATTTTAGTCTTTTTCATTGATTTTTTTATTTTTTAAAAAAATTATTTTTTAAAAATAAATAAAATAATATTAAATTAAATTTCAATATCATTTTTAATAATAAAATCATTAATATCTTTCCATCTTTTTTCCAAATCATTTTGATTTAAATTAGCTTCATCAATTTTACTTTTTAAATCATTTAAATATTCTTGCATTTTACTAATTTCTTGATCTTTTTCATTTATAATTTCTTGTAATTGTTGAATTTCTTCATTATTTTCAAAATTATTTTTTTTTTTATTTCTAAAATTTCCACTTTGACTATTTTGATTAGTATTATTATTAGTATTTTGATTTCCATTTTGTAATTTTTGAATTGCTTTTTTAACTTTTTTAAGAAGAATTTCAATTGCATTTGGTTTACTATTAATAACATCATTAATTTCTTCTTTTGGGATTTTTAATCCTAATTTTTTTAAAACTTTATTATTTAAAGTTTCCCAATTTGCAATTTTTTGTTTTGTTGATGATGCAGGAGGATAATTATGTAATTCTACTAATTTTGGATAATAATGTTTTATCATTTCTGCTAATAAAACTGCATCATTAAAATCTCTCGCCATATTTTTTTTTTGACGAGATAATGGAATTGAATCTACCCATTCATAAATAGACATTATTTCTTCATATTCTTTATCTAATTCTGGTGATAATTCATTTTTTAAATTTAAATTTTCATCATTTGTTGATTCTAAATTTTCTTCACCTTCCATTTTTATTTTTTTTTATGTTTTTTTATTGATTATTTTTATTTTTTTTTTTATTTTATTTTATATGAATTTTTTTAATAGTTTATTTTTTAAAATTAAATAAAGAAATATAAATTTTAATGAGCTTAATTTCTTCAAATAGAAATAGTGATTTTAATCCAATATCAGATACTAGAAATAGAAATAAATTAGTAAAATCATCAAGTACTACTGTAAATAACTATTCAATATATGATAAATATATTTGTAAAGTATCTTTAAATAAAAATTGTAAAAATAAAAATAAAAAAAATAATATTAAAAATAATAATTTATCTAATAATAATAAACTTAAGAATATGAGAAGATTAAATAGTCCTAATTCAATTAATTTATCTAATTATGAAGGAAATAGTAAAATTGTTAAAAAAAATATTTATGCTTTTAATAAAATAATGGAAAATTATTTACAACAAAAAAATATTGAATTATTACAAAGAAAAAAAAATTCTCATATAAAATCATTCAATAATAAAAATATAATTTCAGATTCAAATATTAATAACTCAAATTTATATTTGAGTACAAATAGAAAAGTATTTTCTGGATATAATTTAACTAATAATCATTTAAATCAAATAACTAAAAATAAGAATGAATCTATGAATTTAATTCGAAATAATAAAATAAGATTGAGAAGAAATAAAAATTTAAGTATGAGAGATATAGACAATTTTTCAGGAGTTAAAAGTTTAAAACATATGAATAATACTAATTACAGAAAAGAAAATTATTATTCAAAAAATAATTGTCAAATACAAAATAATACAACAAATAAAAAGATTAAAAATGAATCTTCACCAGATTATTATTATACTAATGTTAAAAATTATACATTTAATAATAATAATACTAATAATAGTAGATGCAATAGTAAAAAAAATATAATAAAAAATAAATGTAAGTCAACAAGAAGAATTGATTCTAAAGATTTAAAAGTAAATGATTTAGAAAAAAAATATGAATTATTAATAAATAATAAAACGAATAATATAAAAAATTTTACTTCAAGTAGAAATAATTCTTGTAAAATACATAATAATAATTATACAATTAAAAGTGGGGATAGTGAAATTACAAAACCTAATACACTTAATGAGAAAATTGAAAAAAAAGATGATGGACTTGAAGGTCCTGAAATAATACATTTTTCACTTGTAACTCTTATTCAAAAAGGAAATAAAAAAATGAAAGAAATTTCATTGAATACTAAGAAAAAAAAATAAGAATTATAAAAAGTTTAATATTATTTTTTACAGGTTTAATTATTTGATTATATTTTTATTTATATACTTATTTATTTTTTTGATTTCATTTTTAAAAAATAAAAAAAAAAATTATGATAAAATTTTTATTATAAAAAATTAAGTATTTTTAAATTTGATTTAATTAATTAAAATGTGGAATATAAATGTTAAAAAAGCAAATACATTATCTAGAAATTATAAAAACAAAAATGATTATATTCAAAGAACAGGATCTTTATTTAATTATGAAATTGTAACAAGAGCACAGATTAAATATTCTATAAAATCAAAAAGTTTAAATAAATTTCAAACTAATATTGATTTATTAAAAAATAATAAAAAACCTCAAATTTCTTTAACGAAATATAAATTACCAGATAAAAAAACTAATAATATCCAAAATTTTTTTAAGAAAAATTTAAATTTGAAAAGCAAAAATTCAAATACTAATATAAAAAATACAACACATAAAAAATATATTACTAATAATTGGAATCATCGATTAGATAATTTAAAAAAGGAAACAGAAAAAAAATTAAATATGTTTTATTCAACAAGCACTAAAAATGTAATAAATTCAAAAAATATAAAAATTGAAAAAAAAAATTTAGACACTTTAAATTTATCTAAAAATGTTACTGATAATGAATTAAGTTCAAAAGCAAATTCTTTTATTAGTCCTAGATCTATTATTGATTTTCAAGAATTAAGTGATAATATTAAAGAAAATAAACCTTATAATAATAATAATAAAAAAGAAAAAAAAGAATATATTAAATTAAATTATTTTAATAATAAGATTAGAGATGATGTTAGGTACAATTTTTATTCAAAATTCAAATCGGTTTTAGAATTAATTCAAGGTAAATAAATAATTATAAATATTTATTATTATATTGATTGTTTAATGTAATAATGTAAAATGATAAGGTTATTGATTTTAATATATTTTTTTATTTTAAATTATATAGTAAAATTGAAATTATTTGAATATTATTTTTATTTTTTTTAAATATTTTATATATATTATAAAGTTACATTAATCATTTTTTAAATTTTAATATAATTTAACAAAATTTTCAAAAAATTGAAAATTAATAATCTTAAATCTAAAAAAAAAAATTGAAATTATAAATATTTAATTTAAAAAAGTATTTAATATCAATATATGAATTTATATTAAAAAAAAGCATTTTGATTAAATTATAATTAAAGTATTTAAGATATAAAATTGATTACTTTTAAATATAAATGGTAAACAATAAATTTTAGAATTAATCTAATTTTTTTTAATTCAAATCTTTTTTATAATTAAACCAAATTATAAATATATTATGAAAGATAACTTAATTATTTGAATTTGAATATATATAATTAATCATAGATTATGCTATGTAAAAAATAAATTTTAATTTAAAATTATCATAAATTTTTATTATTTTATTAATTAATCAAAAAAATGTTCATTAAAAAGAAAGAAACTATAATATTAAATAATTCATTTTCTGGTCTTGAAACAATTGGAAAAGACATTTTATTAGGAATAGAGTATAAAAAGGAAATAAAGGAAATTAATCTTGAATCAATAATTAAAAATCTTTTATTGGCCAAAGAGAAAAAAGTAAATAAATTATATAATTTGATTAAATTACAATTGAAATTATATTATAATTTAAAAATTTATCCTAAATTTATTGATTTATATTCTGCTAAAGAAAACATTTCACCATTTCAAAAATATTTTTTTACAAATTCAAAAGATAAGGAATATGAAGATTTAGAAAAATTATTAAAACATATTAAAGATGTTCTATTAGAATTAAAAGAGTATAGAAAAGAAGAATATATTGAAAATTTTATTCAATCCTTACTTATTTATTCTTTTAATTATTTAAAAATTTTAGTGTTTACATCAAGGGAAGATAAAACTTTTTTTTTTAAATATCAAAAATTTTTTGTAGATATTTCATTTAATTATATGAAAGAGTTTAAAAATAATGATGAAGTTGGAATAGCTTTTAGAGAAACTGTTTATTTATTTTTAATACATGAAAATTCTCTTTCTTTTATTCATAAAGTATTATATAATGAAAATAGTGACTTTAAATTTAGTTTTGAAAATTCATTTATTAATGAAAATTTAATTCAATTTATTTTTGATGAAAATGAAAGAGCAAAAATTTATTTTAAAAATAAAGAATTTTTAGAACTTTATTTAAGTGAATATGATAAATTTTCAAATTCAATTCAACAAAGTTTAAATGATAAACAATTAAATTTAGTTTTAGAAAAATTAAATGTTATATTTGATAATCCAAAAAATTTATTAGATGATATTGACTTAAAAACAAACTATGATTTAATTGGAAATAAATTAATTGATATAAATATTGAATTATCAAATATTTCAAAATCAAAATTTAATTTTAGTAATTCATTAATTGAACCTTTTAAATTCATCGAAAATATAATAAATGAGAGTTTACAAAAAGAAAACAACAAATTTAATTTCCAAATTGTTATATTCAAAAGTGATTTGGTCAGAGATTTTATAAATATAATTTACTATTTTGATTTGAATTTTCTTGAAATAAATGAGATTCAAAAAGAAATAATAAGGAATATAAAAAAGATAATTTTTAATTGTTTATTTAAACTAATTGAAGGGAATTCATTTTTAGTTACATTATTTTTTTGTGAAGAAATGTATGAAAAATTATTAAACAGAGATTTTTCTCATATTGATAATATAAATTTTTATTCAAAGTTATTATTAGAATTAAAGAGTTTAAATATAAAAATAGATACAAGAAATTTAGCAAAAAAAATATCTTTTGTTAAAATTGAAGGTTTATTTCCACCAGTAGATGAAACTATAGCAGCAAAATTTACTAATAATACCAAAATTATTGATTTAAATAAAATACCAGAAGAAACAATTTTAAATATTTTAAAATTTGAACCTCAAATTATTTCTGATTATATAACAGCTTTTAATGGATTAATTAAATGTTCAAATGAAAATTCAATTTTATTAATAAATCAAATTTGTGTTGAGAATTTAATCTTTTTGAATTATGTTCAAAACTTTAATTTAGAAAAAGAAAAAGACAATGAAAAGAAAGTAATATATTATAAAAATATTTTAATCCTTATGAATAAATTAGAAAGTACTTTTTTCCAAAGAGTTATGTTTTTATTTGATATTAAAGTTATTGAAGAAATAATTAATGATATAATTCATGATACAAAAAAATTTCCTAATTATAGAAATTTACTTTTTTTAAAAGAAATTATTTTATTTTATTCAAAATATCATTTTCAATCAATTACATATTGGAGTGAATTTAAATTAATGAATACTTCATTAAGAATAATTGAAAAAGAAAAAATTGATTTTTTTTTAGAATATTTGCAACAAATTCATATTTTAATGTTTGATTTAAATATTGAAATTGATAAAGATGAAAATGAAAATTCAGATTTAAAAAAGATGCATCAATTATTTTCTTTTATTTGTAAAGGAATTTGTATTCCTGTTTATTTAATTCTTTGGAAAATTACATATTATACTTATTTAACCGGAGAAGAAAAATATGAAATTTATTCTTTAGTATTTTTATTTTTAAATGTTTATAAGGAAATATTAGTAAAAATAATAGAAATAAAAAATAAAAATGAATTAATTAAACAAAATTTTGATATATTAGTTAAAAAATATTATATTGAAAATACTAATATTGATTCAATTAAAAATTTATTAGAAGAAAAAATAGATAATTATTGTTCAGGAGATAAAAAAATTGATATTTTAAATGTAAAAAATTGGGTTAAAGAATTTATTGTTGAAATAAAACCTTTTACATTTTATAATCAAATAAAAGATTATTATGAAAAAATAGATCTTGAAGTTGAAGAAAATGAAGAAAAAATAAAAAAAGAAGATGAAATTAATAAAAAAAATAAAGAAGAAGAAAATGAAAATAAAAAAATAAATAAAGATATTTTTAATAAAATGAATGAATTATATCAACAATACAAATCAGATAAAATGAACAATCAAAAAAATTTTGTAATGAAATTTTTTGATGAAGGTGAAGAAAAAAATAATATGAATAAAACAATTTCAATTTTCAAATCAATTATATATAATTATAATGTTTCAATGAATTATTCTGAAATAAAACCAGTAAATTATACTTTTAAATTTGACCAAATGGAAAAAGAAGAAAAAATAATAGAAGAAATTGATGAAAATGATGAAATAAAATTAGAAATAAATGAAGAAGAAAAAGAATTCCAAGATAATAAAACAAAAATAGGATTAGATAATAAAATGAAATTCCAAAATAATTTTATGTTATATTCAAATGCAGTAATAATTGAAATTGCTCAAAGAGTTTTTTTTCATAATCCAAAATATTTTCAAAGTCTTTTAGTTAAATTTTATGAATTTTCTAAATCAATTTTAATTCCATTAATAACTTATCAAATTTATTATTTAATTCAAACATTTTTATTTTCAATTGGAGAAATTTTTATTATTAGAAAAGAAAATTTAAATATTTTAATTAATTCATTAGATTTTTTAAGATTATTATGTGAAGATCATAATCCTTTATTCCAAACAATTTTTTTTGGAAATTATATTACAAGAGCATTAAAACAACATTTTAATTTTATAAAATTAATCTTTCAATCTTCAACACAAATAATAAAAATATTTACTCATTATCAAAAACAAAAATTCTTTATTGATACTTTATCTTTTAATACTCCATATAATTATTTAACTGAATTAGAAGAAGAATTAAATGAATTTAAAATTGAATTATTTCAAGGTACAACACAACAAAATTTACAACAAATTCAAAAAAATAATTACTTTGTAAATTTTATAGAAGCTTATTTTAAATTTTCAGATTATTTTTTGTTAGATGAAATGTTTGCATTATTAATAAGTAATTTTATGAAATTTATAAATAGTTTTATAAATGAATGTTTTATTTATTCAAAAACTGATATTTCAGGAATAATTAGTTATTTACCTATTTTAAAATTATTATCAAAAGGTGAAAGTTCCTTTACTTATTTAATGATTAAATTTCCAATTAAAGTAAATGGAGTTGTACAAAATTTTTCAATTTATAAAGATAATATTAAGAAAAGTATTGATAGAAAAGAATTAACTAGAAAATATAATTTACTTCAAGATTTATTATTTGAACATTTTGATGAATTAACAAAATCATCTTATTTTAATATTTGTTTCCAAATTTTTGTTCATTTAATTCAAATATCTCAATCAGATCAAGAAAAAAGAACATATTATAAAAAAAATTTAGAAGATTTAAATAATGTTAATAAATTCTCTGAAACTGGTTTTGGCCCTGATTCAGTATTTATTGGTAAATTATATTATGATTTTTGTATTGGTTTAATTGTTAAAAATGAAGTTGTATTTTATAAAGAAATTAAACAATGGAAAGGTTTAGGTGAAACTTATATGAAATTAATACCTGATGAAGGAAATATTTATGGTACTTCAATTGATATAAGAAGTTCAACTAAATTAATTGATGATAAAGGAAAACCAAATTTAAGAATGAATTTTCTAAATGAAATAGATGATATATTAACTCCTCCTAGTGATAATAATAATGGTAGTCATATTTTAATTTATTATTTAAGAAATAAAGAAACTTTATTAATTAGTAGAAAAGATGTTTATAAATTTTTAGCTAATACGGATTTTAAAGATTGTTATTCAAAATTGATTAATATAATTTATTATTATGATGAATTGAATAATATAATTAAAATGAGAGTAAAATATAGAAATAATCCTAATATTTTAGCTTTATTAGAATTAGATTTTAATGAATTTGAATATTATAATGTTGTTTTATTAATGATTCCTAATTTCTTATTAATTTTTTCTTCTCCTGGTAGTTTTATTGAATCATTTATTTTTTATTATGAAATATTTCAATTATTATTTGTTTGTTTTATAATTGTTGATTTCTTATATTTTAAATATATTAAATTAAGAGATGTAATAAAAAAGGAAGATTTATCAATTTTTGATATTATTGAAAATTTAAAATCAAAAGAAATATTTTCATTTGTTTGGACTTTTATTTTTGGTTTATTAGGTTTAAAATATAATTTTTTATTATCATGTCAATTATTTATCTTATTTACAATATCTCAAACTATGAATAGTGTTTTACAAGCAATACAAAACAGATATAAACAATTTTTTGCTTCTGCATTTTTATTAATTATTTTATCTTTATTTTATGGTGCATTAACTTTATATTTTTTTAATGTAATGGATGATGGAACTGTTATTTGTAATAGTTATTTAGAATGTTTTTTATATATATTTAATAGTGGATTGAGAAATGGAGGATTACCTTTTGCAATAAAGATTTCTGAACAAAAAGGTTTTTATGGAGAATTGATTTATTCTTGGATTTTTTACTTTTTTATTATTTTAATCATATTAAATATATTTAATGGTATTATTGTTGATACTTTTCAAGAAATTAGAGAAAATAATGAAAAGTTTAATGATGAAATTTTAAATACTTGTTATATTTGTCAATTAAAAACTTCTGATTTTGAAGGAGAAGAAGTTACTTTCGAAGAACATATTATATATGAACATAATATTTTTCATTATTTTTTCTATTTATTTAAAATTCATAATACTGATGCTCATGACTTAAATTCTGTTGATTTTCAAGTTTATAATTATATTAAAAATGATAAAATTGTATTTTTCCCTATAAATAAAGAAGAAGAAGAAGATTAATTAATTCATTTAATAAAAAAAATAGGTAAATTAAAATTTGGGATTTAAAATTATTTTTTTAATATTAATTTTTTAATAAATTTAAGAAATTTTGAAATTCAAATATTTTAATTTATTTATATAAAAAATAATATTAATATTAAATAACTTTTATAATGTCGGCTACAGTTGCTGATAAAATAGATGATGGAGAAATAAAAAATAATGAAAATGAAAATTTAGAAGAAAATAATATATCAAATGTTGAAGAAGAAAACAAAATAAACGAAGAAGAAAATAATGAATTAAATCAAAATAATAATGAAGAAAATAATAATAATGAAAACATAAATCAAAATGAAAACCAAGAAAAAGAATCAAATAATTCAAAAGATAATAATGAAAAAAATTCAAATAAAAATAACGAAGAAGAAGAAGAAGAAAATGAAGAAAATGAAGAAAGAGAAAATGAAAAAAGTGAAGAAGAAGAAGAAGAAGAGAAAAAATTTAATTTTTCAAACAAAAAAGATGAAACAGAAAATAAATCAATATCATATTATTATAAAAATAACATATCAAAAAATACAATAATAGAAACAAATTCAGAAGGTCAACTTCACATAGGAAATAATCCTTTTGTAACAACAGGTTATTTTATGCAAATGAATCCTCATTTTTATTTATTAAATAGAAATATTGATACATTAAGAGATGTAATTTATAATGAAACTAAGAAATGTTTAGTTTTAAAAGGAAGTTTACAACAAAGTGAAAATATTATTAGAGAAGAAAGTATTAATGTTGTTAAAGATGTTTTTGAAAAAATTCATATGGTGAGAACAATGTGTCAAAATGAAGCTAAATCTATTACTAATTTATTTAGTAAAGTTAATGCAGAATTTAATAAGATTTCTAAAACTCAACATGAAATTAAAAAAGAAATTGAAATTTGTAATTATAGAATTAATCATTGTGAAAATGATATTGGATATAGAATGCTTGTTAAACCTCATTATTCTTTTTTGAGAAAAACTGCTTATAAGTGATTATATTTGAATTGGTTTTTTTTAGATTTTATTTTTTATTTTTATTTTTCTTTTTTGTTATAATAAAATTTTTATTTAATTTTTTTTTTTTGATTTTATTAATTTTTTTTATTTGGTTTTAATTATTTTATAAAGTAATATAATTGTATTTTTATTATTTTTATATAGTAATATTTATTTTTTATAAAATTAATATGAATGATTCATTAGAAGAATCAAATTCTGAAAGAATTGTTGAAAAATTAGATAAATGGGATAAAATTCATTTACCTACATTAAATAAAAATTCAGATATAATTGAAACAATATCAAAAAAATTAACAAATAAATATGATAATATTCAATATGAAAATATTAATTTAAAACAAAGAATGTCAAGAAATATTCCTCAATTTAAAACTTTATCAAGAAATGAAAACATTCAAAAATTTTATAAAACAATACAACAAGAAAAATCAAATGTTTTAGCACAAAATATAAATATGGTAAAACAAAGATTTGATTTTGATGTATTTAATACAAAAAATAATAAATTAAGAATAAGATTTAATTCAGAAGAAGATAAAAATATAAATCAATTATCAAATGCAAAAAGTTATTCATCAAGAACTGAAAGTGATGAATTATGGAAAGTTGGAAAAGAAATAGGAATAAGAAAAAGAATAGTTTTAGATTCAAATAGAACAGAAATTAAAGATAAATTAGAAGATTTAGAAGAAATTAAAATAGAAGATAGAGTATTTAAATTAAATGATTTAAAATTAGAAGGAAATTACACAAAAGTTACTTCATATGATATATATAAAAGTATAGTTGAAAAGAAAAAGAAATTAGAACAAAATTTTAAACAACAAATAACAAAATTAATAAAAGAAATTAAAAATAAAGAAAAAAAAATTGAAGAATTAAATAAAGAAATAATAGAATTAACAGATGATAATCAAAAAAAAAAAAATACATATAATGATAATTTTGATGTTGTTAATATAATAAAACATGAAGTAGATAGAGAAAATTCAACTTTTGATTTTCAAAAAAAAATTAAAATTTCAAGAAAAATAAATGATTTAGAACATTTAGTAGAAAAATCTAAAAAAGAATATATAGAACAACAAGAAATTTCTAATAATAAAATTCCACTTTTAAAAAATCAAATTCGTTATTATAAAACAGAAGTAAAAAAACTTCAAGAAATATTAAATAAAGTAAAAAAAGAGAATATTATTTATTTTAAAAATTTATTAAAAGAAGGCGTTGATGTAAGAGATGTTGGTTTATGTTGGATTCTTTTTAGATTAAATGAATTAGGAGCTAAAGTAGATATTAATGATTTTCCAAAATTTTTAGATTATGTAAATGTTAATTATTTATTGATTTATTCAGAAAAAATTATTAAAATTAATAAATTAAAAATTTTATTAGATTTAGTAAGAAATGAAAGAAAAAATATAATGAAAAGTATTAATTTTGTTGATCCAAATATAAGAAATAAATATAATGAAATTTTAGCTGAAAATGATATTTCTATTCCATATGATAATATTGATGAATATATAAAAGACTTATTTCATAAATTTAAAATTAGAATGGGAAATAAATATGTTATATTAGAAAATTTCCATAAAGAAAAAGATGATAACTATTTAAAAAATGCACAAGAAGATATGAGAAAAATGGTACCATCATATTATTCAAATTTCAATAAATCTAAATCAAGAAATAATTGTTTAACTGAAACATATACTTTTAGTTATTATAATAAATATCAATTAAATTTAACTCCTAAACAAATAAATACTGTAGATACAATAATAACAATTAAAAATCTAATGAATCAACTTGATAAAGAAATGAGAAATCTTCGAACAAAACATTTAAAATATTTTAAAAGAAAATATGAACCAATGAAATTGAAAGGAACAAGTGAATGTATAAAATATGATTTAATGTTTTGTGCACTTTTTGGAAATTTTGCAGTATGCTAAATTATATTTTAATATATTTTATTCTATTTTAATTATAATAATCCTAATAATAAATATTATAAATTCCAAAAAAAAAAAAAATCAAAAATCAAAAAAAAAATAATAAAATTTAAAAAATAAAAAAAATAAAAAAAAAAATAATAAAATTTGACAAATAAAAAAAATAAAAATAAAAAATATAAAAATCAATTTAAAAAACCACCAAAATTAAATTAAAAAATATAAAAAAAGTAAAATTATAAATGTCAGGTAAAGCAAAACCAGCAAAGCATACTGCAAAAGAAATTGCAATGAAAGATCATGAAGCAAAAATGAGACAAGGAGGAAGAGGAGGTGGAGCAGAAGGAAAAGAAAAAAGAAAAGCTCCTAAAGAAGGAAAGAAAAATGTTTTTATTACTTGTTCCATTTGCTTTACTCAACAACCTTCTCTTAAATCTATGGAAATTCATTATGAAAATAAACATCCTAAAGAAAATTGGGAAGATGCTAAAGTTGTTTATGAAAAACAAATTGAAGATAATATTGAAGCTGCTAAAGAACAAAGAGAAAAAATGAAAAATAAATAAATGTTTTTTTTTTGTTTTTTGTTTTATTAAATTTTATCAATTGAATTTTTTTTTTTTTTGATTTTTTTATTTATTATTTTTTTAATTTTATTTTATGTATTGTTTCTATATTTTTTATTAATTGATTAATTTTTTTCATATAGATAATTGATGTAAGTTTAATTAGTCAAAAAAAAAATGAAAAAAAAAAGTCTATTTAAAATTTATAGAAATTTAATTTTAATAATAAAATATATTAAATAAAATTATATTTAATTTTGATTTATAGTATTTTTCATATTAAAATAAAAATTTTTTAATAAAGATATTAAATAATTATAAGCAAAATTAAATATTTTAATATTTGAACACATAAAATTAGAAATACAAATTTTAAAAATATATTAAAAATATTATATTAAACAAAAACATAAATTTTTTTTATTTATATAATATAAATATTTTTAATAAACAAATATAAATAATTAAAAATGAAATCAAATAGTTTAAAAAACAATAAATTAAAAAAACAAAATTTCAAAGAAGAAAAAGAAATATATAATATAAATATAGATAAATTAAAAGAAGATTTATTAGTAAATAATGATCAAGAAGAAAAGAATATATTTTTTTATGGGAAAACTTACTTAGAAGAACCAAGAGAAGATGATTATTCAAAAATCCAAATACCAATAAAAAAATTATATAGTTTAAAAAAATATAAAAAAGAAAATAATTTTGTACCAAAACCCAAACCATTAGAAATTAATTTTATTCCATCAAAATTACAATTAAATCCTTCTTCAATTAAAAATAAAAAATATTCTTGTTCTTGTCCAAATACTCAAGACTCAAGTTCTGATTTTATATCATGTGATGAAGATAGATTAAAAGATTTAAGAAAAAAATTACAAAATTTAAAATCAACTGTTCCTAAAACTTTTTCTAAAGCTGTAGTTAATAAAAATAATAGTTTTGAATTCGAAAATGATGAATCTAAAAATAAAGACGAAATAGATATTTATAGTGGATGTGATAATGATTATGAAATTGATAATTCAAAATTTGTTAAAGGTGAGAATAATAATAATGGAAAAAGGAATTTTAGATTTAATTCATGCTCAATATTACAAATTTTGCAAAATAAAATATGAATATTTATATAATAAATTATATATAAATTTTATGCTTATGTTTAAGTTTAATATATAATTAAAGAAGAAAAGTGTTAATAATCTTGATTTAGGAGTTGAAAGAATAATCTTTAAAATTATTTAAGTGATTGGATTATATAATATATTAAATTATATATAATAGATATAATTTTTAAATATTCATATTAACAATAGAAATTTTTTTTAAAATTAATTAAACATAAAAATAATAATTTCAATCTTTAATCCAGTTGTAATATAATTATAATATTTCTATAAAATTTATTGATTAAATGATATAATAAAAAAAATAATAAATATTTTAAAATAATAAAAATCTTCTTTTTCCAAAGTTTAATTTATTTTTTTTTTATTTTGTAAAAATTCATAATGCAAATAAAAATAAATGATGCAATAGATAACTTTTTAAATGTAAAATATATTCAACCAATAATATATAATCAATATAATAAAAGGCAATCATTAGTTAAAAATAATTATAAAAAATCTTTACAATATAAAATAAATGATATTGATGAAAATAATTCATATGAAAACATAATAAATAGGATAATGGAACCAGAAAGAAAAAATAAAAAATTGAAAAAAATTAATGAAAATATTAAAATAATAAAAGAAAAAAAAGAAATATCACCAACAAAATTTTTAAGAAGAAAATCAGAAATAAAAAACCATAATTTTTTTGGAGATAAAAATCTAAAACTTCCTAAAAATATATTTAATTTAAATCATAAAACAAAACCTACAATAACAAATTTACATTCTTCAAATTCAGGTCAAATTTCAAATAAAAATGAATATGAACAAATAAATGAAGTTAATATTTTTGAAAAAGTTGAAAAAGAAAATGTTATTAATTTTGCAATTGAATCAAATCATAATTATTCAAAACAATTAAATAATGGTAATTCTGTTTTTTTAGTCACAAATCAAATTGTAAATATTAATAAAAAAGATTTTAATATTATAAATGAGAATCAAATTGATATAATTAAGTCTGATTTATGTATTCAAACTGATCCTTGGATAACAGAAAATATTAATCAAATAAAATTTACTATAAAAGATAATCATAAGAAAAAAAAATTTTTATGTTGTTTTTAGAAATTTAAAATTAATTATAATATATTTAATTATTTAGAAAGTAATATAAAATTATTGAGCATTATTTTGTGATTAATTATGAATAAAAAATTTATTACTTTAATATTTTTATTTTTAATTAAATAATTATTAATACATAAACACATATTTTTTTTTTATTAAATTATTTTAATATAAAATAAATTACTTATATTTATATTTAATGAAAAAATATTTAATAAAATTAATTTTGAGGGTCATTTGTTGATTCTTCTTCACTAAATTTACCTTTTGCATTTAATTCTTTAAGTAAATCAAAAGGCATTTTATTTTTTTCTTTTTGAGAAAAATCATATTTATTAACTTCAATTTTTTTATTTTTCTTTTGATTATTTAATAAATTAAATGTTTTTCCTAATTTATTATGTTTATTTTGTATTCTATCAGTTTTATCTAAATGAATATTTTGTTTATTAACTGATTCAAATTCTTCATCACTAAAACCATTTTTTTCTTTTTCTTCAAGTACTTTATATATCATATGTGGATTAATATAATCTTTTTGTTTTTTTGAATTTTTCAAAATAATTTTATTTAAATCATCCAAAGACAAATTTTTCTTTTTTAAATTTTTATTCCCAATATTTCTACTTTTAATTTCATTATTTTTTTTATTATCATCTTTATTTTCATTTTCATCATCTTCTTTATCACTTAAAATATTTTCTTCTTCAATTAAATGTTTAATAACTTTATCTTTCCTTCTATCATAATATTCATATAATCTAAACTCACATAAATATTTTTGACTTTTTTTAATTTTAATATATCTTTCTAAAGTTTTCAAACCTTTTTTTTCAGTAGGATAAAAAAATCCATTATCAATATTATCATAATAAATAGGTAAATAAGGAGCATTTATTTTTTGTAAATATAAATCTTTCCAATTAAAATATTTTAACCAAGGATGTTCTTTAATATCATTAATTCCATTAAAACCTAATCTTCTATTAGGTTTCCTAATAATTAATTTATTAATAAAATCAGCACTTTCTTCACTCCATCCTTGAGGAATATTCTTAAAATTAATTTGTACTTGTTGTGACATAATTTGTTCTTTAATTTCTCTTCTATTTCTCCCATTATAAGGCCTTTTTTTAAACATTAATTCAAAAGCAATTATTCCAAGAGCATAATAATCAACACAGTAATTATGATTTAAATTACTTAAAACTTCAGGTGCCATATAACCAGGAGTACCAGAATTTTCAGTTGAATTATCTATATTTTTTTTGTATTTTTTAGCAATTCCAAAATCTGTTAATTTTAAGTAACCATTTTTATCAAATACTAAATTTTCTGGTTTTATATCTCTGTGAATAATATTATTACTATGAACATATTCTAATGATAATAAAATACAACTTATTATAAATTTTGATTGTTCTTCTGTAAATTTTTTATTTATACATAAATGAAAACGAAGATCTCCTCCTGATAATAAATCTAATACTAAATATAAATAATCTCTATCTTGAAATGCATATTGCATATTTATTATAAATGGATGAAACATTTTTGATAATAAGTCTCTTTCGGCTCTTACTGATATTTCACTGTGGGTGTCTAATATTTTTGCTTTTGACATTTCTTTCATTGCATAAAATGTTTTGTATTTTTTTTGATATACTTTCCATACTTTTCCAAATCCACCTTTTCCTATTACTGATATGTATTCAAATGAGGTTTTTGTTACTATTTCTAATTTTTCTTTATTTTTATCTATTATATTTTGATTGTTTTGTATTGAATTTTTTTGACCCATTATATTATTTTATTTTTATTCTTAATAATCAACATTTTAGTATTAAATTATGTATTATAAAATTTAATTTTAAATAGTAAATTTAATTAAAAAATTATTTAAATTCTATTAATAATGTATTTTATCTATATATATAAAATAGAATTGTTTAAAAAAATGACTTTTAAATAAAAGAAATTATTATAAAAAATTTACTTTAATATAATTAATAATTAAAAAATTATATAATTAAAAAAATTATAAATTAATTTGATTATAAAATATTATTCTATAATTTTGTATGTCTTAATTTATGGCTTCTATAATTTTAAATATTAATAATTAATAAATTATAGAAATAAATTAATAAATTTTTATTAATGTTGATATAAAGTAAAAGAAAAAAGTATGTTGGTTTTTTTTTAAATTTGCTTTTATTGTTAAATAATCTGATAAAATAATATAAATTTTTTTTTATTTCCTTTACACAAAAATTATAAACATTAATTATTTTAATTTTTGAAAAATATAAAAAATATTATTATTCTTTATTTTATTTTTATATTTAATATTTTTTATTTTTAAGAATAAAACAAATATATAATTTTATCAAAATTTAATTTAATTATACAAATCATATAATTTATATTTATTAATAAAAAATTATATATAAATTTCTATTGAAAATAAAAAAAGATTTTTATTTCCTCTTACTTCTTGAAGTATCAATTTTAGTATTTTCATTATCCTCAACACTAATTCTAGAAGTAAGTTCTATTTCTTTATCTTTATTTTTTTTATATTGATTATCTATTAAAGGATTTTTCTTCGAATTTTTTTTATGATGATCATCACTATTAAACAATCCACCAAATTTATCATATTTCAAATCTTTAAATTTTTCTTTATCATAATGATATATACAAAAAAGTGAAAAATATACTGTAACAGTACCAAAACAAGCTAAAGAACAAGTAATACCACATAAACTTCTAGAACGACTTGATAAACTTGTAAAAACTTCAAAAATTATATTTAAATCATATTTTAAAAAAGCACAATCCATAAAAGAAAAAATACCTCCATAAGTAATAGCATCTTGACTAAAAGAATCTAAACTGTCTTTAAAATTTAGATTGATTTCTTCAATTTTGTCATAAATCTCGGAACTCATTTTATTAACATAAGAACTTATTTTATTTTGAGAATCTTCTATATTTGACATATTTGAATAATATGCTGAAAAAAGATCTAAGGCAAATTTAATATTTGTATTATCTAATCCTTCACATTCAACATAAAGTTTTGCTAAGTGATCTTCAGTAATTATATTATATACTTTATCAATTGAAATACAACATGTTGAACTAAATTCATCACATAGCGATTTTTTGGTATTATTCGAATTTATTCTTAATACCAAATTATCTATATTAACTTTATTTTTCCCATTACATTGTAAATTTGTAGGACTCCATTCATCATGTGTAGAATTACATTTAGTTCTTGTTTCATTATTTATGGAATTGAATAAATTTGTTATTAAATGTTGATTTGAATCTTCAATTAATTTTGAATTTGAAAATTCTTTTATTTTTTTTGATGCTTCATTTGCTGATAATAGATTTATATTTAAAGAATTTATATCATATTCCATTAATTTATTTAAATCTGAATATATATTTTCTAATGATTCAATTAATAAAGTATCCAATTTATAATTATTAATAAAATTTGTTTTATTTCCTAATAAACAATATTTTAACATAGGAATTGAAGTTCCATTTGGAATAATCATTGGTTTTTCAGAATTTAAATTTTCAGCTCCAAAAGCATAATTCATAAAACCAATTCCATCTTTAAATGCATAACTTAACATACCAAATGTCCCTCCATACATAAAAAATGAAAAAGAAAAGAATTTTACAGCATTCCATATAATTACTAATATTGATCTCATTAATTTTTGATCTTTTAAACAAACATATCCTACTAAAAATGAAATTCCAGCAATAGCTAAAATTAAAACTAAAATGAAATAAATTAATAAAACAATATAAAAAAATGCTTTAGTGACTTTTCTATAATAATCCCAATTATCCAAAATATATGGTCTAAATTTATCCCAATCTGAATTAATAGCAGTTATATCAGAAGATACATTTTTTAAACTATTAATATATGAATCAGCATTTAAAATAAGATCATTTATTTTCTCTTGAGCACTTTTTAACTTAGTAATATATGGATTAATTTTCTCTCTTATTTCAAGCATAATTTTTCCAAAAGAAGTATTAGGATCTGCAATATTATCTGTATTAATATAATATGAATTAAAAGTAATATTTAATTCTTTATCACCTTCTTCATTTATTCCATAAGTACCATTTGGAAAAATACTATATTTAATTTTATTTTCTTTTATCTTCTGTTTTAAATTCTTAATAGCTTCAATATATTCTCTTCTTCCTATTAAATTATCTTTTTCTTCCCAATCATCCCCAAGAGGATATAAAGTATTTCCTTCATTATTTAAAGTCATCAATTTTTCAATAAATTTACTTAAATTATCTAACTTACTTCCAATAAATTTAAGTCCATCCCATTTAGGATATTCCTTCCTTAATTGTCCTTCTTTCATATCCCAATAGAGTTTTTCAAAAGCACAAGTAGCCCCAGCTAAATCGACTTTAAATCGATAAACAAAAACATATCCACTAATACAACAAGCAATCATTCCAAAATAGAAAACAATAGCAACCCAAAAAGCTAACAATCGATATTGTTTAGCATGTAAAAAATCACAACAGCAACATTGATTAGCCCAACAAATCCAAAGGAAACCCCACATTAAAAGTGAAAGTCCAGCAATAACTACAAAAGTAAAATAAGGAGCAAGTCTATCAAAATATTCAGATTTATTATCCCCAGGATTTCCTTTTTTAATAGCAAGATTTATTAATGGTCTTGCATTATCTGTATATATTGTTCTATCATATGTTACTTTTTGTCCTGTTGAATAATAATTTCCTATATGCCAATCTGAATCTTCGAAACATACTAAATATGTGTCTTCACTTGATAAGAGACGACGTGGTTTTTTTATTTTTGAATTTGGTGTATACTATTATTTTTTTTTTTAAAATTTATATAAATTGTTATTTTACTTCTGATGGTAATGAAAATAATATTATTAGGATTATTGAAAGAAAAAATGTAATTTTGTGTTTGTTGGATATTGATATCATTTTTTTATAACTTATTTTTTTGATTTAATTTGAAATTTATATTTTTACGTAATGGTTTTTTTTTAATATTTAATTAAAATTTAATTTAAATATTTTTAAATATTAAATGGAATTTTGTCTATTTTTTCCTTTCTTCTTGTTTTGTATTTCTCAATTTTTATATTTTTTTAAAAATTTCATCAATACTACATTTTTCAGAACAAGAGATTGTTCTAAATAAGGATTATGCAATAATAAAGAATGTATTTCATTTTCAGAAATTCATTCTTCATCATTATTTATTTTCTTAACATTTTATTTTTTTTCCACTTTTTTAATTTTTTTTTAATATTAATTTTTTTTTCTTCTTTTTCAGGTTTAATACAAAAAGAATTTAATTCTAAAACTTTATTTTTTAATTATTAGATAAACTTAATTCATCAGGTGAATTAATATTTTTAATTTATCATTATTTATCTACATTTATTTTCTGTATTTTTTTTGATTTTCTATTCTATTTTCATTTAATGAGTTTTAATTAATGAATTATATAATTGGTTATGTATTCTTTTTATGTCTTTCATCTTTTTTTCTATTTTATTTATTATAATCCCTTTAACTTTAAAATCAGTGTTTAATGATTCCCAAAACAAAAAAAAAGAATTTTCATTATCAAGACATATATTTAATAAATCTTCATATTTTTCAACAAAAAATAATCATAATAAATTTTTTACTTTACATTTGTTTATATAAATAACTATCAATGCTTTTTCTATTTGTGATTAATTCAGATTTTGTGTTTTCAAAAAATTTTTGTTTATCTCTTTCATATTTTCTTTTATATTATTTAAATTTTCATTTAATAAATTATTATATTAATTACATGATAATCTAACTTTTAAAATTGAGCATAAATATATAGAAGTTTTTAAATTCTTATATCAATATTATTATAAATATAATTAATATAATGAAATATTATTTAATAAAACAATAAAATATTTGTAACAAAGTTTATTTATTAATTTTTAAATATAAAATAAATATTTTTTTTTATATTAAAATATATATTTTAATGACTGAGCTATTAGAAATTTATTCAAAAAAAATAAAAAATAATTTAGATAATATTGGAAATAAATTTGCACAATGTGAATTATGTTCCCCAAATGAAGCAGTTCCTATAATAAAAGAAATAGAAGAAATAATAAATAATAATGAAAGTCTAATAAAAAATTATTCTTTAGAAATAATAATGAATCATATTAATACTAATTCAGATGATACTATAATATTTAAAGAAGCATTATCAAAATATAAATTAAGATTAAAAAAATTAAAAGAACAAAATCAAAAAGATATATATTTAAAAATATATAAAAAAAAAAATGATTACTCAGATGAAAATATAAAATTTAATTCTTTTAATAAATTACAAAATGCAACCAGAAGTTCTTTTGAAATGCAAAATATGACAGGAAATATTTTAAGTGATTTAAATAATCAAACTAATAAAATGAAAGGAGTTAATAATAAAATAAATAATATGAATGAAGAAATAACATCATCTACACATTTATTAACTGGAATGACGTTAAGACAAAATCAAAATAAATTTATGATGATTATTTTTGGATTTGTTTTATTTATTATTTTTATAATAATAGCTTTTATCAGATATAATCAAAAGAAATATTAAATAAATTTTAATTTATTTATTACATATTTATGATATAAAAATAAAATGTATTAAAAATATTATTTTAAACTCAAAACAAATTTTGTATATAATATTTATTTTATTCATATATAAAAAAATTTATTCAAATTTTTAATACTATAAATTTGAAAAAGATTTAATAATATAATAATTAATCTTCAAAAATAAAATATTGAAATATATATTTAATAATTATTCGTAAACAACATATATACTTATAATATTTGTTGACAAATTTTGACCGAAGATAACAAGTGTATAACTCATAAAAAAATGAGATCTCATGATTATTAGATATCCTTAATTCAGTGGATTATTGGAAGGTTACATAAATAAATTAGAGTGAAATAAAATTTATTTAGATATTTTTTTTTTTATTTTGAAAAAATTTTTTTTCTAATATATATATAAAACTTTTTGAATCATTAATAAAAACTAAGAATTAATAACCATTGAAATTCAATAAAACACATCATTTTTAATAAATCCTTCAATTAATAGTTTTTCTAAATATAACTATTAAAATAAATTTAACAATATTATCAAAGTTATTTTAAGGAATAATTTTTTTAATGATTTATATAATTTTGATAAATTAAATTATTATCCTATTTATTTATTTAATATATTATTTAAATAGCAAAAAAATAATTTTTTTTAATCCATTTAAATTATTTATTATTTTATTGTTAAATTATTATTAAAATATATTAATTTAATTAATTTTTGTGTTTTGGTTTAAGAATAAAAAAAGAAAATATGTTTACTGCATTTATTTACAAAAATAAAAATAAATGATAAATATTAAAAATCAAACTTATAATCATTAATCTATAATAAAAAAATATAAATTATTTAATCATTTAATCAAAATTATAAACCCTAATGATAAAAAAAAATTTAAAAATTTATAAAATTATAATTTTTAAAAAACTCTCATATTTAAATATATATATCTTTCTCTAATTTGAGCCAAACTAACAAAATAAGCTAAAAAAAATAAGAAAAAAAATCATTCTAATTCTTCTGAACTAATAAAATGTACTATTTAAATATTTTTGAAATATATAAAAAAATGTTTAAAAATTTCAAATATTAAATAATAGTTACTTTAAAGGATAATATTTAAAGATTAAGGGATTCTTTTTCAAAAAAATTATAATAAATACAAACAATGGAGAAAAAGCAATCTAAGCCTAAAATTTTTAATATTAAAAAAGTAATAAATCAAAAAAAATGGACAAAAGAAGAAGATGAAGAATTAATAAAATTAGTAAAATCTCACAATGGTAAAAAATGGAAAGAAATAGCATCAAATTTTCATAATAAAAGTCCACTTCAATGTTTTAGTAGATATAAAAGAATTAGACCAGAAATATATAAAGGAAGTTGGAAAAAAGAAGAAGATAAATTAATTTTATCATTAATAGAAAAATATGGTACTTCTTGGTCAAAAATAAGTAAAATAATAAAAACTAGAAATGGAAAACAAATAAGAGATAGATATATTAATGTTTTATCACCAAATATAAATAAAAAAAAATTTACTCCTGAAGAAGATTTTTTACTTTTAAAATTATATAATGAATATGGCCCTAAATGGGCAACAATTCATACTTTTTTTAAAAATAGAACAACTGATATGATTAAAAATAGATTTCATTCTTCCTTAAAGAAAAAATATGAAAGTAAAATTATTAATAATGAAATTAATATCAATATTAATATTAATATTAATAATAATATTCAAAAGAGTAATAAAAAGAAAAAAAAAGAAAAAAATGATAATTCAAAATTAATTTTAAATAGAAGTTTTCGTTCAACTGAAGCAGTTTCTATTAATAATTTAAAGGAATCTTCGACAATTTCAAAATTGTCGTATCAACCTAATCTTTCTTTAAATGTTAATAATGAGAAAGATAATAGGAAAAATATTGAATTAAATGGAAATTCATTATTTAATAATAATGAACTTTATGGAATTCCCTTTGATGAGGAGTTTTAGCTTTTTATATTAATTAATTTTTACTATTATTTACATAATAGTAAATTTATTTTTTATTTTGATATTATATATATTTGATTAGGTGTTTAAATAAAAAATTAATTGTTTGATTTTTTCCTTTCTATTATATTTTTTTTTGTTTTTAAGGAAGAATCAAATCTTTAGCTTTAGTTTTTATTATATAGAATGGGATAATAAATTTGTAGTTATATGAATATTTAAATAAAAATATAAAAATAAAAATTACAAAAAAAAATATTTTATTTTATTTAACTTAAAATATACAAATATATAAAATAAGTTTTTATAAATGTATATTTTTTTTTGAAAATGATTCAAATCAATAAAATTAATTAAGATTTTGAAAATTTTGAATATATGGACTTCTTCTATATCTTCCAAGAATATTTCTTTTTAAAATTGTTTTAACTTTCTTTTCAACTTCATTTTCTAATCTTGAAGTATTATTATCTAAAATACTATTTTCTTGACTATCATCATTAATTTTTATTTGAATATTATTTAAAGGATTATTTACAATATTTTTTTTAAAATTACTAAATGAATTTCTCTTATGATTAAAAAGAACTGCATTATTACCATTATTAATTAAATTTTGACTTAAATTATTTCTTAATGCTTTATTCCTTTGAAACTTTTCTAAATAACTATTAATATTCTTATTTTTTGATAAATTTTCCAAATCATCATTATATTGTCTAAACTTACTAACTTTAATAGGAGAAGGACTTTTTCTTTTAAAAGGTGATAAATTTCTATTATTATTATAACTATAAAAAGAATTAAAATTATTGTTTTCTTTTCTAATTGAAGAAGGTGGATTTGATATTGTTGTTCTAGTATTATTCATAATATTATTCATATTTGAAATTACTTTTACAACTTTAGGTTTATAAGGATTTAAATCAATTTCATCTGCAGTTTGAAATTTTGGATTATTATAATTAAATACTCCATTATTATTTGCTATTTCTTGTCCTGCATTTAAAATATATTTATCTCTGTAATCTAATTGTTCTGTTAATAATTTTATTTTTATATCTTTTCTTTTTAATTCATTTTCATTTAAATTTTTTCTATGTTCTGAATTCATATTTTCTAGTAAATTTATGTAATATTTATATATTGAAACTAAGTTTTTTGTTTGAGGAGAATCCATATCTTCTTCTATTAAATCATTTATTTTTTTTTCAAAAGTTTTCCTCCTTGTTATTAAATTTGATTGATGTATATAACTATTTGATAAATTTTTTTGTTTTGTTTCTATTTCATTATTTTTTGAATCAATTAATTGTTTAATTACTGAAATATTAATAGTTGGATTAGAATTCATTTTAAATTCATCTTCAGCAATTTCCATTTTTATATTTTCAATTTCCATTTCTTTATCAATAATTTCATTTTTAATTCTAATTTCTTCTTGAAAATGTCTAATTAATTCATTTTGCATTTTATTATCTTCATTATCAAAGCTATTATCATTTTTATTATTATAACCATTATTATTATTATTATTAATATAATTATTATTATTCATATTAAGTAAATTACCATTTATTTTTTCTTTTAGAGCAATTTCATTTCTAACATTCATAATTTCTTCTTTTAAATTATCAATAATTTCATCATATTTTGAAAAACCAATATTATTATTTTGAACGATATTTTTTTGAACATTAATTTTAATATTTTTAGCTCTATTAGCATATTGTAAAGTATGCATAGTTTCATCAATACACATTAAACCAGGACTAATATTAGCAATCATAACAATTCTACAATTACCTGAAAGTGAATCTTGTAACATTCTAGTTAATTTTGAATCTCTCCATGGAATATGTTTACCATTTGATGTAAGTGCATTTATACAATTTCCCAATGCTAATAAACTCTTATTTATACTTCCACTTTCATTATTTATTTTTGATGTTGCTGATACTTTTTCACTTCCTGCTAAATCTACTAAAATAAATTTTCCAAAAGCTATTTTATTTATTAATGATAAATTTGAATCTTGACTTTCTATATTAATTTGTAGTATTGCATGTGAACGAGATGAATTTTCATTTTGTTCTGTTATACCTTCTGTTCTATTTTTATTACCATAAACTAATAATTTAAAAGCATCATTAGCACAAATAACTTGATGTAATGAAACACCATATAAAAATGTTCCTTTTTGTGGATCTGTTCTAATATCAATTTTATTTATTTCTTTTTTATTATCTTTTATATTATTTTTATTATTATTATTATAATTATTATTGTCTAATAAATCTTTTAATTGTTCATTATAAATTTCAATATAAGAAATACTAACATTATATTTAACATTCTTAACTTGATTTAAAGCATTAAATAAATCACTAATTGCTCTTATCATTATACCAGGATTTTTATCATCACCAACCATTGTATAAGTTTTACCTGAACCTGTTGCACCATATGCAAAAACTGTTGCATTGAAACCTTCCATTACTTTATTTATTAACATTTCTGTTGTAAAGTGATATATATCTTCTTGTGTTGTTTCTTCATCAAATGCAAAGTCAAATGCATATTGCTTTTCTTTTGTTTTTGTTATTATTAAATTTTTTTCATTGTTTATATATTTATCACCTTCTTCTGATTCTTTATATTGTATTGGATTTATTATTGTTAATTTTTCACGATTTTGAATTTTTATTGTTGAAATATTTGAAAATTGAAGTTCTTTTTGTGATAAAGGTCGTGAACGTACAGCTACTAACATATTATTTTTAATGAATTTATTTTCTAACTTGGAATTCATTTTTTATTTTTTTGGGGTTTTTTATTTTCTTATTTTGACTAAATTTTAATTATTAACAAAAATTAATATAAAATAATATATTTAAAAAATAACATATATAAAAAATATAATGATTATAATTCCAATATTATAAATAAAAAAAAAATTAAAAAAATGGATTCTCTAAAATTTGAAACAATAAAATTACCAGAACCAGATAAAACAAAAGGAAAACCAATAATGGAATGTTTCAAAAATCGTAAATCATCACGTCAATATAATTCATCAAAAAAATTAACACTTCAACAAATATCAGAATTACTATATTGTGCATATGGTAATAGTCACACTAATCAAATGAATCAAACATTAAAAACAGCACCATCTGCAGTAGCTTTATTTCCATTAGAATTTTATCTTTTATTCAAAGAAGGAATTTTTTATTATGATCCAGATAAAAATGAATTAATTCCTTGTGTTGAAGGTGATCATAGAGATAAAATTTCAATGGGACAAAGTTTTGTTAAAGATGCACATTTTAATTTATTAATTTTTGCAAATATGAAAAAAAATGCTCCTAGTGAGAGAGCTGATAAAATTTTAAATATGGATCCTAGTTATAGAATTAAATTTGCTTGTTTAGATGCTGGACATTGCTCTCAGAATGTTTTATTATATTGTGCTTCTGAAGATTTGAAATGTGTTGTTAGAGCTTCAGGAGATTCAGGATATTTTAAAAAATTGTTAAAGAAAGGAAATGATTATGAATATATTATTTCAATTTGTATTGGAGCTTAGGTATTTTTTTTATTAATTAATATTATTTAAATTTAGGGTTTATTTTTTTCCTTTTATTTGAGTTAAAAAATTTTTTTTTAATTTTTTTTATTTGTTAATAGTTTTAATATACAATTTTATAATTAATTAATATATATTTTTGTTGTATTTTGTATTTTTTTTTATACAATCAATAAATAATATAATAAGATGATTATAAGAAATATAAAACACCCTATAAAAATATTTTGACTCCATTTTTTACGTAATTTCTTTTGTGATATTTGCTGAAATTTTAAATTAATTTCTTCATCAAGAGAACTTTTCATTTTATCTATATCATAATTACTCTTTTCAGATTTCTTTGATACTATTAATGGAATTTTATTATCATTAATATAAAAATTATCTGCTAATTCTTCATCAATTTCAATTTTATTTCCATTTTCATCAATTAATATACCAATTTTAATATAAGAAGGATTATCAGAATAAAAATTAACAATAGGTTTGATTAATTTATTAAATTCAGATAACTGAAAAGCATAAGCTTGAACAATTTCTTTTAAAGTATATTTATCAGTAAATTTTATTTTAATATCATTTAATAAAGTAAAAATAACTTCATTTGAAACTGAACTTCTTCCTTTATTAATTAAACACATATATGTTATATCATTTACATTATCATAATAAAATATAAAATCATTATCATATATTATTTTCCCTTTTTTATTCTTTTTTATTTTATCAAGGAGACTTACACTTATTTGTTGAAAATTTCCATTATATATTGTATAATCTGTTAATATTATTTTATTTCCTCTTGCAATAAAAACATAAATAATTTCAAAAGGATATACAATACTCATTTTTAAAATTAATTAAATTTAACTTATTTAATTTTAAATGCTTATTTATTATGAAATTTTCTTTATATAAAAATTTTATTATTATATTTTATTTATTAGTAATTTATCCTAATATAAACATAATTCCAATAAAAAATA
>JAEEGK010006528.1_pt1 | contig 28065 bp, 25 predicted proteins | sample 8958771 | NCBI WGS metagenome assembly JAEEGK01 (sample SAMN16246547, study PRJNA631951) | gut metagenome | biome: gut microbiome; feature: rumen; material: SC-attached | host: Bos | place: Iran: Karaj | collected 2018-10 | reverse complement strand
GAGCGTCAGAAACATAATCTGTGCGTTGGAGGCGGTGTCCTTTTTGGGGTTGAGTTCCTGCATTTGGTTCATCGCCTTGAGACCGAGGGGCGTTGCGGCATTGTCGAGACCGAGCATATTGGCACTGAAATTCATCACGATGCTGCCCATCGCTGGATGGTCTTTGGGAATTTCGGGAAACAGTCGGCAGAAGAATGGACCGAACAGACGCGCCATCACGTTTGTCATGCCGCCTTGTTCGCCAACTTTCATCAAGCCCGACCACAGCGACAATACGCCCGTCAAGCCCAACGAAATTTCAAAAGCCGTCTTGCTCGAATCGAATGTTGCCGTTACCATCTGCGGGAATATGTCGCCGTTGCCGCCCACAATCCATTGGTATAGCGCGGCGAGAAATCCCAGCACAAAGAATGAAATCCAAATGTAATTCAGTACCATACAACGATAATTTTGGTTTTGCAAACGCCTACGGCGTTTTTTTTATAAACAAAAATTAAAACGAATTATAACGAATTATAGCGAATTAATTATTTATAAATTCGTTTTAATTCGTTATAATTCGTTTAATTTACGTTCCAAAAATCACGCCGCCGTAGGCGGTATGTGATAATTAATGTTTTCCACGAAGCTCCACGCGACGAATTTTGCCGGAGATGGTCTTGGGCAGTTCGGATACAAACTCGACGACACGCGGGTATTTGTAGGGCGCGGTCTCGTGCTTGACGTGGGTCTGAATGTCCTTAATCAACTCCTCTGACGGGGTGTAACCCTTGGCGAGTACGATTGTGGCCTTGATTGCAAAGCCGCGTACAGGGTCGGGAACGCCAGTTACAGCACATTCTACTACTGCGGGGTGGGTCATACAAGCATTCTCCACTTCAAACGGGCTGATGCGGTAGCCGCTGCTCTTGAATACGTCGTCGATTCTGCCCACAAACCAATAGTAGCCGTCCTCGTCGCGGTAGGCGACATCGCCGGTGTGATAGATTGTGCCATTGTCGGTAACTACCTGCGTATATAATTCGGGGTCGCGGAAGTATTCGGCAAAAAGTCCGAGCGGGCGGTGCTTGTCTAAGCGGATTACAATTTCGCCTTGTTCGTTGACAGATACCGACTTGCCGTTTTCGTCGATGATGTCGATGTCGTAATCGGGGTTGGGAACGCCCATTGAACCGGGCTTGGGATTCATCCACGGGAATGTGGCGAGCGAAAGTGTGGTTTCCGTCTGTCCGAAGCCTTCGTAGATGTTCAGTCCAGTGATTTCCTTCATCGTGTTGAATACCGACTTGTTCAACGCCTCGCCCGCCGTGGTGATGTGGCGGAGGTTGGAGAGGTCGTAGTTGTGGAGGTCTTCCTTGATGAGGAAACGGTAGATCGTGGGCGGCGCACAGAAGGTAGTTACCTTGTGCTTAATCATCATATCGAGGAGGTCGTGGGGCGTGAATTTTTCGTGGTCATACACGAATACGCACGCGCCCACAATCCATTGTCCGTACAATTTGCCCCATACAGCCTTGCCCCAGCCAGTGTCGGCTACGGTGAGGTGTATGTCGTTGGGCGTGAGGTTTTGCCAATATGCTGCCGTTGTGATGTGTCCGAGCGGATATGTGAAGTCGTGAGCCACCATCTTGGGTTCGCCAGCCGTGCCGGATGTGAAGTAGATGAGCGAAATGTCCGAATTTTTGTTTCTCTCGGGGGCTACGAAAGGCGCGGCGTTCTTGATTCCGGCATTGAAATCCTCAAACCCTTCCGGCACTTCGGGTCCTACGGAAATGAGTCTTTCGATGGTTGGGGATTCAGGCAGCGACTGTTTAACGTGGTCGAGTATAATTTGGTCGCCGCAGCAAATGATAGCCTTCACGCCGGCGGCGTTGTTGCGATATACGAGGTCGTGCTTGGTGAGAAGGTGAGTGGCGGGTATTACGATTGCGCCAATCTTGTGGATTGCTGTGATTGCAAACCAAAACTGATAATGCCTTTTGAGGATGAGCATCACGCGGTCGCCCTTCTTGATGCCGAGGCTCATAAGGTATGACGCCGTCTGGTCTGAATATTTCTTCATTTCGGCGAATGTGAACTTGTGCTCCTCGCCCTTGTCGTTTGCCCAAATCATTGCGAGTTTTTCAGGCTGCTCCAATGCCCAGGCATCTACAATGTCGTAGCCGAAATTGAAATTTTCAGGCACGATGACCTTGTAGTTTTTGCAAAAATCGCCCATATCTTTGAACGACGTCTGCTTCAAAAAACGTTCTAACATTTTAAAAAATAATATTTTTGTTGCATTCAAATAAATTGTCTTGTCTTGTTGCTACTCGCCCTTTCCGTTGAGTTTGCGCTGCAAAGATACAATTTCTTTTTCATAAAAACTAATTGTATCCTTAATTTGTTGCTTAGTCATATTGTCGGCGTTGTTTTTCTCCGCTTTTTTGTTGAGGCGGCGGGTGAGGTCGTCGATGATGTTCATATATGATATGAAGGCATCGTATGGCGTCTTAAACGGGTTGTGCTTGTAATCGAGATTGTCGGTGGACATAAAATAGAAGTAGTCGGAGCATTGCAGGCGTTCCCAGATGTCGGTGAGGGTGTCGCTGTTGGCGGCTTTCACGAGGTCGCCGAGGGCGGTAATCTTCCTGAGAGCCTCCTTTTGCAATTCGTTGCCCTGCCAAGGCGAGAGGTCGTGCTTGCGTGTCATTCCTGATACAGGCAATGTGGCGTGGTATGGCGCCACGGGTGCGTATTTGTGCGCAGCCTCGCTCACTGTACCAAATTCAAAGTAACCAGATTCTATGAGTATCTCGATGCATTTTTGGATAAAGGCTGGCACTTGTTGACGGTTGCCCGACGTGCCGTCCATATTTTCAAACGAGATGCCCATATACAGGATGTTGTCTTCGTCGTCGATTTCGTAGAGTTTGCTTGCGAGATATTCCGGCGTGAAGTGGCTGATGTCTTTGAGCGAATCGTTGAGTATGCGCGAGATGCTCACATTGCGTGTGATGATGTGCTGCCTCGGCTGCAACGGATTGAAATACACAAAACCCGCGCCCCTTGAATCAAGTCCGGGTCCTGCTCCTTCGGCAAGCACGGTGTCAAATCCGAGGTCGTAGGCTATTTTGCCTATCTTATCGGTGTATATGAGTTCGGTGTTGCGGAATGTCGAGGGTGATACACCTACAATGCGTTTCAATTCGGAGGCGTGTTTTTGCACCTCGTGTATGAACTCCTTTTCGTCTTTGAGAGCGCATAGCGAATGGTTGTATGGCATCCCGACAAATTCCACGCAGCCCGAGTCGGCAAATTGACGGTAACGCTGCAAATATTCCGGGTAATATTTTTCCTGGAACGAAAGCACCACGCCCGATACTGTGGCGGATAGTTTGAACGCCGTGCCGTATTTTTTAATCAACGTCTCCACCATATCGAACATTGGATTTACGAAGTCCGTATTTTTCTTCTCCGCGTCCGATTGAGTGGCGAGTTCGTCGAAGTAAAAATTGTTGTGCCCGATGTCAAAAAAGTCATATTTTTTCAATCGGAATGCCCGGTGTATGTTGAAATTCAAGCAGATAGTCTTCATTTTCCTTGTTTTTTGATTAAAATATTGGTGTTGTCGAAATTTTCACCGATGCTTCCATTGTCGGATGCATTGCGCATATCGATGAGTTCTTCATAGATATTCCTGATGTCGGTGGCGGTGAAATCCCATTTGATTTGCTTGATTTCCTCGCGTCCGCTGCGCGAAAGATGCTTGGCGAGCGTGGGGTATTTTATGAGTGAGTAGATGGCGTTTGCCATTGCGTCGTCGTCCCAATAATCCACCTTGATGGCGTTGTCCAATACTTCCGCTACGCCCGACTGACGGGATATGATTACCGGTATGCCGCTCCTGACAGCCTCCAATGGTACAATGCCAAATGGTTCTGATACTGACGGCATTACAAATACGTCGGTCATCGAGAAGAGTCGTCGCACGCCCTCCCTGTCGAGGAAGTCGGTGAAGTGGAATCTGTCGGCGATGCCGAGCCTTGCGGTCTCGCGTATCATTGCGTGGTACATATCGCCGTTGCCCGCCATCACGAAGCGCACGTCGTCCAATTCCTGCAACACCTTGTAGGCGGCGCGTAGGAAGTATTCGGGGCCTTTTTGCCGCGTGATTCGCCCGAGGAAGGTGATTATTTTGGGACCTTTTTTGTTGGGGATGCGGTGTATCGGCTTGAAGTCCACGGCGTTATATACGGTCTGCACCTTGTCGGGGTCGATGTCGTATTTTTTGACCACGGTGTCGCGGGTGAGGTTGCTTACGGTAATTACTGCATCAGCCTCCTTCATACCGTGTTTTTCGATTTGGAACACCCTGTCGTTGACGTAGTTGCCGCCGCTGCGGTCAAATTCGGTGGCGTGCACGTGCACCACCAATGGTTTGCCGGTCTGCTCCTTGATGGCGATGCCCGCCTCGTATGTGAGCCAGTCGTGGGCGTGGATTACGTCGAAGTCGTATTGCTTTGACAATTCTGTCGCCACACGCGCATACATCCCGGTTTCGGTGTAGAGGTTGGATGTGTAACGCCCTGTAAATTCAAATTTTGCGGGCTTTATTTCGTTGGTGTCGTTGATGTTGACATTTTCGGCGTCTTGGAGGTCGCTTATGGCGATTGTGATTTCCTTTGGTTTGCCGTCGATGTCGGTCATCATTCGCCCTTTCTCGTCAAAATAGACTTGGGACGGGTCGATGTCCCTTTTGATGAGTATTTGTTCTATCTGCTCCGCCTGTATGTATGGGTGGAGCATTGATGCTGTCTCTATATAAATAAGGTGATTCTTGGCGTCCTCCAATGACAATTGTGCAGGCGCAAAATCCCCCTTCACCTCAATCCTGACTTCCCTGTCGAGGATTTTGGCGTGGCGTTCCAGATACTTGTTGGCGCCGGCAAACTTGGTGTTGCGCACCTTCTCGTCGCCAAAAACCTTTGGAACTACAAATATGACTTTTGTGTCGGGTATGTGTCCGAGCCCCTTTACTATGCCGTGGCATGCCGTGCCGAGGCCGCCGGATATGTGCGGAGGAAACTCCCACCCGAGCATTAGCACTTTCATTTCAATCTAATAGTTTAAAACTGTTCGAGCAGCAACCTTATCCTGTTGATTGTGGCAATCGTGACTGCGCTCATAGGTGCTCCAATGCCTTCGTATGGCGGCATTGGGCTGTATTTTTCGTAAAAATTGGGAGGTATTGTTATATTGAGTTCGTTGTCAAAATACGAGTATAATTCTTTTGCCTTTTGGCATCCGTCGGCGCCTCGCAATTTGATGTATATCTCAGCGAGGAATCCGAGGTAGAATGGTGTGATGAAGCCTTCTGTTGCGTACTTCGGGGAATCGGCGTCGATGTTGCGGAGTCCTACCGGGGTGAGCAGTTTTTGCTCGATTAATGGCAAAACGATTGCAATCTTGTCGCTGTCTGCGATGGCGTATGGCAGGGCGAATGCGAGTAGCTGTCCCACGCAGAATGTGGTGTCCTTGTTGCCATCGGAATCTAAGCTGTTGGCAAAATATCCCGCCTTTTCGTCGTAGAATTTGCGTATGAGCGATTGTCTGACGATGTGTGCGAGCCTTGAAGCCTTGCCCGCATCGTCGAGGAAACGTGCGCTGCAGCACAGCTCGGCGTAAAACATCAGCGCATTGTACCACATAGCATTGATTTCTAAGTAATAGACCTGTTTGTCGCCGTTACGGAGCGACAGCAGTCCTTCTGTGTTGAGGTACAGAGTATTGAAACGGCTGCTGATGATGTCGTTGATGATTTTCTTGATGGTTTCGCCGTATTCGCGGTATATCTTGTAGCGGTCGTTTTGCTGGTAGGCGTATTGCTGCACCGACCATACAAACCACAATGGAGTTTCGGGCGCGTAATCGACGTTGCCGTTGCCGTATGCAAGCCCGTTGCGGTACATTTCGATGTAGGTGTTAGCCACATCGCGGAATAGGTTGAGATTGCCGCTTGGCAGGGTGAGACCGGCGATGGCTCCGCATACGTCCTTCGACCTTCGACTTACCGGCGGTATGGTCTCTATCACATGGCAGCCCATATCGTCGTTTCTGAGCATCTGTTGTGCTGCATGCAATACGATGTCGTCGTATGTAAGCCTTGGTTTTCGTTGGGATATTGCTTCCACAAACTTTTTGGCGAGGCCTTCTGTTTGCTGAGGAATGAGCGATGCGCTGAATATAAATTCTTGGCTCGATACCAATTCGATTTCAAAAAATCCGGGCATAAACAGGTCTTCCTGGTACGGTCTGCCCGCCTTGTGGTCGATAGGATATTCTATGTTGTAATTCCAATCGGGCGCGGTAACGAAATCCCCCGGCATGCTGGTCTGCATGTAGAGCATAGGCTCGTTGTCGTTGGGATGGTAGGCGATGCCGTTTTGGATGACGGTATTGCCCGTGAAGATGCGTGGGTCGCGGTGTCGGAGTTCGTCGATATACCTGAATGCCACTATCGGTCTTATGCGAATCTTGGCTGGCTTGTTGGACGAAATGAGCGTGTACCTGACAAACAATGTCGGTTCATCGGAGGCGAGCACCATCTCCTTGCGTAGTATGGCTTCGTCGCCAAGCGAGTATTCGATGGTGGGGTAGGGGTTGAAGTTGGCTGCCGATATGTATTGGTATCCCATCGGGAAATAGACGTTGGGATATTTGCGCACCGAGATGTAATAGGTGTTGCCGCCGAGCAGCACCGCGTCGTCGAGCGTGGAGAGCAGTATCTTGTTGCGGTCGTGCTCTTGGTCGTATATCGACAATATGCCGTGCCAGTTGCGCGAATTGCACAGCGTGATGCTTGTGCTGGACGATGCTCCAAGCCGGTTGGTGCTTATCACGTCCTTGCCAAGCGAATATTCCATGTCGGACGACATGGTGGGTATCAACGGTGGTTGTTCTGCCATGATAATATGTGTTTTTGCCAATATGCTGAATTACAAACGTTTAGCGACCCGCAACATTCGTGAAATGTCGTGGGTTTATTCCGACTTAAAGATAAATAAAATTTTTTGACTAAAAAAAGATGCAGGGCAATTTTTTTCTAATTTTTTTTAGTCGGCGGTTTTTATTTGTAAATTAGGTATTTTTCGCGTTTCTGGATAAAATCATTCAATCCTGGCTCCCACGTCTGCTCAATCTCCTGCTCTGTCTTGCCGTCGGCGAGCATCTTGGCGAGTGTCTTGTTGCCGTATAGTTTGCCGAGGAGGTTTTGGCTGGTGATGCACGTGCCGCCCGATATGCGGTACATGTCGATGAAGTATTTCAGGGTGAAACGTGTGCTGTCGGGATTGATGCCATGAAAATCAATGCCATAGCATTTTTTGCCCTCGTGCATCGGGTTGGTCTGCATGCCGGGGATGTCCTTGGGCGTGAATACATATTCGCCGTATTTCGGGTCGGGATAGCCAATGAAGGTGAATGGCGTCTCCGTGCCGCGCCCTACGCTTATGTTGGTGGCTTCAAATAGGCACAAGCTCGGATACAATCTCACGGAAAGATAGTCGGGCAGGTTGGGCGAGGGTTTCACTGGCAATTGGTAACGCATGGAGCGGTCATAATTTTGCACGGGAATTACCGTAAGGTCGCATTTGATGCCGCCTTTGAGCCAGCCTTCGCCGTTAATCATCTTTGCCAATTCGCCCACGGTCATGCCGTAGACAATGGGAATCGGGTCCATGCTTACAAATGATGCGCAACTTGCATCCCTTATTGGACCTGCCACATAGTCGATGTTTGGGTTGGGACGGTCGAGCACCAAAACCTTGACATTACTTTCTGCCGCAGCCTCCATTACATTGTGCAACGTGCTTATGTAGGTAAAGAAACGGCATCCAACATCTTGAATGTCATACACTACGTAATCAAGACCCGACATCTGTTCGGGCGTCGGCTTGAGGTTTTTGCCAAAAAGCGACACTATCTTCACGCCGGTCTTTTGGTCGGTCTCTGTGTTGACTTTTTCGCCAGGCTCAGCCGCACCGCGAAAACCATGTTCGGGTGCAAATACGCGCTTAACGTCCACGCCGCCTTCTATCAATACGTCAAGCAAATGATTACCAAATGCTTGCGCGGTGGGGTTGGCGGTGAGAGCCACGCGCTTGCCGCGCAATATGGGCATGTAAGCCGCAGTATCTTCGGCGGCTACTTGGATGGGTTTTATTACGGGTTGTTGCTGGGGAGTGACGGTGTCTTTCGTTACGGAGACACTATCTGAAGCCGTCTGTACGCCGCGAGCCGTGCCGCCCGATGTACACGATAGCACAGCCGCTGCAATCAGCGGCAATATCGCAAATCTGATGTATTTCATTTTCCTTGGCGTTCAATGGCTTTTGCTTCGTTCCACAATTCTTCCATCTGTTCGAGGGTCATGTCTTTGAGGCGCAGACCCTTTTCCTTGGCGCGGGCTTCGATGTGATTGAACCTCGAAGTGAATTTTGCGTTGCAGCGTTCCAAGGCGGTGTCGGCGTGGATGCCGTAGAGCCTTCCGGCATTGATAGTTGCAAACAGCAGGTCGCCAAATTCGTCTTCCGACTTGTCGGCGTCGCCTTTTTCGAGTTCTACTTTGAGTTCGTCGATTTCTTCAAATACCTTGGGCCACACGTCTTGTTTGTCGTGCCAATCGAATCCGGCGTGAGATGCTTTGTCTTGCAATCGGTATGCCTTGATAATTGACGGCAACGATTGAGGTATGCCGCCGAGGACGGTCTTGTTGCCGCCTTTTTCTTTGAGTTTCACTTGCTCCCAAAGTTTCGATACTTCCTCCGGGGTCTCCGCCTTGACGTCGCCAAAGATGTGCGGATGGCGGAATATGAGTTTTTCGTTCAGTGCGTCAAAAACGTCTGTAAGCGCAAATTCGCCTTTCTCCTCGGCGATGAGCGCGTAGATGATAATGTGCAACAGGACGTCACCGAGTTCTTTTTTGCGGTCGGCGACATTGTTTTCCATTATCGACTGCGAAAGTTCGTATACTTCCTCGATGGTGAGGGTGCGGAGTTGCTCGTTGGTGAGAGCAGCGTCCCACGGGCATCGTTTGCGCAATACCTTGATGGTGTCGAGCAAGCGGAAGAATGATTCTGATATATTGCTGTTTTCCATTGTGTTATGTTGGTTGGTTGTTTTTTATTTGTTGTTTATTAAAAGCTATGTTTAGCGATAATTATGCACCAGTAATAGCCATACGAGCCGCCTTTTGCCATTCCAATGCCGATGTCGTAGCAATTGCTCCAAAAACTGTCGATGCCGAGGAGGTGGCGGCGGTGACCGGCGTTTTCGTTGTCTTCGCCGTCGTCGTTGATGAGTTGGATGATTGTGGACTTGCCGTCGGGGATGCCGGCGGATATGCTTTCAAAATAATTGCTGCTGAAATCTTCGAGCCAGTTGGCTTGCAACTTGTATCCGGCGGCGTTTATCTTGAAATTGATGCCGCTGCCGTCGGGGTCAACGTGTCCAAAATAATCGCGGGTTGCCATGTCCTGCGCCTTCTCCTGCGCCACTTTTGCGAGGGTGTGGTTCCATTTGAGTTCGGGCATGGCTTTCACGCCGCTGAGGTTCACGCCGATTTCCTGGCTGTAACGTGCAGGATTTTTGCGGACAGCATTGAGGTATACAAATGCGTTTTCGACTTCGTTGGAGGATTTGCTGCCGCCTGATGACGGTACGGATGGGCCGTTGTTTCGGTTGGTGGAAGAATTATTGTTTGACCTATTGTTGTTTTGCTTGTTGTCGTTGTAATTATTTTGCCTATTGTCATTATAATTATTGCTATTGGACGAAGACGAACCCGACAGCGGTGTCAACAGTTCCGCGCCAAAATCTTGCACGCAATTGTAGCCGTACACCTTGTGCTTCTTGATGCTTGTGCCCATTGCATTGTAAGCTCCATTGAGGATGCTTTTGCGGTGACCAAGGCTCGAGGTATTCTCGTCAATTAGCAGCTGCATTACAATATCAAGAGCGTCGGAGTATCCATAACTACAATTTTCGGCAGCTGTACCACATTTGTAATATTTGCGTATGCGGGTGAAACATGCTGTGCCGTCAGACGAATTGTGGCCAATCATTCCGTGCGTACCCATGTCTTCGGCGTGGATGGCTGCCGTGTAGCAAAGGTCTTTTTCGGGATATAGCATCGGACGGTTTTTCACCTGTTGCAAATCCCTTTTGAGCGATGCGACGTATGACGAACTGCCTGTGAGGTATTTGGCGGCGTATGTGCGCATGAATTTAGGTCCGTCCATACGGGCAAGGTTGCAATATAGAAATACAAGCTTCTCTTGCTGCGTAAGGTTGGTGTTTTGAGCGGTGTTGGCCTTTGCAAGTTCCTGGTTGCTCCATTCTGAAAAAGACTGCGCGTGGAGTCCTTGCATCGCAAGCAGCAATGCTACGATTGTAAGAATCTTCTTCATACCCTGTAAAAAATTTTAGTCTTTGTTGAGGTTGCTGGGGTTGATGTCCGGGTATTGTCCGGCTCTAAACCTGAAGTCGTCCTTGTTTAATACGCCCGACATCATGTTTCCCTTGAGCTGGTCTGTAGTGTATCCTACGGCCTTCATTGGCACGTCTTTGCCGTCGATGCCACCGGCTTTGCTTAAGCTCTTGTCGTAGACGCATCGTTCGATTGTGCCGTCGTTTTCGCGTCCGCATATCGAACCGAAATATGACGAGCCGTCGATGACGCCTAAGAACAAGCTGGATGTCGTGGTGCCGGAATTGTATCCAACAATGCCACCCACGTAGTAGGCTGCGGAGAGGTCGCCACGGCTGATGCATGATGTGATGGTGCCCTGTACGTTGTCGGAGCAAATTCCTCCTACAAATGCCTGCGCCTTTATCGTGCCGAAGTTGCTGCACATTTTTATTTCGGATGTCGACTTTGCCACGCCGATGATGCCGCCGGCGTTGTTGCCGCTGGAATTGATCGTGCCGTGGTTGACGCTGCCTTCTATCTTGCCGCCTTTGCCTGCGATGCCACCAGCCGCGTAAGAGGCGTCCACGTTGCTTTCGTTGACGCACAAGGTGATTGTGCCGTCGTTGAAGCCTGAGATGCCGCCCGAGCAGTCGCCGCCATTGATGGTGCCCGAATTGAGGGATTTGTTGATGAGGGCGAATGAATTGCGTCCCGATATGCCGCCGGTATTGTCGCGCCCGGTGATGGTGGCGAGATTGGTGCAACTGTTGATTGGGGCGTTGTTGCTGCCTGCGATGCCGCCTACGCAGCTCAGTCCTGTCACAATTCCAGCTTTGCCGTTGGTGCAGCTGTCGATGCGTCCGCTGGTGCTGCCTGCGATGCCGCCCACGTAGTAGTCGCAGTTGATGGTGCTATTGTTGATGCATTGGGCAATTTCACCGTTGTCAAATCCGCAGATACCGCCGCAGTAGTTGGCGGCTTTGATGAGCGACGATTCTGTCCTGCAAGATTCGATGCGCCCTAAGTTGAATCCGCAGATGCCGCCAGTGTAGTAGTGACCATGGATTTCTGCGCCGTAGAGCTTGATGTTTTTCACGACACCTGTGTTGTAGCCAATGAACCCGATGTTGTCATAGTCGGGGTGGTTGCAATGGAAGCTGTGTATGAGCTTGTTGTCGCCGTCGAGTATGCCGTTGAAAGGCGAGAGAATGTTGCCGATGGGCCATATATCGCCGTCAGACGGGCATGTGATGTCGTTGGCGATTTTGAAGTGCACGTCCTTGAATCCGTCGATGCAGGCGTAGCCCTTGTAGTTGCCGCCGAAATTGACAGCCTCGCTGAATTTGCAGAGGTCGTCGTATGAGCTGATGAGCAGTGGCTTGTCGGCAGTGCCGGATGGCGAGAGCGACGGATTGCTGATGCGCATCATTATCTCTTTCTTCACCTTGCCGTCGGTGACTACAAACACCACAGCACCCTGCTTGAGAGGCAGTGCCTTGTCGTCTTTCACCTGCAATACGTCGCTTTGGCGACATTCGTATTTTACGCTGTCGATTTTGTCAAGCTCGATGAACGACATGAGAGAGCGCACGTGTTCGCCTTTGCCCACAAATATTGGGGTGGACGCCACTACTGCCTCGCTGTATGTGTCGGACGAGAGTATCCTTGGGTAGAGACGGTCGGCGAATACGAAGTCGATGTCAAAACCCGTCTTGCCCTTGAGTTTGTCGCCTATCATGTTGGCGGTTGGTCGGCCTTCGGTGTGAGTCAATTGTGCCAGTTCGTTGTCGCCGATTGCGGTATTCTGTGTGCACATCTGGTTGTCGAAGAAGCAGTTGGTAATGTTGCCGCCTATCGCGCCGCCGCAAATAGCTCCTGTGTAATCTTCGAGACCGTCCACGCTGTTGGTCTGCATGTTGTATGCAATGGTGCCGCCGCTATTGAATCCGCAGATGCCGCCGCAGTAATAATGTCCGCGCAGTGGCAGAGTGTTGATGCATTTTTCCACCGTGCCAGTGTTGTAGCCGCATACCGCGCCGGTGTAGTCGCCGCCAAATATGTGTCCGCCCACGAGGCACACCTTGCTGATGGTGCCATTGTTGTAGCCGAAAAGTCCGCAGTATTTGTCGAGGGGGCGCATTATGTTCATATTGGCTATTACATGACCAAAGCCCGAAAAATTGCCGTTGAAAGGTGCGTTTGGAGTGCCGATAGGCTTCCAGTTTTCAGATTCGGGGATGTACACATTGCCCATTAGACCAAAATATACGTCCTTGAATCCGTCTATGCAGGCTATGCCGTCGTAGCTGGTGCAGTAGTTGACAGCGTTGGCAAACTGTAGGAATTCCTTGTAGTTTTTGATTCTAATTGGGGAGTTGGCGATGCCGGTGGTGAGAGCGTGCGGCATTGTCGATTTGAAGATGACGTTTCTTGTGCAGTTGCCGCCTTTGATGATGATGGAGAGGCAGGTGCTGCCTTTGAGTTCGCATTTGTTGTCGTCTATCTCGAGGAATGTGGTGTTTGACGATTTGTATTCCACGCCCGGAGATTTGAGGATTTCAAAATTTTTGGTGACGCCCGCCGCTGTCTGTCCGTCGGGCAGTTTCACGGGGGAGAGGGCGGCGCGGAGTGCGTCGCTTAGGGACGATATTTCAAGACGCGGGTACAGGTTTTCGTCTATCACGTATCCGTTGCGGTCGTAATTGAGCCCCGCCACAATCTGCGAGGTGGGCAGACCCTTGATGTTTTTGTTGTCGATGGTGCCGCATCCTTTTTTGAGCGGGCAAGTCTGCATGTCGTATACGCAATTGGTGATTGTAGTGCCGGAATTGGCGTTGGAGCCCACAATGCCGCCGCAGAAGTTGCCGTTTTGCACGTATCCGATGTTGATGCAGTTGGTAATGACTCCGTTGTCGTAATTCTTGCCAACTATGCCGCCGCCGTAGTTGTTGCAGAATATGTTGGCGGTATTGATGCAGTGGTCTATTGTGCCCGAATTGTGGCTACAAATACCTGCACCATAATACTCTACGCTCACCATGCCGCCAGCGATGACGAGGTTGCGTATAGTGCCGCTGTTGTATCCGAAAAGCGTGCCCGATTTTCCGCCAGTCACCATAAAATTTTTGATGGCGTAGCCCTGCCCGTCAAAAGAGCCAGCAAAACGCGCCGAATAGTTGATGCCGATAGGAATCCACACGCCACCCTTGATGCTTGCGTCGTTCTCATCGACGTAACATTCCATGTCGATGTCGTTGGCGAGCACCACGGTCTTGCCCGTGAAATCGTATGGCGAGAAGAAGCCCGTTGTACCGTTTACGAGCGCGGCGAGGCCTGCAAGTTCGTTGGGCGTTGTAATTTCGTACAGTTCGGCCTTGATGTTGTCGACATACCAGTCGATGACAGGCTTGATGGTGCCGTCGGGGTTATAGTCGATGGCTAATGTCCTGCCAGACAGCAGCAAAAACAATATAATTAATATGCGTCTCATGACTTTCAATGATAAAATACGTAAAAATCTCCTCAAAGATATTCAAAAATAATGCAAAAAAGAAAAAAAGAGAAGATTTTTTTTTCGATAGGGGTTAAAAGGGCGGTCAGTAATCGTTATTTGCTGAAGAATGTCAGGAGCAAAAGAAGAGTTTTTTGTGTGGAAAGCAAAAAATTATTATCTGTGTTTTACTGGTCTCACCGATTGCCCGTAGTACCTGAAACTATTGCTGAACGGATTGATGAAGCCAGAATGGAAGTAGAGTAGGGGAGCGTTGCTTGGATTGTCGGTGCAAAGTGTCGACGACCAGTAGAAACCGTAATTGCCGACGTGCGTGGGGTTGCCGTCATTGCCATTGAAACCGGCGGCGGGCAAGAAAATCTCGTTGTCGTTCTTCTTGCTCTTGAAAATCCTGCCAGCCACGCCTTTGTCTTTGTAACTGACCGTCCATTCGTTGGTGCAATTGTCCATAAGCTCCTTAAATTGGTCTGCAGTCGGGATGTGCCATTCTGGTCCCCAGATTGCATTTGCGGCGTCGTCGGCATCTTCAAGCACTTTGAGACGGTCGGTGTAGCCATCGTTGCCGTATGACGACTTGTTGCAATATTTGATGAGCTTGTTGTAGTTGCCATCGGCATATTGATAAAACGACCAGTCGTATTTTGGTTTTGAATCGGTCTCGCCCCATGCAAAATAGTCGCCGGGCTGCCATGGATTGTCAGCACCGATATTGCATGTAGCCCACAATGTGCCGGAAGGAAGACCAAGGTCCACATATTCGTGTTCTTGCTGTGCGGATGCGATTCCAGCGCACCAGAATAAGGATGTCAGAAGCAGAAACAGGGCGTGTAGTTTAGGTTTCATAGTTATAAAAATTAAGATTTTGTGCCGCAAAGATACCCTTTCCAATGCAAAATTACAAGGCAAAAACATTTTTTTTCAAATAAAACCCAAAAAAAGTTCCGATTTATCAAATAAATGATTACCTTTGCCCTTTTGAAAAAGTGGTATAAAAACACCGCTGAATATTAGCAAATGGAACTTCAAAGCATCAAGCAACGTTTTGGCATCATCGGCAACGACCTCGCGCTCAACCGCGCACTCGACATAGCCGCCCAGGTAGCACCTACCGACATCTCTGTGCTCGTCATTGGCGAGTCGGGAGTCGGCAAGGAAAACATACCCCAGGTAATCCATGCCCTGAGCGCACGTAAGCACGGCCCTTACATTGCCGTCAATTGTGGTGCAATCCCCGAGGGCACGATAGACAGCGAGCTGTTTGGGCACGAGAAAGGTTCGTTCACCGGCGCCAACGAGTCAAGAAAAGGCTACTTTGAAGTGGCAGACAAGGGCACAATATTCCTCGACGAAGTTGCCGAACTGCCTCTAAGTACGCAAGTTAGGCTTTTGCGCATTTTGGAGAGCAAGGAATTTATGAAAGTTGGCTCGAGCAAGGTGCAGAAGACCGACGTGCGGGTTGTGGCGGCCACCAACGTCAACGTGGCAAAAGCCGTCAAGGAAGGTCGTTTCCGCGAAGACTTGTATTATAGGCTCAACACCGTGCAGATCAATATGCCGCCGCTCCGCGAACGAGGCAACGACATATTGCTGCTATTCAGGAAGTTTGCAGCCGACTTCGCCGAAAAATACAATATGCCCGTCATCAGGCTCGACGACAGTGGCAAGCAGGTGTTGCTCACATACCGCTGGCCCGGCAACGTAAGGCAGCTCCGCAACATCACGGAGCAGGTGTCGATAATAGAGCAGCAGCGCGACATCACCGGCGAGATACTTGTAAAGTACCTCCCCGACTACAAGGAAGACACGCACCCCGCCATTGTGCCGGCGCATCAGGCAGGTGGCAATGCAGACTTCGCTTCGGAAAGGGAGATATTATACAAGGTGTTGTTTGACATGAAAAACGACATCGCCGAACTCAAAAAAGAAATGAAAGACCTCATTGGTGGCGGCGCAACGCAGATGAGGGACGACGACGACGCGGTGTACATCCAGCAAGATGATTACAGCCCGTATGTCACTATCAATGACAAGCCGATAGTGCAGTCGATGCACCCGAAGATGGATTCTATTCATCACGACAATGTAATCGACACCCATGAGATAACGCACCATGACAGCCTCTCGCTCACCGAATCGGAGTGCAACCTTATTAAAAAGGCACTTGATAAGCACGGCGGCAAGCGTAAGGCGGCGGCGCAGGAGCTCGGCATTTCGGAACGGACGCTATACAGGAAACTCAAAGAATACAACATCACATGATTAAGACACGGAGAATCCTCATAGCGGCAATGATTGCAGTATTGATGGCAACTATTACAGCTTGTGGCATATACTCCTTCACGGGAGCGTCATACGGCTCGGCAAAGACAGTGTCCATCGATTACTTCCAAAATAGGAGTACATACGTCAATTCGACCCTGAGCTCCAAGATAACGGAAGACTTGAAAGACCGCTTCATGAGCCAGACGCCGCTCTCGCTCGTCAAGGAAGGCGGCGACCTCCACTTTGAAGGCACAATAACGGGGTACACAATCACCACCGCAGCCATCAAGGCGGGCGAGACGGCAGCAAGCAACAGGCTTACGATAACATTGAAGGTGACATTCACCAACCAGACCGCGCCAGAAAACGACTTCGACAAGTCGTATTCGCGGTACGCCGATTACGATGTTTCAAGCTCGTTCTCGTCGGTGGAGTCTGCGCTTGTGGACGAAATAGTTGAGTTGCTGATAGACGATATTTTCAACGACTCAGTGGTCAATTGGTAGGAAATTTGGAAAAACAAAAGTATAAGGAACTAAAAAATATAGCATTGATTATGACCTCAAAACAATTCTTCAAATACCTCGTGGAGCCGGAGCAGCTCAACGACAGCTCCGTTGTGGAGATGGAACAGCTCATCAAGCAGTTTCCATTCTTCCAGACGGCGCACCTTCTGTACCTGAAGGCACTCAACAGAATCAACCCCAAGCTTGTGAAGGAAAAGCTGCCCAAGGAATCTCTGTTTGTATCCGACAGGTCGGTGTTGCATTCCATACTCCGTCCCGCAGCAGAAGCCGACGACAAGAAGCCGGCAGCAAAACCGGCGGCAGCGGTAGCGGCGCCATCTACGCCCAAGCCCGAGGAGAAGAAGACTGAGGCTCCCAAGCCGGAGGTGAAGAAAACTGAGGCACCCAAGCCAGAAGAGAAGAAGGATGAGGCTCCCAAGCCGGAAGAAAAGAAAGCACCGGCTGTTAAGGTGGAAGTCAGCGCACCTGCGCCGGCGGCAGAAAAGGAGAGTGTCGTAACCACAAAGACCACCACCACTGTCGTTGAGACCCAGACCGAGAAGAAAGCCCCCGTGATAGAGGTGAAGGAAATCAAGGAAACTAAAGAACCCAAAGAGCGTGTCGTCGCAATGCCCAAGGCGCAAGAAGGCGGCGAAAAGAAGGCTCTCTCCAACGAGGAACGCAAGCAAAACCACGAAAACCTCGTCAAAGATTTCTTTGACCTCAAGGACAAGGAACAATATGAAACTGTTGCCACCAACGTTGCGGAAGACGGCTCGATAAAATCTGCCGCCGCCGAACTCGCCGCAAAGAGTCAGATAGACCGTGGCACGGTAATCAACGACAGGACTGCAGCTGCTCAGCAGACCACCACAACCACCACCGTGGTGACCACAGTAGTGGAGAAAACCACCAAACCAGCTGAGGATAACTCTAAACCCGAGCAGCCCAAGGAGGAAGCTCCGAAGGCAGAGCGTCCCAAAGACGGCAACAAGGACGAAATCCTCGACAAGATCGCAATGCTCCGCAAAGAGCGCGAGGAGGCCAACCGCAAACGCATCATTGCCGAGGAGGAGGCCAAGAAGACCAAAGCCGCCGCAGAAGCAGAGGCAAAGCGTGTAGCCGAGGCAGAAGCTGCCGCCGCAAAAGCCAAGGCTGAAGCCGAAGCCGCCGCAGCAAAGGCAAAAGCGGAAGCCGAAGCCATTGCAGCAAAAGCTCAAGCCGAGGCAGAAGCCGCCGCAAAAGCTCAGGCAGAAGCAGAAGCCGCCGCAGCAAAGGCGAAAGCCGAGGCCGAGGCAGCCAAAGCGAAGGCGGAGGCTGAGGCACTTGCCGCCAAGGCAAAAGCAGAGGCCGACGCAGCCAAGGCCGTCACCACAACAGTGACCACTACAACAGTGACTGAGACCGTGACCACCACGGTAGAACCCGTAGTAGAGGCAACAGTTGTAGAGGAAGTGAAACCCATCGAACCCGCCAAGCCCGCCGAGGAAGACAACGAAATGTCGGCGGCTGACAAGCTCCTCGCCCGTCTCAACAAGTACAAGAGTACGGAGCCGGAAGCCCCGAAGTCCGATGGTCCCAACCTCATCGACAAGTTCCTGCAAGAAGACCACCACCTCGACCGCAACCAGGAAGTCACTCCGGGAGACATGGGTCAGGATTCAGTGAAGCAGCCCGAGCTCTACTCCGAAAAGCTCGCTAAGCTCTACATCCAGCAGGGACACTATGACAAGGCAATTGCAAGTTATGAAAAACTTAACTTGAAATATCCGGAAAAAAGTGCTTACTTTGCAGCGCAGATTGAAGAAATCAAGAAACTAATGAACAACAAACAATAATTAATAAAAATGTACACAGTTTTAATTGCACTTATCGTAATCGCAGCAGTACTTTTGGTACTCATCGTACTCGTTCAGAACTCCAAGGGCGGCGGTTTGGCTCCAAACCTCAACGCCGGAACACAGTTTGGCGGTGTAGCCGAACAGAAAAGCAAACTTGAAAAATACACTTGGGGACTCGTCATCATCGTGGCTGTCCTCAGCATTGTGGCAAGCGTGTCCAACGGCTCCAAAAACCAGGACAATCAGGAGTCAGGCGTTAGGGACATTATGATCAATCAGAACGTTGTTCCCCAGGCACAAACCCCCACTGCCCCCACCATGCAGCCCGCAGAATAATCACCTGCACTCGCAACGACACAAACAGACCGCCCCACCTGAAAGATTCAGGCAGGGCGGTCTGAGTTGTTTATTAACAGTAATTAACTAATTTTTGCGGTTAGAATCGTTGCCGACATCGTTATGTTGTGGGAGATTTGATGAAAAAAAACACCGCCGCCCGACAGGAGATGCTGTGAGCGGCGGTGGTAAAATATTTTTATATTATGAAAGAAACAGAACCAAATTTTTTCGGCAAGATATTGCCGTATGTGGTATTTATACTATTGCTGCCGTTATCGTTGTTTTATATGACAATAACGGTGATGGTAAATTTTATCCGAAAAATCTTTCAAAAGTGAACCTTGCTGGGAATACAAAAGCCGCTTTCAAATAACGTCTGCGCGTGTGTCGTTCCTTAAAAAAGCGATATCCAAACCTCAAATTCCACTTATCAACCCATGCAGGATAATAATCCATGTCGCCTTGAGCAACTTGATGTATAAATCCGCCGCAAGTGAATCCAACGCCCTTGAAGCCTTTCTCCTTAGCCAATATAAGAAATTTCTCTTGCATGACCGCTCCCATCCCAACAATCAAAAAGTCAGGATTAACCTCGGCAATGTGCATCGCCTCTTGTGCCTGTTCCTCCTGACTTGAAAAATAGCCATTGCGAAAACCAATGATATTTAATCCTGTCCATTTTTCTTTGAATATTGCGACAGCCTTTTCTACTTGCTCCTGTTTTGACGCGACAATATAAACACTCTTGTTGTTTTGCACTGCATAGTCAAATAATTGCGGTGCAACCGATGTCATATCAAAACTCCGCCGTTCTATTTTCTTGCCATATAGCATCCTTATTGCCGCCACCAACACCGACCCGTCCGCAAATATTCCGTCGAACTTTGAAAACAAGTCCTTGTTGTCGAGTGCGTCAAGATAGGATACGGGATTGAGGAAAGTGAAGATGCTACCTTCGTGCTGAAAAAGAGAAAATATATCAGCGGATTTTGTTTCTAATATCTTTGATACAAGCATTATCGTTTTTTAATATGATACGATTGCCAATTGATATTATTCTCTTGCAATGTTTTGAGACAAATAATCTAATGAACGTTTTTTTTCTTTATCTATTAATTCGTTAACAGGATTATAATTGATAGGTTGTTCCATAATGTTGCTCATCTCAGACATGTCAGTGACAATACGGTTTTCTAATCCAAATTGACATAATAAATACGTTAATTTCTGTTTGTTCATCTCCCTCACGATTGTGCAAAACTGTTTGTTATATTTTATCGAAAACACGCTTCCGTGAAATGTATCTGTGATAATGTATGCAGCATCCCTAAAATATGCCAATACTTCAAATGGTGATGGCACAACCACATCATCACACCATGGGAAATAATGACCAATAGACAACAATCTAAGACCTTTGTCTTTCGCGAACTTTTTAATATAATCTATTTCGTTGTTATCTGAAATTCTTCCTGGATAAGAGTAAACAATGATATAATCACTTTGATGTTTTAATGTCGGAACCTGCGATGTATAGTCATATATTAACACTGGATCAACATGCAAACTGGGCGTTATTCCAATCAATGATTGTACAACGGTTCTACTATTTTCATCTCTGACAGATAAAGTCTTGATATTCTTTATTAAAGATGCTATTTCGTCTTTGATATTCAGTTTTTCTAACTTTTCAATTGTTGTCGCTCCAAATGATGCCGCGTATGTTATCACCTTGTCGGCATCTAAATTTGCGCCATACAACTGAGGAGAAAATCCGAACCATGTTTTTTGTACACAATTAAACACCTCGTCGCTGCCAATGACAATTATATCAAAGTGTCCTTCTGTAACTCCTTGGCGAACTCCTAAATATGGTAAAAATTCTTTAGTAAAACGCTTTTGGAACTTGTATATGGTCGAAAATCTTTTTATAACATCTATGCCCCACAGTCTTTTAATTAGGAGTTTACCTTTGTTAAAAGTAGTTTGTTCGTATCCAGGCAATTGTTTGCCAGGAATTATGTTAACGAAATCACACTGATGTCCAAGTGCTTCGATGTTTTTCTTCAAAGAATATGCTTGGAGAAATGAGCCATAGTTTTTTATCTCCTGCATGGATAGAATGCCAATTTTCATAATTATTATACAGTTTTAGAATAACATACGTCGTATCTGTAGTTGCAATGCAAATAGTCGTGGATGAACAAAGCATATAAATGCTCTATATCGCTCTTTTAGGTTTACAGGTGCAAATATTGCTTTAAACGAGTAGCTTCTTGTTGTTTGATAGCATTTTGAAAACATTTCAGGATAATCTTTTTTGGCATTTGCAAGAATCATCCAATTATACATATCGTCGGACGTATGCCATTTAGCGTATTTATGAGCTTCAACGAATCTATTGTCTGTTTTCAATGTTTTTTCAATCTCATCAATTGCTTTTAATGCCATTGATGCCTTATGTATGGCGAATTTTGTCATTGCACTCGAGCTATTATCTCTACGGTAACAATATATTTTGCGTTGTCCAATAGCAACCTTTTGTGCATATTTAAACGCTGTAACATTGAAATTAAAACCTTCGCCTATATACAAATCTGTTCGAAATAATATGTTATGTCTTTGGAGAAATGTTCGGCTAAATATTTTGCAATAACATCCAATAGGGATATCATAATATAGGATTTTTTTTACGGTATCTTCACCACTGTACAATCTAATCCTATCTTTTTTGGTTTGTGATGTTTTATAAAATGTTGTGAACATTTCAGTTGTAAGTGCAATCTCTACATTATTTTGCAAACATAAATTCAACAAGTATTCGACATAATCCTTTTCGAGAATATCGTCAGAGTCTGCGAAACATATATAATCTCCTGCTGCATTTTCGATGCCTGTATTCCGTGCTGCACTTACCCCTGAATTATTTTGGTGTATTACTTTGATACGAGCATCCTGTTTCAAATAATTATCGGCAATAGCTCCGGATTCATCGGTTGAACCGTCGTCAACCAAAATTATCTCCATATTTTCATAACTTTGGTTAAGAATAGAATTGATGCATGTTTGCAAATATTTTTCCACATTGTATATGGGGACAATGATAGATACGAGATGGGTATTCATTTTATAATGTTTCAATCAGTTTTAAATACTTGCTTTTAAAAGATTCAAATGTGAAATTATCCTTATATATTTCTCTGCTGCGTTCGCACATCTTTGTATATGTAGTAGAATCAACATTGACAAGATTATTTATCACATTTATTAATTCGTTCCAATCATTTGCAATGAATGCGTTTTCTCCTTGATGCGCTATTTCTAAATTTCCACCGACATCATTGGTGATGATGGGAACACCACACATAGTAGCCTCTAATAATGTAATTGACAATCCTTCAAATTTCGAAAATAAAAGAATATAATCGCTTTGCGTCAACAGACTTGTAATGTCATTGCGGTATCCAAGACATTCGAATTGCTCGTCATCAGATACAAGTTCCTGCAATTCCTTTAAGAAAGGTCCATCACCAGCAAATAAAATTTTTATTTTTTTATCAATTTTCCCTTTTAGTTCTTTCACCACATCAAGTTGTCTTTTTTGATCGTTGATTCTTGCAGGATATAGAAGTGTAATACGATTGGGGTGAGTCGCTCTATGAGGCGATGTTTTTTCATCCACAACACAATTGTAAATTTTGTGAATGTTTTTAAGTGGAACTTTGAAATAGTCTGTTAGATTTTCTGTGCTACGGTCGGATATTGATACGACAGTTTTGGGCATTTTCGATAGCAATTTGTTATTATGGAATATATTGTGATGAATATAAACAATGTCTATTTTTTGAAATAAGAAATGGTTTAATATCCAAAAAAATAAGAGGTATTTTCGTTCATGAACAATTACAATTGACTTGTAAAATGCAAATGGATTTTTCTTCCAATAAATATATTCATTATTTGTAATTTTGTTCCCTTGGTGTACTTTATTGTATGGAATTGTTCCCACAATTTTAGCATCATAATTTTCTTTGACCGCATTGTGAATGTCCATCATAACTTTTTGCACACCTGTTACTTTATATAATTCTGAATTAAATGAAAAAACTTTACGCATGATTTGTGATGATTGGTAGTTTATTTGTTAAATACTTATAAAACAAGTGCCCTTTTTTGTATGGATCGCCCACCTCTCCATTTTTTTCGAATTCTTTCATAAAAATATTACTTGGCAGATTAATTTGTTTAGTTGTAAATATATATTTTTTTTCAAATGGTAATTTGTCAAAATCATATATCTCTTTTTCTGAACATAAATTTTGTTCCATTCCGATTATAAATAAATCGTCAAAATTAACACGATTTGTTCTGCGATACCATTTTTCACTTGCCTCTTCCTCGCTATAATAGTGCAAAAAATGTATTTCGACGTTGTTGTCCAACAAACCAATTGGATACCAATGTTTCCAATTTGCACGCCTTTCGTCGCCTAATGTGTATTTTGAATGTTCTACAAATGTTATTTTCGCCTCTGATAAATAATACTTCAAGTGTTGCAGAAATTCAATATAGTCGGTGGCCCAAAAATACAATCCCAGAGTAGGTGTATTGTACTGCATTCCCAAATCTTGCATAATACGTCCTGCAAAACAATTAGACGAAATTATTGATGTATTGGGTGTTATATATTGACGAAGAATATTTAAATATGGGTGTCTCTTATATTTCAAATAATAATCAAGAACCCTGTGATATGTCTGTTTTAATAATTGCATAATGTTAAAATGGGTTACATACGGAATCACTAAATTTTTATCATATTAGCCAATTTCCTAAGTAATAACACCTTTTGGAATTTATTGAGGAGTCCAGTTTTACTGGTATTCTTTTTATTATCAACCCAAGAACCATTACACATGTGTATTGCTTTGCTTGACCAAGTGCAAGACATAAAGTCCGCAAATACGTCTGATTTGAAGATTTTGATATTATCATTCAAGGTTTGTTCTTGATTAGCATATTTAAATCCTTTTTTTTCTAACAACAATGCATAAATAACTGGTGCCGGCAGCATATCCATTGTGCCATCTTCTTTGATGAATTGTCTTGTGTTGTAATAGTTTAAGATTTCCAATGGAAATGAATGTCCCTTTTCGGAACCTATAATTGCAGCTTGGATGCCAAGTCCAAAAACATAGTTTACCGAAGGTAGCCGATGAAATGACTCGTCAACTTCATATTTATGAAATTTTTTATGATATTCTATCGATGAGACAAAGCCATTATTCAAATATTGATCAAACCTTGAAACAACTTTAACATCGGAATCTAAGTAAAATCCGCCCTCTGTATATAAGGCATAGGCTCTGATATAGTCAGCAGCAAAAGCCCATTTCCGATTTTCATACGCTTGCTCCACCCATTTTGAACTATGAATGTCAAATGCGGTTTTATCCCACTTTTTTATTTTGTAGTCAGGCATTATTTTTTGCCATTCCCTGATGTAAGAGCATACATCATCAGGTAGCGGATTGTCGCTTAGCCAGCAGTAATGTATTATTTTGGGTATCATATAATGATGTATTGTTTGTTTCTTCGTTAATAATATTATACAATGTCAATATGTAAAAAATGATATATATGGTAAACATTCCGTATTGATATCCTGTCATAATTCCACACAATAAAAATGGAATACATAAAGAATGAACACGGTATTTGTTTCTTTTGGATTTAGCATATTTTAATAGTTTAATATATAATAAGATATAAAATATTAGAAATAATATCAGACCTATTAGACCATTCTCGAATAATTCTGTAAAAATAATACTTTCGTATCCTCGCATTTCTGAATGTTTATGTCCGTACAATGAAATATATCCCCTACCTCTTCCTATGATAATGTCAGAGTCAAGTGTTTGAATTGCACTTTGCAATTGTATATTTCGCAGATTTGTCGAGGAACCTTGGATGCCCATATTGTCTGATTGGGATTTGTCCCAAAATGTCACTAAACTCTGAATTGTATCTATATATGATTGAGGAATTAGAGTTATTGTGAAAGAAAGCAAGACACCTATTATTACAATATTTTTTTTTAGTAGGTTCCCTTGGAAACTAAACATATATAATATGATTGTTATTATAACAGGTACGATTGCAGATCGACTGCCAGTAAGGAAAACAACGCTTATGATTACAAGCAAGATTAACCATTTAAAAAACTCATTTTCCAGTTTGTAAATTATATAAGATATAACCAACAGTAATACTTGTCCAAGCATTAACGGATGCGGAAAGGTTGATGATACTCGTCCCTGCAATGCGCCTCTACTATCATTTACAAAATATTCGCTAAAGTTTTTATGCGTTTTTTGTACTGATGTGATGTATGCTTGATATGGATTCGTTTGAAATATATAATTATAAAATGCATATAAAATAACAATAGCTGTGATTGTATAAAAGATTTTGTCAAAAAAAGCTATATCCACGTTTTTAAATTGTATGTGATTAAATAATAATCCTATTAAAATATAATCTAATAAAAAACCAATTATTGTTACAAAATATTTAGAAAAAGAAATGTATTGAGCTGAAATAAAGCTAACACCAGATAATAATATAGTACAAATTGTATATGTTATAAAGCATTTATCAATACCTTTTATAGATTCATTTGTTTGTTTTTTAGTGATTAATAGCCCAATGACTATTTCTATTATAGCAAAATGAAATACGTTAATACCAAATATGTTTAAGTTTACTTGAAGCATAAACATCGCCATAAAAATGGCAAGCGAATATTGTACATGCTTTATACTAACAAATAATAGAACAACCAAAAATAATATCGCAATTGCGGTAAGCATAATTATTTAGCGTAACCAATTAAATAACAAGGAAAAAGAGAATAAAATTTTTTCAAAAAATGTCGTTTTACAACTATTTAAGATTGTTTTGTCTATTGATGACCATAGGTAAAATGATGAAAAAAAATGATGCCGTAACAATGTTTTTTTTACATATTTTTTTCGTAAAAGAATGGATTTTTCAAAGTTGATTAATACATTTTTGCTTTTTAGATATTCCTCTACTGATTGTGTCGCATAGTATTGGTACATAAGTTTGTCCAACGTAGGTGTTTTTATAAATGATTCGTTATTACAACAATTATAGTGATATAAATATCCGTCTATACAAGCTATTGTATTACAATTATATAAACATTTCGACACAAAAACATAGTCTTCACCTCCATTAATTTTTTCTGGAAAATGAATGTCATTTTTTATTATAAAATTTCTATTGATTAATAATTTCCAAAGTACACCCCATCTATTGGCAATTACATCTTTTAGAAAGTGGTCTTTTGAGAGATAAAAAACATCTTCTTTGATTTGTTTGTTTTCATATTCTCTAATGAAGTTGCAACCGACAATATCCGCATCCGCTTCCATTGCTTTTTGTAACATACATTCCAACATATTTGATTCTATCCAATCATCACTATCTACAAACTGAATATAATCGCCAGTTGCTAAGTGTAAAGCAGATTCTCTTGTTGCGCTTGTTCCTGCATTCTCTTGATGAAATACTCTGAACCGTCCATCTTTCCCAGCGTATTCGTCGCAAATCTTGCCCGAATTATCAGGGCTTCCGTCATCTATCAAAATGCACTCCCAATCTGTAAATGTCTGAGCCACAATGCTGTCAAGACAACGACGCAAGTATTTCTCGACCTTGTAAACTGGTACGATGATGGAAATTTTGCGATTTTTCATTAGTTATTCAAATTATCTTTCAAAAATTCAAATGACTTTTTCTGCCAAATATGTTTAATTGCATTAACCCTTTCAAAATCAATTCCGTCCACCAACTTTTCAGACAAACCATCTGTCGAATAAATCAATCTGTTTTCCAACCCAAATATCTTTAACAAAGACGTAAATCTCGACAATCCGCGTTCTTTATTAGCAATACAAACAAATGGTTTGTTAAAAATAATAGAGAAAACTGTCCCGTGAAAACTATCTGTTATTACGAAACTTGCGTCTCTAAACCCTGCAAGCCATTTGCTAACTGATGGGTAAATGCACTTTGTTATATCTTTGGTGTTCTTATTGAAAGTTTCTTCGGGCATTATTTCCAATAAATTCAAGCCTGTTCGGTTCTTGATTTGATTAATTATATGTGTTTTTTCTGGTGTTTTGTCCAAAACGTAACACATTAGGACATTGACTTTTATCGCAGAGTCTTCTTCATCAATTGTTTTCAAATAATCTTCCTTTTCCAATAGCAATGTCGGGTCAAGAACCTGTACCGCCTTGGTATTAAAAAAGTTTTTGAAGATTTCAACGCCAGAATCTTCACGCACGGAAATCGCCTTAAATTTTGGTGCAAGTGTTTTACATATTTCTATTTCTTCCTGAGACCATTCAGACAAATCATCCGTACCGAATGAGGCTGCGTAGGCGAGTTTGATTTTGTCATTTATATCTTTCAGGGCTTCAAGGAAATATGCTGTAACAGGCGAATACTGTTTCCTAAATACCTGGTCACTGCCAACGATAAATATGTCAAATCTGTTGATTTGTTCTTCTGTTATTGTATCAATGTTTTCTGTATTAATATATTTGTCAATAAACTTTTGAGTGTTTTGAGAAATGATTTTGAATTTTTGCGGTGTTAGTCTATTATATCCGAGAATTATTTTGGCAACTTCCTTTGCCTTTCGAAGACTAAAATTATAAATCTTTTTTACCGATAGTCTTCGTTTTGACTTCAAAAGAGTACTGTTGGTTACAACTTCAAAGCCAAGATTTTTTACTACTTTCTGTAATGCAAATGCTTGCAAAAGTCCTCCGTAATTACAATGCAGTGGTTGTGAAAGTATCAAAACACGTTTCATAAAATCAAGTTATTTTCCAATTTTTTTCTTAACCATCTCCAATACCTTAGCCTTCATTTCCTGATTCAGTCCCAAGAACCAAACCGTCAGTCCAACAGATAAAATACAAATACTGCCTATTATCAGTAATGAAGCGAATTGATTATCAAATGTAAGGTGTAAGAAAGATAACATTGGAACAATCACTGCACCCGCTGTAACTTTCAGCAACGGAACGGAAGAGGAGACGTCTGCATCCCATC
>JAEEGK010006527.1_pt1 | contig 28069 bp, 28 predicted proteins | sample 8958771 | NCBI WGS metagenome assembly JAEEGK01 (sample SAMN16246547, study PRJNA631951) | gut metagenome | biome: gut microbiome; feature: rumen; material: SC-attached | host: Bos | place: Iran: Karaj | collected 2018-10 | reverse complement strand
TTTCCTGTTCAATTTTTTTACCGTCCATAATTTCCCTCAATCCTATAAAATCAATGCTTTTTTTATTGTAACACATAACAATTTTTATTGCTTGAGATTTTTAATCAAGTAAATCTAAGTGTGAAAAATAGGGGAGAATAATGTTATAGATAAATGTTGCACGGCAGAAATTAAATCACGAGTAACATTTGTGCACATTTACTATTTTCAAACCCTTTAAAATTGTGTATATTTTCCTAGTTAAAAATTAGAATAGAAGGAATGAGTATATTATGAAGGTCAAATTTTCAATAAAAAAGGCCCTTATAGGTATGGTTCTTATCATGCTTTCGCTTTTAGGGGTAATCAATTTATTATACAGCTTATATAATTTGCGAGACGGAATGGAGCATGAGGCTATGAGAGGTATCGAGGCTTCTTGTAACACTTATGTCACTATTTTGGAATTGACTACATTTGATGAGTCTGTAGAAATGCATAGTCTAGAATTTCAGTTACACAAGGATTCAGGCTATGACTACTCATTAATTCTCGATGATACAAGAGAACGTTCTTCAATAGACGAGATAGTTGGAACAAAGGTATCTGATGAGGTGGTTGAGGCTGTTCTTAAAAATGGTGAGAGCTATAGCGCTAGCAATGTAGATATAGGTGGTGAATTATACTATGTTCACTATGAGCCACTTGTTCATAATACAAAGATTGTTGGAATGGCATTTGTAGGTCTTAAGAAGTCAGATATTTGGGAATATGTAGGAGTAAAGACTCGTGCTATGGTTATAGTTTCCCTTTCTGTAATGGCTATATTAATTGGCATTTCGATTTTTGCAGCACTTAAAATTGCAAAGGCTATCAAAATCAATGTAGAAGCAGTTAATAAGCTTTCTACAGGAAATCTTGATATTAATATTCCAAAGAAAGTTGTTAATAGACCAGACGAGCTTGGCCTTATGGCACGTTCTGTTAATAATCTTTCTGAGAAGCTTCAGTCAGTAATCGGTAATGCTAGAAGTTCTTCTAGTGAGCTTGATGTATCAGCAGAGTACTTATCTCAGACAGCAGAGAATATTTCAATCACAGCTGACAATGTATCAAGTGCTGTTGATCATGTGGCAAATGGAGCTACTAGCCAGGCTGAGTCCCTTCAGGAGGCTGTAACTAGCGTAGAAGAGATTAATGATGCTATTCAGCTTATAACTGATAACACCAACCATATGAATGATATAGCAGAGTCAATGCAGAATAGCTCACAGACAAGCTCAGCTGCATTGCAGGAGCTTCAGACATCCACTGAGGAGGCCATTGAAGCAATTGATGAAATCGTACAAAAGATAGCAAAGACAAATCAGGCTGTTGGCTCTATTAGTGAGGCTGTAGAGGTAATTGATTCAATTGCAGCCCAGACAAACCTCCTTTCATTAAATGCAAGTATTGAAGCAGCAAGAGCTGGTGAATACGGTAGAGGATTTGCAGTTGTAGCTAATGAAATCCGTGATTTGGCAGATAAATCTGCAGCAGCTGCAAAGAATATCCAGGAGACTATGTCTATTCTTTCAAATGATTCTGAGGCAACTATGGAGAACGCAGGAAGTGTTCAGGATTCAGTAGCTAAACAGGGTGATGTAATCAGCAAGACTATTGATTTAGTAAACGAGATGATAGTTAAAATAGATGAATCACTTACTGTTACAAATAAGATTGCAGAGAGTGTTTCAATATCAGATCATGCTACAAAGGTATTTGCAGATACAATTAATTCTCTTTCAGCTATTTCGCAGGAGAATGCAGCAAGTACAGAGGAGACTAGAGCTTCTATGATTGAGCTTTCAGAGACAGTGAGTCAGTTGTCTGAGAAGGCTAGCAACTTAAATGATATTTCAAAGATTCTTGAGAAAGAAATGTCATTCTTTAATGAAGAAAGCATTGCATAAAATATACGCCTGACCAATACAATGGTCAGGCGCTTTTTTCTATAGTAAGCTATATAGATTTGCAAATGATTTCGGTCATCTTTGGCTTGTTCATGCAATAGAGATGTATGTGACCCATACCGCATTTACGTAGGTCTCTAATCTGGTCAATTGCATATTCGATGCCGGCCTTTCTCATGTCCTCTGGGAAGTCGCCGTATTTTGCACATATATCTGCAAGCTTTTTAGGAACAGAAGAACCTGCAAGAGTAACAGTGGAACCAATTTGCTTTGCTGATGTGATAGGCATGATACCGGCTACTATTGGCACATGAATTTCAGCTTTGTCGGCACGCTCAACAAAACGATAGAAGTCGGCGTTGTCGAAGAAAAGCTGAGAGATGAACATTTTTGCGCCCATATCCTGCTTCATTTTCATGAAAGCCAAATCTGAGTCAATAGACATAGCCTCAGGATGCTTTTCTGGATAGCATGCTGCCGAAACATCTAAATTGGTATTAGTATTTAAAAATCGAATCAAATCAGTAGCATGTGGGAAAATTCTCTTAGCAAACTGCTCATCCGACATATCTCTTGGCTTGTCACCTCTGAGAGCTAGTACATGAGAAACTCCACTTTCTTCTAAATCTTTTGTAACTTCAAGAATGTCATCCTCTGATGAGCCTACACAAGTCATGTGAGCCATAGCGTCAATCTTTAAAGTGTTTTGAATATAAGAAGCTATCTCAACTGTCTTTTTCGAACGGCTTCCACCTGCACCGTAAGTAACACTGATGAAATCTGGCTTAAGCTTTGCAAGGGAATCTAGAACGTTGTAGCAATTATCAAATTCATCATTTTTTTTAGGAGGAAACACCTCGAAAGACATGGATGCATCCCTACTTAACATTTCTCTAAACATTTTTGTCTTTTTTTACCCTTCTTTTGTACTATTCATATTAATTACACATATTTTAAATAAATAAATGTTATCATATCTACTAACTAATAAAAAGGATATACTTTTTATTTGGTGGAATATCACAAAAGGGAGCATCATAATGAACTTTAGGCAGTTAAGGGGAGTCTTTTTCAAAGCGGGGAAAATGCAATTCCCAGAACAGAAGAATTTGGTGCGACAGCTTGGCGCAGACAGCATGGTATTACTTAAGAACAGCGATCTTCTTCCTATTAATAGAGGAAAGATTGCTCTTTTTGGCGCGGGCGCAGTAGATACTGTATGCTGTGGTATTTATTACAATTACGTATATACGGATAAAAACGTAAGCATTAAAGAGGGTCTTCTGGAAAATGGATTTACCTTCACCACTGATTCTTGGCTTGAGAAAATGGAAAAGTCATTGAAGCAGGAGGAGAAAGTTCTAAAGAATCAAGCAGAGGACAAGCTTTTTTCTGGACGCAGAGCTTATGTAGAGGAAGTACCTATTTCTGTTGCAGATATGGCAGAGGCAATTCTAGGTACTGATACTTGTATTTATGTTATCCGCAGACAGGCTACTTATGAAGATATAGGAAGCCTTGAATATCAGCTCACAGAGGAGGAACATGAGAATATAAAACTCATTTCTGGTTCCTTCAAAAATGTTATTCTCGTACTTAATTCAGGAATGATTGAATTGAGTTCAGTGGCAAGGATGAAAAACGTAAAGGCGATAATTCTCATGGGAATTCCTGGAATGGAAGCAGGCAATTCTCTTGCAGATGTGCTTACAGGAATTGTAAATCCTAGCGGTCGCCTTACATCTACTTGGGCTAAGAAGTACAAGGATTACTCAACTTGCTACAATGCAACCAAGAGAAAAGATCCATCTAAAGAAATTGATTACAAAGAAGGTATCTATGTGGGATACCGTTATTTTGATGCCTTTGATGTGGCACCACTTTATCCATTTGGATATGGTTTGAGCTATACCAATTTTAGACTTGATGCCAGATATTTTGAGGCTAGTTGGATGGGCGGAGTTGTAATCCGAGTGAAGGTAACCAACACAGGAGATGTATCTGGTAGACAGGTTGTACAGGTCTACTGTTCTCAGCCTGAGGACAAGCTTGATAAGCCATATCAGATTCTAGTAGGTTTTGGAAAGACTGGTAAGCTGAAGCCTGGTGAATCAGAGGAGATAACCATGAAAATACCAATCATGCAGTTATGCTCTTTTGATGAAGAAAATAGTCAGTGGATTATGGAAAAGGGAGACTATCTTTTCAGAATAGGAGATAACTCCAGAAATACAACTCTTTGCGCAAAGCTAGTGCTAGACAAGCGTACCGTTTATAAGCGCGTAACAGAAGTTATTTCCCCTAAGAAGAATTTGGAATTTTTGACTCCACCACCAAGGACATTGGAAAAGACGGGCTACATTTTTTCTACTTCCCTTTCTGGAGATGATTTTAATTCTGAGAATAAAGTGGTCGTTCCAACTAAGAGTTTTACCACACTTGTGCCTGAAGGCAGCAATTACGTATCCTATGTAAATAGCAATCCATATGAGATTCCTTTTAGAGCAGAGGAAAAAATAGAGTACATAAAGCCATGTGGAACTACAACATTTTTCGATGTTATAAAGGGAAAAATCACTATGGAAGAATTTGTCTCATCCCTTTCCCCAGAGATTTTGGCAAGAATTGTCTCTGGAGAATTAAATGAGTCAAAGCTTCAAAATGAAAGTAGATTTGGATTTGATTTTAGATTTGATAGAAACAAGCTTGAAGTGGCAGCTAGGACCACATCCCAGTTTGCAACCACTCTTGGAATTCCTGGAGTGACAATAGCAGATGGACCATCAGGGCTTCATCTTAAGGGTGTGTATTGCACATGCTATCCATCGCCTATGAACATGGCCCAGACTTGGGATATGGGAGCAATGGTTAGAATGGGAAGAGCCTATGGCAGAGAAATGGAGCACTACGGTATTGACTATTGTTTGGCACCAGCACTTAATATTGTCAGAAACCCAATGAAGTGTATAGCATACGAGCTATATTCTGAGGATCCTAGTTTATCCGGAATTATGGGCGCTGGCTTTATAATGGGTGTCAAAAGATATGAAGGCCGTGATGTGGTAATGAAGAATCTTCCTACCATTAATCAGGAGAACTTTAGAAGAGATGTTAATATAAATGTTTCCTCTAGAGCATTTGGAGAAATATATCTTAGATCATTTTCAGTGTGCCAATTTACAGGTCAGCCCGCTGGGGTGCTTAGTAGCACTAATAGCATAAATGGTGAACCTGCTTGCTCACAGCGTGGACTCAATACAGATATCATTAGAAATGACTGGGGATTCAAGGGCTTTGTTATGTCTGATTGGGGTAGCGATACAGAAAAATCATATGATTTACATGCAGGCTGTGATTTGATTATGCCAGGATATAATCCAGATAAAATCCTTGAGTCTATGATGGAGACAGCGCCAACATTTGAAGAGGATGGCTATGTTTCAGTTGTGGAGACAGCGTATTTGTACGATATTCCAATGATTCGTTATGAAAATTGGGGTTCATTTATGCTGGATAAAGATGGCAAAGACAAAGTGGTGGCAAAGGTGCCTGCTGATATAGAAATCAGTGAAAAAGCTCTGAAAGCCGAAAAAGAAGGTCTTTGCAAAATAGAGACTGAGATGGATGGAACAAAAACTATAACATATTTCGGTATAGATAGAGGCGCATATTTTGCTCTTGGAGAATTGCAACAGGCAGTAATTCATATATTGTCAGCAATAAAGGATTCAGCAGCAATGAAGAAATTAATGGAACACGCAAAGATTTGAGACATTATTTTAAAATTGTTGGTTTCAAAATTGTTCTCCCTCGTATACAATAGTAAGCAGTTAATTATTGTATACGGAGGGAGTTTTTTATGCTGGCGGAAATATTTGCAGTTGTAATTTTCGTGACAATGTTTGGATTTATCGTATGGGATAGATTTCCAAAGCATTATGTAACCCTTGGCTGTGGCGCGCTTACTAGTATATTTGTATTTGGAATAGGTATGCACAGCGTAAAAGCATTTGTTGATACTATTGCTGTCGGCGGTATTTTTAAGAGGGATTTTTGGTATGCAGCTGAAGAGGCATCTGAGCAGACTTCAGGTGTCAACTGGGCTACCATCATTTTCCTCTGGGGCATGATGATAATGGTTGAAGGAATGGCAGAAGCCGGATTCTTTGATTGGCTCTGTTTGAAGATAGCAAAGCTTGCTCATTACGAGCCAGTGAGAATTTTTGTGGCATTTATGGTTTTGTCATCTGTTCTTGCTATGTTCATTGATTCCATTACAGTTATTTTATTCCTTGCAGCAGTTACTATCAGACTTGCAAGAACACTTAAATTTAACCCGATACCGGTTATTATGGCAGAGATTTTCTGTGCCAACTTAGGTGGAAGCGCAACTATGTGTGGCGATCCACCAAATATTATCATTGGTACTTCTCTAGGGTATTCATTCTCAGATTTTGTACTTAATACAGGTGCAATCGGAGCTGTTTCTCTTGTGATTATTATTATTTATTTCTACTTTACAATGAGAAATAGACTTCAGGACCCTGCAGATAAGGTGGATTCATCTACAATTGATGTAGAGATTCGAATCGACAACATGAAAGAATTTTTGACAAGTACCATTATTTTCCTTATTGCAGTTGCACTTTTGGTTACACACGCTATGACAGGTCTTACAGTAGCATTCATAGGTGTTTTCATTGCTGCTATTACACTTATTACTGCAGGCCGCAAGGCAATCACACTTTTAAAGAGAGTTGATTATCCTACATTATTGTTCTTTATAGGACTGTTTATTGTAGTAGGCGGTTTGGAGCAGACAGGTATTCTTGAGATAATCGCTGAGTTTATTGCCAAGGTTTCAGGCGGTAATGCATTTGTTATGATTGCTATTATCCTTTGGGTAAGTGCTATCGCTTCAGCATTTATTGATAACATTCCATTCTCAGCTACTATGATTCCGGTTATCCGTACACTTGCTGCTACTACAGGCGTAGATCTTTCGACTATGGCATGGACACTTGCTATCGGAACAGACATCGGTGGCAGTATGACTCCAATCGGTGCCAGTGCCAATGTAGTAGGTATTTCTACAGCAGGTAAAGAAGGTTACCCAATTAGCTGGGCCACATATTGTAAGGAACTTGTTCCAGGTACGATTATCGTGCTTGTAGTATCTATGATTAGTATTTATATTAGATATCTTTAAAATGATAGTCTCTCTTGGGTCTGTAGCCCTTGAGAGACTTTTTCGTTTTATTAAGTAAACTCAAAGACATGACTCGACTTCTGAGAATTAATCATATAAAATAAAAGTAGAAAATACTGGAGGAGGGGAGCATATGGGGCAGTTTATCATTTCAGTAGGTAGAGAATATGGCAGTGGTGGTCATGAGATTGCCAGCATCTTATCGGAGAAATTCGATATTCCTATGTACGACAGAAATATGCTGGATCAGATGGCCGAGAAAAATGGTATCGATTCTGAGGAGCTCCACAAGCACGAAGAGATGAAGCATCAGGGGCTGCATCGCACTGTTAGAGGTCATTCATCATCTATTCAAGACACCATCGCCCAGCTACAGTTTGATTTTATTCGTAACAAGGCAGCCAGTGGAGAGAGTTTTGTGGTCGTTGGCAGATGCGCGGAGAATGTTCTTCGAGACAATCCAGCCCTTATCTCTATATTTGTAAGAGGTGATGAGGAGGCCAAGACAGAGCGTATATGTCGTCTTTACAAGCTTAACAAGCTAGAGGCTAAGGCCAAGATGTTTAGACACGATAAAAAGCGTAAGGCATATCACAATTACTATTCAAAGATGAAGTGGGGCGATAGTAGAGGATATGATTTTTGCGTGAATAGTTCACTTATGGGAGTTGAAGCCACAGCAGAGGCTCTCTACAAGATGATTTCAGAGTTTTTGAAATCGAAGGAGCAGTAAGGTTATATAAAGGAATTTTGGGGAATAATGTATAGTGTATTTTTAGTCGAGGATGAAATTGTTATCCGCGACGGGTTAAAAGCTAGTTTTCCATGGGAACAGGCGGGATTTGCCTACGTTGGGGATGCCGCAGATGGAGAGATGGCGTTACCGCTTATTAGACAAACTAAGCCGGACGTACTTATTACAGATATCAGGATGCCATTTATGGATGGTATAGCTTTGTCCAAAATGATTAGAAAAGAGCTTCCTGATACCCGTATTATTATCATAAGTGGTTTTGATGATTTTTCTTATGCCCAGGAGGCGATTAATATTGGCGTGGACAACTATATCCTTAAGCCAATTACTAAGGACAAGCTTGGGGATGTTATGTCCGAGGTCAAGATAAAACTGGATAAGGAAAATGAAAAAAATAATTATCTAGAGCAATTCAAAGAAGAGTCTCAAGAGTACGAGCAATTCGCCAGGGTAAAATTTTTTAATCAATTGGTAAATGGCACCATGTCTGTTTTGGAGGTTTACGAACGTTCCGAGGAGCTGGGGCTTTCTCTTGATGCGACTCATTACAATCTTGTACTTCTTGATTTTACCCCTATGACAGGAGTGGCAGCTGCCCCTGCATATTCTAAGCAGATGGCTCGTCTTTCAGAGCAGCTGATGCAATATCTAAAGTGTTGCCCAGAGTATATAGTTTTCCATTGGAGTATGGATACCTATGCCATTATAGTCAAGGGCGACGAATCAACAATAGAATCGCACACTTCGACTTTAATTGAAAATATTAAGCGCCGCTGCATGGTATACGAGGACGAGATTAATTGGTATTTGGCAGAAAGTGGAATTCTCACACGTTTCTCAGAGTTTGCCAAGGGATGTCAGGTTGCCAATAAGCGACTTAGCTGTAGATATATGAACCCTGCAGGTCACATTTTTACAGATGATGATATAGAGGCTATAAAAAATAGTGAGGATAATGCTGAGGCTTCAATCGACCAGCGTTTGGTATCACTATTTCTGGAGAATGCAGAGGAATCAGAAATCCAAGGTTTCTTAAGCAATCTTATAAGCAAGCAGACGAAAAATGCCCTTAATTCTACAATGTTTTGCAAATATTTTGCCATGACAATGTATATGTGTGTCTGCGATTATTTAAGAAAATTATCCATTGACCCAAATGAGGCATTGGAAGACGATACAAGAAGAGCAATTGAGAATGTCAACTGCCAGACTGTTATGGAACTGGTAGAGAAGATGTTTGAAGTGGCTATTTCTAAGCGCAAAAATTTAGTAGGCAAGCAGTCTAAATCACAGCTTGCAGCAGCTATCAAATATGTAGATGAGCATTATGGGGATTCCAACCTTAGTCTTAATGAGGTGGCAAAGGAGGTCAATATTTCTCCAAGCTACCTAAGTGCTATGTTCTCTAGAGAGAATAAGACTACATTTGTAGAGTACATGACTTCTAGGAGAATGGAGCACGCCAAGCATATGCTTCTTAGCACAAATGAAAAGGCTCAGGTAATTGCAGAAAAGGTGGGTTATAAGGACCCTCATTATTTCAGCTATATTTTCAAGAAGACCTACGGAATTAGTCCAAAAGAATTTAGAGCAAAGGGGCAGGGCTGATGAGAATAAGCGGGGAACTAAAGAAAAAAACTACCACCAGCCACATGCTGCACAAATTAATAACAGTAATTCTTTTGCCTATGAGTATAGTTATTGCTATTCTCATAGGCATCTTAGGATGGTATTCAATTCAGTATCGAACTATCCTTCATAATGTAACGGCAGCTTCTGAGTTCAACCAGGATTTCAAAAACGATGTTGATTTGAAAATGTTTTACTATGTCAGCGATAGTGCCTATTCTGAAGGAAAGCCAGTGGATGAGGTTGAAAGCGCAAGAGAGCTGGCGGATCAGCTTTTGAAGCAGACACAAGAAAAGCCTAGTATCGATGCCATAGAATCAGTTAGAGATTTGTGTATCACCCTTGAGGAGAGAATGGATGAAATAGATAATGCCACCTCCTATGATGAGGGTATGGTTCAGCTGGAGAATAATATTTACATCCTAACGGAGCTGATTCAGACATTTATGTACGACTATCTGTATCACGAGTCAGTTCACTTGAGCCAGTTGCAGACAGAGATTACAAGAGAGCTACAATACTTGATTATAGCCACTATAGTGGCGGTTATTTTGCTTGTTATAGCTATTGGCGTATACACAACACATACTACCGAGAAAATTACTAATCCACTTACAAAGCTGACCAATCGTGTAAGGGATATTCAAAAGGGAGATTTTGAACAGAGGATACCGGTTGAGGCAGAGGAGATTGAGGTTCAGACTCTGTCAGATGGTTTTGAGGAAATGGTGGGGCAGCTTAATTCTTTGATTCAGGAGAATAAAAAGGCTGAGAGAAGAAAACGCCACGCTGAGCTGGAGCTACTTCAGGCTCAGATTAATCCGCATTTTTTGTACAATACTTTGGATACAATTATCTGGCTCATTGAGGCAGACAAAAAAGAAGATAGTATACAGATGGTAAGTGCCTTATCGGATTTCTTTAGATTCTGTTTAAGTCGAGGTAAGGATATTATTAGCCTGGAAGAAGAGGAAAAACATGTACTTAGTTACCTTGCAATCCAAAAGGTTAGATATCAGGATAGGATGGATTACGAGGTAGTTATTCCGAAGGACCTTTACGATTATTCTATTCCAAAGCTGACGCTTCAGCCTTTGGTTGAAAATAGTATTTACCACGGTATCAAGCTTCAGCGAGAAAAGGGCTCTATTCGAGTAGAGGCGGTGGACTTGGGAGACAAGATAGAGCTTTCTGTTAGGGATAATGGAGCTGGAATGACAGAAGAGCGTTTGCAGGAAATGCGAACAGCAATTGAGACAGGAGAAAAGACAGGATTTGGTCTTAGAACTGTCCATGAGAGAATGCAACTATTGTATGGTGAAGAATACGGACTTACCATAGCAAGTACTGAAGGGGTTGGAACAACAGTAATAGCTGTTATTCCTAAAATATTAAATAATGAGAAGGGGATAATTAATGTTTAAGAACAATAGAATAGTGATTGGTCTCCTTTGCATTATGCTTGCATTTGTGGTGATTGCTTGCCAGGAGAAAACAGTTGATCCATACGTAGAAGAAGAGGAAAGTTCTCTTATAACAGTGGGATTTTCCCAGCCTGGAGCAGAGTCTGCCTGGCGTGTTGCTTTAACAGATTCTGTAAAGGAGAATTTCACCGAGGAGCGAGGCTACAAGCTAATCTATAGGGATGGCCGGTCAAAACAGGATAATCAGATAAAGGACATAAGGACATTTATCCAGCAGGGAGTTGATTATATTATCATCAGCCCTATAGTGGAGACAGGTTGGGATACAGTATTGTCAGAGGCAAAGGAAGCTGGGATTCCAGTAATTATTTGTGATAGAAATGTAACGGTTTCAAATGAATCTCTATACACGGCCTTTGTCGGCTCAGATTTCAGAGCAGAAGGGGACTATGCAATTACAAATTTAGAAATTCTTCTGGCAGAGAATGGAAAAGCAGATAAACCGGTAAATATAGTACATATCCAGGGAACACTTGGCTCATCAGCACAGCTTGGCAGAACCAAGGCCCTCGAAGATGCCATAGAGACTCACGATAATTGGAACATCGTCTATCAGGATTGCGGAGAGTTTACTAAGGCTAAGGGGCGAGAAATAATGTCAAATGCCTTAAAGGAAGTTGGCGCAGGAAATATAGATGTAGTTTACTGTGAAAATGATGAGGAAGCTTTTGGTGCAATAGCTGCTATGAATGAGGCTGGAGTAAGATATGGAGCGGAAGGTGGAATTAAGGTGGTCTCATTTGACGCTATGAATTCAGCCCTCACCATGTGTATGGCAGGTCAGATAAGCATAGAGGTAGAGTGTAATCCCCTTCAGGGTCCATATATCTATAATCTTATAAATCATCTTGAAAAAGAAAAAGTGGTGCCAAAGATTACATATATTCATGAGGAATGTTTTACAAGTGATATGCTAGATGTGGATTTTATTGCATCAAGAAAATTCTAAAAAAACGCCAAGGACTTACTCCTTGGCGTTTAGTTATTTAATCAATGATATAAGTGCCTTGGCAGCAGGCTTGCCTATACTTTTAGATTCTATTTCTGACCTAAATACAGGATAGATACCATCTACATTTATGGTGTCGTCATCAAGATATACAGTTTCTACTGTGTTATAGGCTTGCTTTAGAAATTTGTTTATAAAAGAGGAGCTTCTAGTACTAACTCCCACGGGATCCTTTGAATTACACCAGAGAAAACAATTATCATGATACGAAAGCCCTGCATCTCTAATAGCATCTACAAATCCAGAATATGTCAGAACTGAAGATTTATTATCTAGTAGGAAAATTCCACCTAAATCTTTTTTACCCATGTTTATAAAAGAGCGCGCTGTCTGGTAGCCTAGGTTATAACTATCAGATGAAATCTCCTTGCCATTATATATGCCAATAGGTGTTGCTTCCAAGAATATAACAGGAGTCTTGCGACGAAGGAGCTGTTGCATCAAATCCACATTCATAGAAGGAAGAGCTGAAAGGGCTGGCTCAATTATAAGACCCGAATACATATCATCTAGCATCAGCTGAAGGTAGCTACGTTCCTTGGAAAATTCATTAGAAGTCTGGTGGTGCTCTACCTTAAAGCCTTGCTTTAAAAGTGTAGATGAAATATCAGAAAGAAGTGAACTGCCTCTTTGAGATGAAATATCTGGAAGTAGAATCATCACTGTATCTTTTTTAGAAGAATCACTTTTACCTATAACTGTATTTCCGCTTCCCCAGTGTTTGCTTATTATTCCGTCCTTAACAAGGAGGTCTAAGGCCTGTCGCACCGTTGAGCGGCTTACATTATAAATCCTCGCAAGTTCAACTTCTGTAGGTAATTTTGAGGCCATTGGATAGGTGCCCTGTAAAATTTCCTCATTAATTTTTTCTCTAAGTAAAATATATTTTGGAATCATAAAAATTATCCCCCTAAGCGTAAGAGTTCCCCTCTCATAAATCAAATGATAGCATAGTTTGATTAAAATTGGTATGAAAATTGTTTAATATTTAAACATACCAATCTTAAAATATTCTCTTTTTAAATTAAAAATATTCAACCTAAAAATGAAAAATCAACACTTAATCCTGAAATTGGTACGCAAAATATCGGACTGGTAAAAATTGGTACTATCCTATGTTTAGAAACCAACTTTTTTGCACCTATTTTATTGTTGCAAAAATTTCATGATGCTACATTAGGATTAGAAAAAAACAAGGGCCAGCAATTGGGGCTGGTTAGGAGAAGGAAGGAGATTAACCTTATGAAAAAAAGATTATTGGCAGGAATGTTTGCAACCCTCATGGCTGCATCAATGGTAGCATGTGGTTCTGATGGTGGTTCCACAGGTGGAGCAGCACCAGCAGATGGCGGTGAGGCTACAGAGGCTGAGGGCGGAGACGCAGCTGCTAGCGGAGATGTAATTACAGTTGGTTTTGCACAGGTTGGACATGAGTCTGATTGGCGTACAGCATCTACTAAATCAGTTCAGGATGCTTTCTCAGCTGCTAACGGATATGATCTTCAGTTTGTTGATTGTGATAACGATTCAAAGGCTCAGATCGATGCAGTTAGACAGTTCGTTCAGAACGACGTTGATTACATCGTAATTGATCCTATCGTTTCAACAGGTTGGGATACAGTTCTTACAGAGTGCGAGGACGCAGGTATTCCTGTAATCGTAATCGATAGAACAATCGAAGATTCTGATAAGTATGTTTCATGGGTAGGTTCAGAGTTCATGAACGAAGGTCTTGCATCTGGTGCATGGCTCAAGGCTTACGCTGAGGCAAAGGGTATTGATGACCTTAACGTTCTCGTTATCGAGGGTTCTAATGGTTCTTCAGCTCAGATCGGACGTACAGATGGATTTAAGAAGTACGCTGACGAAGAGGGATGGACAATCCTTGATTCACAGGATGGTAACTTCACACAGGAAGGTGGACAGCAGGTTATGGAGTCTTACTGCAAGTCATATGCAGGTAAGTTCAACGTAGTTGTTTGCCAGAATGATAACGAAGCATTTGGTGCTATGGATGCTATGAAGGCAGCTGGTGTTTCTTATGGTGTTGACGGCGATGTAATCCTTATCTCATTTGATGCTTGCAAGGCTGGTCTTGAGTATGTACAGTCAGGCGATATCAATGCAGACTTCATGTGCTACCCACTTCAGGGTTCTTATTGTGCAGATATCATCAAGGCACTTCAGAACGGTGAGACAGTTGCTAAGGAAACATTCATGACAGAGCCATGGTACGTAGCAGAAGATATCCTTCCTTCAATTACATATACAAACAATGCTGGTGAAGAGGTTACAGAGGATCTTATCGTAGTAACTGATGCAGCTTCACAGGCTTCATACTAAAAAACGCATGCTCAGGATTGAGCAAAGCATAGTTTACCAGTAGTAAAGAAAATAGGGGAGGATGTCCTCCCCTATTATTATAACTAAGCTAGTAGCATACAAGCCGTTGTTGATAAATACTTTACTTACCTGTAGTTCACAAGCTCTTAGATTGCTTAAGGGAATCGTTTTAGATGACCGAAGCAATACTAAGGCTTGTGAACGTAACAGGTATAAGAAAAAGCCAAGGCTTGTATGCGTAACTAGCGTAGATATTAGAAATAAAGAAAGTGGAGAACGATTATGGATGAAAATATTTTGATTACTATGCGGGACATATCCAAATCCTTTCCAGGTGTAAAAGCATTAGATCATGCACAGTTTACTCTTAGAAAGGGAGAGATACATGCGCTTATGGGAGAAAACGGTGCGGGCAAGTCTACACTTATCAAAGTGTTGACTGGTGTTTATTCTCTCGACGCAGGTGAGATTCATGTAGCAGGAGTGGATGGGCCAGTAGTAAACCACTCAACATTAGAGGCCCAGGAAAAAGGAATTGCTACAGTATACCAGGAAGTTAACCTTTGTCCTAACCTGACTGTGGCAGAAAACTTATTTATTGGCCGCGAGCCAAAGACACCTATTGGAACCATCGACTGGAGAACAATGAATAAGAAAGCAAAAGAGATAGTCGATGGATTGGAATTAAAAATTGACGTAACTATTGCACTTGAAAATTATTCTCTTGCAATACAACAGATGATAGCTATTGCAAGAGCTGTAGATATGGATTGTAAAGTTCTCATTCTTGATGAGCCAACATCATCACTTGATGATAATGAAGTTGAAAAGCTCTTCAAGGTAATGAGAGATCTTAAAGCAAAGGGAGTTGGAATAATATTTGTTACTCATTTCTTAGAGCAGGTATATGAAGTGTGTGACACAATTACTGTTCTGAGAAATGGCGAGTTTGCTGGTGAGTATTCGGTAGAAGAAATGCCTCGTGTCAAGCTTGTGGCGGCAATGCTTGGTAAGGATTTCGACGATCTTGCCTCTATTAAAAAGGAAGGAGCCTCACATGTATCGGACGATGTTGTTGTTGATGCTACTAATCTCAGCCACAAGGGAACAATTAAGCCATTTGATTTCCAAATTAAAAAGGGCGAGGTTGTGGGCGTTACTGGCCTTCTTGGGTCGGGCCGTTCAGAGATGGTTCGCTGCATCTATGGTGCAGATAAAGCTCAAACTGGCGAATTGAAAGTCAACGGCAAGAAGCTCAACATTAAAGAGCCACTTGATGCTATCAAAGCTGGTATGGGATATTTGCCAGATGATAGAAAGGCCGATGGATGTATTGGTGATCTTTCAGTTAGGGAGAATATTATTCTTGCCCTTCAGGCAAAGAATGGTATGTTCAAAAAGATTCCAGCCTCAAAACAAAATGAAATTGCAGATAAGTTCATAGATATGTTGCAGATTAAAACTGCATCAAGGGAGACTCCTATAAATCAATTATCAGGTGGTAATCAACAAAAGGTAATTCTTGCAAGATGGTTATGCACACATCCTGATTTCCTTATTCTTGATGAGCCAACAAGAGGTATCGATATCGGTACTAAGACAGAATTCCAGAAGCTTGCTCTTAAGTTTGCCGAGGAAGATGGAATGAGTATCGTCTTCATTTCTTCTGAAATAGAGGAGATGCTTCGTACATGCACAAGAATGTATGTAATGCGTGATGGCGCACAAGTTGGAGAAATATCTGGCGAGATGACTCAGGAATCAGTCATGGCTGCCATAGCAGGAGGTGGAGAATAATGATGGAGAATTTTAAGAAGCTTGCAAAGAAACCACTGTTCTTGCCGATTTTTTGTATGATTTTGGTATTGTTGATTAATGTGATTAAGTCCCCAGACTTCTTCGCTATTAAAATCAACAACGGTGTTTTGTTTGGTAGAATTATTGATATTTTAAATCGTGGTTCAGAGATTGCGATTTTAGCAGTTGGACAGACCCTTGTAGTAGCGGTATCAGCGGGAACCGATATTTCAGTGGGTTCAGTAATGTCCCTTTCAGCATGTGGATGCTGTATGTTGCTTGCAGGATATGGTAACAACTCAGTATCAACACTTGCAGTACCAATGGTAGTTGGTATGTTATTTGGTGTATTCATGGGCGGTCTCAGTGGAGCAATGAATGGTGCACTTGTGGCTAAGCTTAAAATACAGCCAATGGTTGCTACGCTGATTCTGTTTACAGCAGGTAGAGCTATAGGTCTTTTGCTTTGCAACAACCAGATTACTTATATTCGTTATGAGCCATACAAGTATCTGGGAAATTTCTTGCCGGGATGTCCAATTCCTACACCAGTTTTTGTGGCAATAATTGTAATAGCTGTTGTGTCTATTCTTCTTAAGAAAACAGCTTTAGGACTTTATATTCAGTCAGTTGGTATCAATAGCCGTGCAGCTAGAATATCAGGTATCAACTCAGAAGTTATTTGCTTTATCTGCTATGTAATTTGCGGCATCTGCGCAGGTATTGCAGGTATTGTAGCTTCATCAAGAATCTATTCAGCAGATTCAAATAATATTGGTCTTACATTTGAATTGGATGCCATCCTTGCAGTTGCTCTTGGTGGTAACTCACTTGGCGGTGGTAAATTCAATCTTGCAGGATCAATCATTGGTGCTTATACAATTCAGGCTATCACAACAACACTTCTTGCAATGGGTGTTTCAACTGATAAGGCACCAGTATTTAAGGCAATTATCGTTATTATTATCGTAGTTGTGCAGGCTCCAGCCTTTAAGGCATACATGGCAGCAAGAAGAGCTCAAAAAGCTAGTGTAAAGGAGGCGGCATAATGAAGACAAAGAGAAAACTTGATTCAAATACTGTACTTGTTTTCATAACCATAGCATTATTTGTTGTTATGTACGCTATCGGTTGTGGAATCTATCAGGATAAAGGTTTTGGAAACCTCCAGACATTTTTAAATATTTTAATTAACAACGCAGGTCTTATCTGTGTAACATGCGGTATGACATGCGTAATGCTCACAGGCGGAATTGATATTTCCGTTGGCTCAGTAATAGCAATGGACTGTATGCTTTTGGTTTATGGTATGACTGAGTGGAAAATGGGCGCTGTTCAGATGGTGATTCTGATTCTTGTGATCGGACTTATATTTGGTGCAGTTCAGGGATTCCTTGTAGGTTATCTAGAAATCCAGCCATTCATTGTAACAATGGCAGGTATGTTCTTTGCAAGAGGTATGACAGCTGTTATCTGCTCTGGACAGATTTCTATTACAGAAGCTGACAACCCAACATTCTATGCTTGGGCAAATTCAAAAATTAACCTTCCAGAATTTTTAGGCAGGGCTAATAGACATGGCAAAATCGTTGTTCCGTATATGAGACCAACAGTAATCATTGCATTTTTAGTACTTATCCTAATTTTCTTAATGCTTAAGTACACAAAGTTTGGCCGTAATCTATATGCAGTTGGTGGAAACCAAATGTCAGCAACAATGATGGGACTTAATGTTAAGAAGACCAAGATGTTATCCCATGTCCTTTCTTCATTACTTTGCTCAATCGGTGGTATTCTTTATTGCTTGAATACAATGTCCGGTTCAGTAAATCAGGCGACAGGACTAGAAATGGATGCGATTGCATCAGCCGTAATCGGTGGAACCCTTCTTACAGGTGGTGTTGGAAATGTTATAGGATCATTCTTCGGTGTAATGATCACAGGTACAATTACAGTACTTGTTAATACAAACGGAAAACTCCTTTCAAGCTGGGCAAACATTGCCACAGCAGCCCTCCTTTGCATTTTCATCATTCTCCAATCTGTTTTTGCACTGGTTAAGGCTAGACGTAACAAGTAGGTTCTTTCATTTTCTTTAATCTAATCTTTCATACACAAAGGGCGAGTCTTAATTGACTCGTCTTTTGCTTTTTTTATAAATACTTACCTTAATTGTAAAATGTTGTATAATTAGACTAACAACAGGCTTTATGAGGGGTGATTATGAAAAAGAAACAGTTTAAAAACAGTCTTAAAACTCAAATGCTTAGGATGACAATAGTTCCTCTTGCCATTATGACAATTGTTATTGTGGCTGTCAGTGGAAGTATTGTAAAAAAGGCAATTACCGACAAAATAGAAGATGAATTGATAAGCAATGCAGAGCTTGTTGGATTCATATTTGATAAATATTATGTGGGGGATTTCAGAGTTGAGACCAATAGCGAGACAGGCGAGGTAGACTTATACAAGGGTGATGAGAAGCTTAATGGCGATGACACCTTGATGAAGAATCTATCTGACGTTCTTGGAATCCAGATATCTATTTTTTACAATGACACTAGAATTATTACCACATTATCTGATGAAGAAGGCAACAGTGCCATGGGCACAGCGGCTGCAGCTGTTGTAAAAAGAGATGTGCTGGAAAAGAAGGAGAGCGCTTTCTATACTAATGTAATGGTCTATGATGAAAAGAGCTTTGCATACTACAAGCCACTTTTATCAGATGATGGCACAGCAATTGGTATGATAGCTGTATGTGAATCTGGAGCACTTGTAAACAGAGAGGTAATCAAATACGTTATTCCTGTTATAGCGGTATGCTTGATTATTTCTGTTTTCTTTGGCTTTATAATGGTCCGCTACAACAAGCGCATTGCCAATAGAATTGTAAAGATAGACAAGTACATGAATTCTCTGGCAAATGGAGAATTCAAAAGTGAGATGCCTCGAGAATTGATGAGCGCAGATGATGAAATCAAGCATCTTGCCACCGATGGTAAGCGAATGGCTCATTCTCTTATGATGCTAGTTGAATACGACGCATTGACAGAGCTTAACAATAGACGTTTCGCCGATAAAAAGCTTCAGGAGATTCGTGTTGCAGCAGTAGAGCAAGGCGTCAAATATTGCCTTTGCATCGCTGATATTGACTTCTTTAAAAAGGTTAACGACACCTACGGTCATGAGATGGGTGATGTGGTACTTAAGGCAGTGGCAGACAAACTTAAGGCTGGAATGGTAGGCAAGGGCTTTGCAGCACGCTGGGGCGGCGAGGAGTTCCTTCTTATATTCAAGGACCGAGAGCTTGACATAGCAAGGCGAGAGCTTTCAATGATAATGGATCAGGTTCGCACCATTTACGTGCCAGACACCGATAGACAGATTACCATGTCATTTGGACTGACAGCCCTGGTTCCAGGGGAGACCATCGACGAAGTACTTAATCGAGCTGATGCCAACCTATACGAGGCCAAGGAAACTGGTCGAGACCAGATTATATGCAAATAGGATAAAAATAACGCCGTCTAGCTTAAGAGCCAGACGGCGTTTTTCTATGCTTCTTTAAATTCAGGATGTGAGAATTCTTTTCTAACCAGTATGAAGCAGATGGTAAATGAAAGAGCATCTGCGATTGGTCCTGCGAAAAGAACTCCATTGAAACCAAATATCATAGGTAAGAATACAATAAGTGGTGCAAGGAAAAGTACCTGTCTTGTTAGAGACATAAAGATTCCCTTGTATGGCTTTCCAATTGATGTAAAGAAATTGGAAGCAAGTGGCTGGAAAAATGCTGTGAAGATTCCGAAAAGGAATATTCTAAAGTACTTTTCACAGAACTGGAAGTATAGCTCGTCACCAGTACCAAATATTGAAACAATTTGGCGAGGGAACAATTGGAAGCAAGCCCAGCTAGTGAAAGTGATAATTGCGGCAAGTTTTAATGCAAGATAAAATGCGCTCTTAACTCTCTTATAATTTTGAGCTCCGTAATTAAAACTAATAATTGGCTGAAGTCCCTGAGATATACCAATTACAAATGAAAAACAGATTCCGTTAACTTTTGAAATAATACCTGCACATGTAATAGGAATATCTGAACCGTAAATTGATTGAGCACCGTAATGACCCATTACATGGTTCATTACAATCTGAACAATCATCATTGCAATTTGATTGATAAATGGTGCAGTACCAAGAGCTGCGATTGAACCGATAATGGCAAGGTCTGGAATGAAATGTTGCTTTTCAAGCTTTACAGTTTTGAATTTTTTAAGATAAAAAAGAACCATAAAACCGGCAACATACTGACCGATAATTGTAGCTACTGCGGCACCTTTCATTCCCCAGTGAAACACTGCAACAAAGAGGAAATCTAAAACAGTATTGATTACGGCACCAGTTACATTGATTGCCATAGTCATATTTGGACTGCCGTCAGCTCTAACAATATGTGCACCACCTGCAGAAAGAATGAAGAGTGGATAGCCTAGTGCACAGATTCGCGAGTACTCAACTGCGTAAGGTAATATATTTTCAGTTGCGCCGCATCCAATAAGAATAGGCTCTAAGAAAAGCTCTGTAACAATAAGAAGAACAAATCCACCTAAAAGCATAAGTGAAATTGCGTTTCCTATATAATAGCCCGCCTTTTCTGTTTCACCTCGTCCCATGGCAAGGTTGAATGTAGAAGCTGCGCCAATTCCGCAAAGCAGGGCAATGGAAATATTTAAAATTGAAAGTGGAAACTGAATATTTGTGGCGCCATTTCCAAGTGGGCCAACAAAGTTTCCTATGAAAAGCTGATCCACCATGTTGTAGAGTGAGCCTACGAGCATGGCGATGATGCTAGGAATAGCAAATTTTCTAAGAAGCTTTCCAACAGGTTCAGTTCCAAGTGGGTTTTGCATTGTTGTAGTCATAAATAATTCCTTCTTTATAATAATGTAGCTGTTGGTTTATTTTCTGGTCCAACGACCGCTGGCACCGCATGGAAGTACAAGACCTGACTCAGTGACAGGAAGACCAATTTCATCAGCTGTTACTTCTCCAGGATGATTTTTCAAAAGAGCAGTGCTAATCATATAGTTAAGCACAGCAGGCTGAAGACCTGTTGTGTATGAGTTAACTAGGAAAAATAGAGCGTCATCTGCAAGAATCTGCTCACAGAGCTGGATAAATGGGAAGATATCATCCTCGATTTTCCAAACTTCATTTTTGGAACCTCTTCCGTAGGAAGGAGGATCCATAATAATTCCGTCGTATTTATTGCCGCGGCGGATTTCTCTTTCTACGAATTTACGGCAGTCATCTACAAGCCATCTTATTGGTGCATCTGAAAGACCAGATGAGGCAGCATTTTCTTTTGCCCACTGGACCATACCCTTTGAAGCATCCACGTGAGTAACCTGAGCGCCTGCTGCGGCTGCAGCAAGTGTAGCGCCACCTGTGTAGGCGAAAAGGTTAAGTACCTTTACCGGGCGATTCTTTTCTTTTATTTCCTTATTTATAATAGAAGAAAACCAATCCCAGTTTACAGCCTGCTCAGGGAAGAGGCCTGTATGCTTAAATGCAAAAGGCTTTAGGTTGAATGTAAGATTCTTGTTGCAGATAGGATAGCTGATGGTCCACTGCTCTGGTAAATCAAAAAATTCCCACTCGCCACCACCTTTATTTGAACGATGATAATGAGCGTTAAGCTTCTTATAATAAGGAGAGGATTTTTTAGTGTTCCAGATTACCTGTGGATCAGGTCTAAGTAGAACATAATCTCCCCAACGCTCTAGTTTCTCACCAGAGCTACAATCTATTATTTCGTAATCCTTCCAATTATTAGCTGGTTGCATGATTTACTAATGTTACTATGAACAGTAACTATCCTTTCTATATTATATATGTACTTTACAAATGTGTTTGCTTTGACTATTATACTGAAAGATTATTAATCTTCAATGATTTCTAGTTTAAAAAATTCATTTCAACCACAAGATTTAGTTGTTTTTAAAATTGTACTAAATAAAATACAATAATTTTTATCTTTTTCTTGCTAGTATTCCCTTTCTCGTGTATATTATTACTTGCTGTGACATGATAGCTATGAAGCGTGAGGTTGCAACCTAGTTACTCAGGTTGGTTTTCCGTGGAGCGAATGTCAAGTTAGGAAACTGACGACAAGTCACTGTACAACAGAAAACCGTCCGCATTTGCGGAGACGACGTGTGAGAACTTGGTTCGAACTTTGAGTTTTAAACCATGATACACACGGGTAAGTGTACAGTCGCCACTTGTTCGATTTTTCAGAAATTAGAAAAACGAAAAAGGAGGAGACTTTTTTTATGGCAAATCAAGTTATGAGAATCACACTCAAGGCTTATGATCATGAGTTAGTAGATTCATCTGCCAAGAAAATCATCGAGACTGTTAAGAAGAACGGAGCACAGGTTAGTGGTCCTGTACCTCTTCCAACAAAGAAGGAAGTTGTTACAATTCTTAGAGCTGTACATAAGTACAAAGACTCTCGTGAGCAGTTCGAGCAGAGAACTCATAAGAGATTGATTGATGTCATCGACCCAACACAGAAGACTGTTGAGGCACTTTCTAAGTTAGAGATGCCAGCAGGTGTTGAGATCAGCATCAAGAACAAGTAATTGAGTTCATTAATCATGTAAACATCCAAGATGGTTTTATATAGAAGCAATAAGATTTCTTAATTTTCTATCTTATTCCACTTATATGACACTGTTCTAGGATGAACGGTTCCGCTACCCCAGTATTAATTAGATGGGCAAGAAGCGTTCCGCTGTAGAAAATGGAGGTAAGAAAAATGAAGAAAGCTATTTTAGCTACAAAGGTCGGAATGACTCAGGTCTTCAATGAAGGCGGCGAGCTTATTCCTGTAACTGTACTTTCTGCTGGTCCATGTGTTGTTACACAGATCAAGACAGTAGAGAACGACGGTTACGATGCAGTTCAGGTTGGCTTTGTTGACAAGAAGGTTAAGCTTGTTAATAAGGATGCTAACGGACGCAAAGAAATCATTCATCGCAATGGCGTAAACAAGCCAGAGAAGGGTCACTTCGATAAGGCTGGTGTTGAGCCAAAGAGATTTGTTAGAGAGTTCAGATTTGATAATTGTGCAGATTATGCGCTCGCTCAGGAAATCAAGGCTGATATCTTTGAGGCTGGTGACAAGGTTGATGCAACAGCTACTTCAAAGGGTAAGGGATTCCAGGGCGCTATCAAGAGATTAGGTCAGCACAGAGGACCTATGGCTCATGGTTCTAAGTTCCACAGACATCAGGGTTCAAATGGTGCATGTTCATCACCTAGCCGTGTATTCAAGGGCAAGGGTATGCCTGGTCAGATGGGCGGAACAAGAGTTACAATCCAGAATCTTGAGATTGTACGTGTTGACGTTGAAAACAATCTGCTTTTAGTAAAGGGTGCTGTTCCAGGACCAAAGAAGTCTCTTGTAACAATTAAAGAGTCAGTTAAAGCAGGAAAGTAATCTTACGATAGGAAAGGAGGAACTTAGCGATGGCTAAAGTATCCGTATATAATATGGAAGGCAAAGAAGTTGGCACCATGGATCTTAACGACAGCATCTTCGCAGTTGAGATTAATGAGCACTTAGTTCACATGGCAGTTGTCCAGCAGCTTGCAAATAACCGTCAGGGAACACAGAAGGCTAAGACACGTTCTGAGGTTTCTGGTGGTGGTAGAAAACCTTGGAGACAGAAGGGAACAGGTCATGCAAGACAGGGTTCTACAAGATCTCCACAGTGGACAGGTGGTGGCGTAGTATTCGCTCCAACACCAAGAGATTATTCATTCAAGCTTAACAAGAAGGAGAAGAGAGCAGCTCTTAAGTCTGCACTTACTTCAGTTGTTAATGAGAACAAGTTCATCGTTGTTGATGAGTTAAAGCTTGATGCTATTAAGACAAAGGATTTCGCAAAGGTACTTACAAACCTTAACGTTGAGAAGGCTCTTGTAGTTCTTGATTCTAATGATAAGAACGTAGTTATGTCTGCAAAGAACATTCCTACAGTTAAGACAGCTCTTACAAACACAATCAACGTATATGACATCCTTAAGTACAACACAGTAGTTGTTACAAAGGCTGCTGTTGATCAGATTCAGGAGGTGTATGCATAATGGCAAACGTACAATATTATGACGTAATCCTTAAGCCTGTAATCACAGAGAAGTCTATGAACGCTATGGCTGAGAAGAAATACACATTCCTTGTTCATCCAGAAGCTAACAAGACTATGATTAAGGAAGCTGTTGAGAAGATGTTCGACGGAGTTAAGGTTGCTTCAGTTAACACAATGAACGCTGATGGCAAGACAAAGAGACGTGGAATGACTTACGGAAAGACAGCAAAGACAAAGAAGGCTATTGTTCAGCTTACAGCTGATAGCAAAGACATCGAGATTTTCTCAGGTCTTTAAAATAATTTAATGTATGCGCAGTCGAGCGCGATAATAAACGAGTTTTTGAAAGGAGAAAAGAAATGGGAATTAAGACATATAACCCATATACACCTTCGAGAAGAAATATGACTGGTTCTGATTTCGCTGAGATCACAAAGAACTCACCAGAGAAGTCACTTGTTGTTTCACTTAAGAAGCACGCTGGTCGTAACAATCAGGGTAAGATTACCGTTAGACATCATGGTGGCGGTAACAGACAAAAATATAGACTTATTGATTTCAAGAGAAATAAGGATGGAATTCCTGCAAAGGTTATTGGTATCGAGTACGATCCAAACAGAACAGCTAACATCGCTCTTATCTGCTACGCAGACGGCGAGAAGGCTTACATCCTTGCTCCAGCTGGTCTTACAGACGGCATGACAGTTATGAACGGTGCTGACGCTGAAGTTAGAGTTGGTAACTGCTTACCACTTGAGAAGATTCCAGTTGGTACACTTATTCATAATGTTGAGCTTTATCCAGGTCGTGGCGGACAGCTCGTTCGTTCAGCTGGTAACTCAGCACAGCTCATGGCTAAGGAAGGAAAGTATGCAACACTTCGTCTTCCTTCAGGCGAAATGAGAATGGTACCTCTTAACTGCCGCGCATCTATCGGTGTAATCGGTAACGGTGATCACAACCTTGTTAAGATCGGTAAAGCTGGTCGTAAGAGACACATGGGTATCAGACCTACAGTTCGTGGTTCTGTTATGAACCCTAATGACCATCCACATGGTGGTGGTGAGGGCCGCGCTCCTATCGGACGTCCAGGTCCATGCACACCTTGGGGCAAGCCAGCTCTTGGTCTCAAGACAAGAAAGAAGCACAAGCAGTCTAACAAGCTCATCGTAAGAAGACGCGATGGTAGAGCAATCAAATAAGGAGGATACACATGGCACGTTCATTAAAAAAAGGACCATTTGCTGATGCAAGCTTATTAAAGAAGGTTGATGCTATGAACGCTAGCGGCGACAAGTCAGTTATCAAGACATGGTCACGTCGTTCTACAATCTTCCCACAGATGGTTGGACATACAATTGCAGTACATGACGGAAGAAAGCACGTTCCAGTATATGTCACAGAAGACATGGTTGGACACAAGCTTGGAGAGTTCGTTGCTACAAGAACCTACAGAGGTCACGGCAAGGACGAGAAGAAGTCAAAGGTACGCTAATTAACAGAAAGGAGTTTTAATCATGGCTAAGGGACATAGATCTCAAATTAAACGTGAGAGAAACGATGTAAAGGATACAAGACCTTCAGCAAAGTTATCTTATGCTAGAATGTCAGTTCAGAAGGCTTGTTTCGTACTTGATGCCATTCGTGGTAAGGATGTTGATACAGCTCTTGCTATCGTAATGTACAATCCAAGATACGCTTCAAGTGTTATAGAGAAATTACTTAAGTCTGCTATTGCAAACGCTGAGAACAATAACGGCTTAGATCGCAAGGACCTTGTAGTAGCTGAGTGCTATGCAAACAAGGGACCTACAATGAAGAGAATTAGACCAAGAGCACAGGGTAGAGCTTACAGAATCGAAAAGAGAATGAGCCACCTCACAATCGTGCTTGATCAGAAAAATTAAGGAGGCAAAACATGGGACAGAAAGTTAATCCTCATGGCTTAAGAGTCGGTGTTATTAAGGACTGGGATTCTAAGTGGTACGCTGAGGGCGAGAACTTCTCAGACTACTTAGTTGAAGACTATAATATCAGAAAATTTCTTAAGAAGAAGCTTTACGCTGCAGGCGTTTCTAAGATTGAAATCGAGCGCGCTGCTGGTAGAGTAAAGGTTACTGTTTATACAGCAAAGCCAGGTGTTGTTATCGGTAAGGGCGGCGCTGAGATCGACAAGATCAAGACAGAGCTCCAGAAGCAGACAAGCGACAAGCTTGTTGTTGATATCAAGGAAATCAAGCGACCAGATCGTGATGCACAGCTTGTTGCTGAGAACATCGCTGGCCAGCTTGAGAACCGTGTATCATTCCGTAGAGCAATGAAGTCTTGCATGGGTCGCGCAATGAAGACAGGCATCAAGGGTATCAAGACAAGCTGTTCAGGACGTCTTGGTGGTGCTGATATGGCTCGTTCAGAGTCTTACAACGAAGGTACTATTCCACTTCAGACACTTCGTGCTGATATCGACTATGGATTCGCTGAGGCTGACACTACATACGGTAAGGTTGGCGTAAAGGTATGGATCTACAAGGGTGAAGTACTTCCAAAGAAGAAGAACGCGGAAGGAGGAGCCGAATAATATGTTAATGCCAAAAAGAGTGAAGCATAGAAAGCAGTTCCGCGGAACTATGACTGGAAAAGCTTCAAGAGGAAATAAGATTGTATACGGTGAGTTTGGTATCGTTGCAACTGAGCCATGCTGGATCAGATCAAATCAGATTGAAGCAGCTCGTATCGCTATGACACGTTATATCAAGCGTGGTGGTAAAGTTTGGATTAAGATTTTCCCAGACAAGCCAGTTACAGCAAGACCTGCTGAAACTCGAATGGGTAAAGGTAAAGGTGCGCTTGATTATTGGGTAGCTGTTGTTAAACCGGGCCGTGTAATGTTCGAGATCTCAGGAGTATCTGAGGAAGTTGCTAGAGAAGCTCTTCGTCTCGCTACACACAAACTTCCTTGCAAGTGCAAGATAGTTTCCCGTGAAGATTTAGAAGGCGGTGAAGCATAATGAAGAATACAAAGTACGTAGAAGATTTAAAGAACACTTCAGTAGCAGAGCTTAGCGCTCAGCTCGTAGAAGCTAAGAAAGAACTTTTCAACTTAAGATTCCAGAATGCTACAAACCAGTTAGATAACACAGCAAGAATCCGTGAGGTTCGTCGTAACATTGCACGTATTCAGACTGTTATCACAGAAGCTGAGAAGAATGCATAAAATGATGTTAAAAATCTAACTTAAGATTTCTAATATCAGGAGGCTTTAGCCGACGATAAAGTAAAGAATCTTAATTATTTGAAAGGAGAACAAAAACGTGGAAAGAAACTTAAGAAAAACACGTACAGGTGTTGTTGTAAGCGACAAGATGGACAAGACAATCGTTGTTGCTATCCGTGACAACGTAAAGCATCCACTTTACAACAAGATCGTTAAAAAGACATATAAGCTTAAGGCACACGATGAGAACGGCGATGCTCACATCGGTGATACAGTAAAGGTTATGGAGACAAGACCACTCTCTAAGGATAAGAGATGGAGACTTGTTGAAGTTATCGAAAGAGCAAAATAATTAAAGGAGGCTACTATAATGGTACAACAGGAAAGTAGATTAAAGGTAGCCGATAATACAGGTGCCAAGGAAATCCTTGTTATCCGTGTTATGGGTGGATCTACAAGAAGATATGCCAACATTGGCGACGTAATTACTGCTACCGTTAAAGATGCAACACCAGGTGGCGTTGTAAAGAAGGGTGA
>JAEEGK010006526.1_pt1 | contig 28077 bp, 19 predicted proteins | sample 8958771 | NCBI WGS metagenome assembly JAEEGK01 (sample SAMN16246547, study PRJNA631951) | gut metagenome | biome: gut microbiome; feature: rumen; material: SC-attached | host: Bos | place: Iran: Karaj | collected 2018-10 | reverse complement strand
TGGATCTGGAATTAAGAGCCATTCCGCAGTCTATGTCGACCACGTCGATACCACCTCGTCTCTGGAGTCTGCAGATCTTACCTCGTCCTTTGTCGTCCATGCAACCCAGTCTTTGGGTGAAGACATGTCCTACGATGTAAGTGTCATCCGGATATGCGAACCAGTCATGTTCCAGCATATCGATTGGAGGCCTGTCATCTACCAGTGAGTCCCAGACAACCGATTCCGCATCCACGAGAGCATCTTTATAGTAGAGTTCTTTTCCGAATTTGTATCCCACCGAGTATGAGTGGGAGATGTGATAATGCTTGTCGCCGACGGTTACTCTTTTGATAAGCCTCAGACTCTTTAGGTAATCCAGGATTTTATCCTGAGTTTCTCTGTCGAGTCTGCAGAAAGCGTTATATGTGGGCTTGCCTCCGTTAGCGGGGTGGAACCAGAGATCGACGGGAGTGAAGGCTTCACCTAAGTCTTCTTTGGTAACCTTACCTTCGGATTCATTCTTGCGGATATAATCAATGGCCTCGATCATCATGTACTCGTGATTTCCGAGGATCATTTCTGCATTTTTTCTTTGCATGACATCAAGGATGATCTTAAGACCATCCCTTCCTCTGTCTATAACGTCACCAATCACATATATAAAGTCATCATCAGAGAACTTAAGTTTATTGAGAAGCTTAATATATGTGCTGTAGTGACCGTGCAAGTCACTTATAGCATAAATGCCCATTACTTATGAAATCCTCTTGATGGAATCACTGCTGACACAGATTACAGGTCTGATTCCGCAACGTTTATTAAGCATCCAGTTCTGAGGGCCGTCACGACCGATCAACTGACCATAACAATCTTCGCTGGCAAGGAAGGACATATCATTCGAGAACTGTCCTCTTGATCTGAGACCAAAGCAGGGAACGAAATCGGGATCCCTGGGAATAGCAGCGGTATATTGTGAAATGGGCGCTCTGCAATATACGTTGTCTTTATTTTTCTTGGATCTGTCGATTCGATCCTTGGACGTATCGAAACCGTAATACAACTCGTCAAGAGACGGGATATATACCTTGTCGTTGGTATATCTGTCATCGAGAGCAGAAGTGGGAGTGGAGATCTTGGTAAAGTGAAGCTTGATCTTTTCCTGAGCCGAGAAGGCCATATTAATGAAAGCCGAATTAAGCCATGCTCTCAGCTTCGAATCGCCCCAATATACTCCAGTTCTGACTTTTACAATATCTCTGTCGGAATACTTCAGATAAGTCGTACCATTGAAAGGCAGATAATCAAGAATGTATTCACTGATCAGAGTAGTCCTTCCCTTGGATTCATTAACAACTCTCCAAGGGATGGCATTATATTTAAAATATTTATAACCGTCTTTTACACGGCCGTGCTTAAGATTGAATACACCGGAAAGGAAATTGGAAGACTCTTTGCCTTTGACATTCTTATATACCGGAAGACGATAGTACTTTTCCTCATTGACGATTGCGGTATTGTTTTCATCATATTCGGCACATTCGATGTCGCTGGTTATGTTCTCGGGAGTCACCTCGTTCATCGGATATGATCCGAACCAGACTCGTCCGTCGTGATCCATTACTATAACTCTGCGCTCTGCAACAGACTCCTGAGCATGGGACTGCTTGGAAGTACGCTTGATAGAGTAAAGATCAAAATACAGTTCATCGATGGTTTGTTGTCTGTCCTCGGGTTTCATGGAAAGCCCCTTCATAATGGACTCGCCGATACCGGGATCAAGATCGATGTTATAGCTGTTAATGGGGGTGATGAGATCGTTTTCCTCACGCTCTATGGCAGACTGGGGAATATCTCCGGTACATAAATAGTAGAGAGTAGAGCATATACCGTAGATATCGGTCCAGGGGCCCTGTTCGGCAACACGGGAAAACATCTGCTCAGGAGGAGCAAATCCCCATTTTCCGAGGAAATCCTGTTTGGATTTAACGCCATTTTTACGTGATCCACCGAAATCGATCAACTTGATCGATCCATCTTTATCAAGCATGATGTTGTCGGGGGAAACGTCTCTGTGGATCAGACCTGACTGGTGAAGGTCACCGAGAATGTCGATAATGGGCTCAATCAGTGTGAGAGCGCGGTCGGAAGGGAGCCATCCGCCATGGTTATCGACGTATTTGAAAAGATTCCCGTTTTCCAGATATTCCATAACAATATAACCTGTATTATTTTCATAAAACAGGTCTTTGATGGAAACTATACCGGGGTTTTTGGAATATTCGGCAAGGATCCTTGCCTCACGTAAATATGCCTGAGTTTCTTCTTCGTAAGCGTCGGAATTGATCTCATCCTTTACTACGAGAGTGTGACCGTCTTCAGCTCTTGTAACGAGCTCTTCGGGAAAAAATTCCTTGATGGCCACCCTGTACTCAAGGAGCAGATCGAAACCTATATAAGTGATTCCGTATCCGCCCTTGCCCAGGATATTACCGATAAGTATTTTATTGTTTAAAATCGTGCCGGGAGTCAGTGCATTTTGCCATGTCTTTTCGCCGATCTTGTTATGGCCGCAGAAAGGACAAATGTCATTATCGTCACTGATCCTCATGCAACGTAAGCAAAGTCTGCTTATATCGTATTTGTTCATGACTTACGTAGATGCTCCCGGAGTATTAAAGATCAAGCAGTTTGTTCTTGAAGTCTCCAAATTCGGAATCGTTGATTATGCCTGCATCGTGAATCTTGGTAAGAAGTTCGATCTTCTTCTTGAACAGATCCATATTTCCGTTGACGGGAGATGTGATATCGGCAACAATCTGATTCTTTGCAGCATCGTACTCAGCCTGAGTCTCAAGTCCGCCTTCGACAGCGACCTTGTGAAGAGACATTCTGGTAACTTCATCGGGATTACCTGCGATAGTAGAAACGATTTCTGCTTTCTTATTGTTGAGTTCACTCTGAGAAAGCCACTCGCACTCTTTTAGAAGCATCAGCTTCTTGATCTTGGACTTGAGAGTATCGGTGTTGGTGGAATCGATACCGTCAAGATCTGCGATTAGTCTGGTGCGCTTTGCTTCAAAATCATCCGTTGTGATAACACCTGCCTCAACCATAGCGGGCCATCTGCCGAGTTTAGCCTTAAGGGCATCACGATCGTCGGTTGACTTGGGATTGAGAGCAAGTTTAAGTCTGTTGATCTCATTGGAGTAGTCGCTCTCGGAAAGGATCTCAGCATCCTTAAGGATAGCCTGCTTCTTGAGATTCATGATGAACTTCTCGTTATTGTCTTCATCATCGTAAGCGGTTCCGTCAACAAGGCCGTCGGAGAGCTTGTTGAACTCGGATTCGGTGATAAGACCGCTGATCTTGATAACAGGGATCATTGCTACATTGCCTCTGAAATCATCAAGATCGGTGATAGAAGGATCAAAGCAGGGATCGACAATCGCACGAACCTGCTTGTTATAATCGTCGTCGGTGATAAGACCGGTGCTTTTTGAGATAAGGACTTTCTGAATCTTCTCGTAGAACTTATCAAGTCCCTTTTCTTTGCAGATAAGTTCAAGTTTCTTGCTCTTATAGTCATCATCGCTCATGACGCCCATATCATGCATAACTTCGATCTTCTTGAGCTTGTCTTCGAAGGATGCTGCATCCATGGGATCCTTTGCAGGAGCCGGAGCGGGTGCAGGAGCAGGTGCGGGAGCCGCACCGGGTGTATAAAGAGCATTTCCGAGATTATCGGGCTGAACAGGTGCAGGAGTAGGAGCGGTTCTTACAAGAGAACCGGGTGCCTGTGCCATCTGAGCAGCTTCCTCGGGTGATCCGTGGAGAGGTCTCTGTACGGGGAGAGGTCCTGCAGGTGCTTCGCCTCTGAGCGCATCATTCATAGCAACAGAAGGAGAAGGAGTAATAGTCCTTGCAGAAACGGGTCCTGTATATACATTTTCATTCGAAGGTGCTACGGGAGCGGGAGCAGGTACGGGAGAAGGCACCGGAGTAGGTACGGGCTGAACGGGAGCCTGATTGGTTACAGGGCGGGCACCGTTTGATGTAGCTCTGGCTGCGGAAGGAGGAACGGGACGAGAACCGTTGGAAATAGGTCTTGCACCGCCTGAAATAGGTCTTCCGCCGGAAGCCTGTCTTGCAAGATCATTCTTCTGCTTGAATGAGAGAAGAAGATCGTATGCTTCATTGGCATTCTTAAGAGTAGGAAGAATAACCTTGGTAGATTTCTTGCCATACATGGTTTCTACGGTAGCTTCGATAACGATAGCTTCAGAACCCTGATATTCATCGCGTCTTACGTCTTTGATATCAGTAGAAGCAAATTCGAATGTCTCACAGCTCTCAGTGCTGGACCCCGGTGCCTGGACGAATGCTTTACCATTCAACAGGGTCTTCTCGTAGTCGCTGTCATCTACCTCGAGCTTCAAATCCTTGACTTTAGTTGCTCCCACAAGTCTTCTCATTGAAGTTCCGTAAGTTGAGTTAAAAACTTTCTTTGCCATTTGTTAATGACCTCCGGTGAAAATTTGTGAAACATAAAATAAAACCAAAGCGGAGAATTTTATAGAATATTTATTCTCCCCCTCTTATATTTGTCATAATATCACATAATTCCAAGAATTGCACTTGATTTATTGGATATTTTTACTTAAATTGTATTATTTTACTCGAATCGGTGCTATAATCCATTTGTTGTACCATCTTATGTTATCGAAAGGAATTATTTTATGGCAAGAAATTTTAAAAGAGTAAGACTGGGGGAGGCTCTTGTTGAAGATGGTTTTATAACCGAGGAGGCCCTCGAACAGGCACTTGAAGAGTCCAAAAAGAAGGGGCAGAAGCTCGGTGAATACTTGGTTGAAGCCGGTGTTGTTTCTGAGGAGGAGATAGCTAAGATACTTTCAAGGCAGATGGATCTGCCATATGTAAGGATTAAAGATGTAGATATTCCTGATAATGTTCTTAAACTTGTTAACTATGAGATTCTAAACAAAAAGAAAGTTATTCCCTTCGGGTATGACGAGAACAACCCTAATATACTGAATCTTGCTGTGTCGGATCCTCTTGATTTCGATACTCAGGAAGATATCAGTATGCTTACAAACCTGGAGATTCAGCCTTATGTGGCTACAATGTCGGGTATTGTAGAGTCTCTTGACAAGTATTTTGGTCAGAAATCCAATACCGAAGACCTTGAGAAGTTTGCTAAAGAAAAAGGTCTTGTATCCGATGAAGATACTTCGCAGCACGATGAAGATGTTGCTAATTCGCCCATCGTAAAGATCGTCAAGGAGATGATCGAGAAAGCTGTACGTCAGAGAACCTCCGATATTCATATCGAGGCACTCGAGAGACAGGTTCGTGTCCGCTTCAGAATCGACGGCGTGCTCTATGAAAGAGCAAGATATGAACTGGTATTCCTCAGTGCACTTGTTGCACGTATTAAGGTTATCGGCGGCATGGATATCGCTGAGAAAAGAAAACCTCAGGACGGACGTATCACTCAGATAGTAGACCATGTTGAGTATGATATCCGTGTATCTGTATTGCCTACCGTATTCGGTGAGAAGGTCGTTATGAGACTTAACTCAAAATCCGGTATGAAGAGAGAGAAGAGTAAGCTTGGTCTCAAGGATTATGAAGAGAAGCAGTTTGATTCACTTCTTGCACATCCTAACGGAATCATCCTTGTTACGGGACCTACCGGATCCGGTAAATCTACAACACTTTATACCGCACTTTCGGAACTCAACTCTGACGCCGTAAACATCATCACGGTTGAGGACCCTGTCGAGACGAACGTTGACGGTATCAACCAGGTACAGACTAATAACAAAGCAGACCTGACATTCGCGTCAGCTCTGAGATCAATTCTCCGACAAGACCCTGACATAATCATGATCGGAGAGATTCGAGACGAGGAAACAGCGAGAATAGCGGTTCAGGCTTCCATCACAGGTCACCTCGTCGTATCAACACTTCATACCAACTCATCGGCTGCGACCATCACCAGACTTGAAGACATGGGTCTAGAGCCTTACCTTATTGCAGACTCCGTTATCGGTGTTATTGCACAGCGTCTCGTTAGAAGGCTCTGCCCTCTTTGTAAGAAACCTCGTCTTGCAACCATTACTGAGAAAGAGGTTATGAACATTCCTCCCGAGCGCATGAATGAGGATATCACCATTTATGAGCCCAACGGATGCCAGCAGTGTGACAACCTCGGTTATAAGGGACGAATCGGTGTATATGAGATCATGGTCATCACCGAGCACATGAGAGAAACCATTTCAAGAAGAGCAACCGTTGGTCAAATCAAGGAAGAAGCTCTTCGCGAAGGAATGCACACCCTTCATATGTCAGGTACAGAGTATGTTCTTGACGGAACTACCAGCTACTCCGAGATGTGCAGAATTTCCTTCGATTCGTAATTCCCAAAAATCAAAGGCCCGGCGGCAGCCTCAATGCCGCCACTTTTTATATGACTGAAGTCGGAAGAAAAAATATATATAAAGAAAAGATTAAGCGGTTCTTTCCGGAATTATGTTCGTTCATTATTCCAGTATTTGTAGTTATGCTTGCTTTTTTTGGTCTGGGTATTTATCCCGGTGGAAAAAGTATGCTTATTACTTATGATTTGAGAGCTCAGCTTTTGGCTCTTTATGGTTATCTGTCAAACGGTGGTCCGGGGTACGATACCCTTTTCCATTCTATGTCCGGTGGATTAGGCGGAGGATTCTTTGGGACGGTTGCTCTCTATCTTTCTCCGTTTGATTTAATATATTTATTTGTTCCGGTTAAATATATTCCTCATGCTATATATTTTTTGGTTATTTTTAAGATAGGATTGTGTGGACTGTTTTTCTCGATTTTTTTAAGGAAGAACGGGAAAATGATGCTTCCCTTTTTGTGGGTTGTTATCTTATCGTGCTGCTATGCGCTTATGTCATATAATTTCATGTACTATGTTTCTCCGATGTGGTATGACGAAGTTATGTATTTGCCAATTATGGCATTAGGTCTTGAGAAGGTGTTATCCGGAAAAAGAAGTTATTTATTTATCATAATTTTGTGGTTAAGCATTGTTAGCGATTATTATATTGCTTTCATGAGTGTAATTACTCTTATCATATATTTTTGCTTTAGACTTATCGAAGAAAAACTTTCACTGAAAAAGTCTGCTATTAGGATTCTGTCATTCTGCTTGCATGGATTACTGTCTGCGGGTATGGCTCTGTTTGTTATTGTTCCGGTTTGCATGGATTTTGCTCGAGGAAAATTTGCTGAGGGCAGTGCCGGTTATGGGGGTGATTTTATAAAAAATTCCCTTTTTGATATATTAAAAAGTCTTTTGAGCCAGAGTTACTCTGGGTTTGACTATAATGCATCACCTAATATATTTTGCGGCTCTATTATTACGATTTTGGTTATTGTTTGGCTTTTCTTTGGCAAGGATAGGATTATTACCAGATTATCGGGTATTTTTGTATTATTGTTTTATTTTGCTTCCTTTATTTTTGGCCCCCTTGACAGGATGTGGCATGGATTCAGAGAACCTGTATGCTTTTCAGTTCGATATGCGTATACATTTTGTTTTTTTTCTATATGTTTTGCAGCTCGAGGTATCATGGCTTTAAAAGTATTAAGGGGTAGAATATCAAAACAAAATTTTAGATTTATTACGGCAATAATTGGAGTTTTCACTTTTGTTGAATTATATATTAATGGAGCATATATATTATCTAAGATTGGAACTGAGTATGGTTATACATATAAGGATGAATATTATAAGTTTTGTGATGTAAATGAATACTTGATTTCATATACAAAAGAATCTGACTCATATAATTACGGTAGGCTTATTACTTCGTATAAGTTTTCGGATTATGATGGAGCATTATTTGGATATGATGGAATTGCGGAGTTTTCTTCCAGCTATAATTATTCTCTGCATGATTTTTTTAAATCACTTGGAATTGGCGTTCTTTATCATAGTCTTTCAGAAAAAGGAGTCACTCCTCCGTCTTCCGGATTAATTAATTCAAAGTATTTAATATATTATTGGGTTGATCAGACTGATTTATATACTCCTATTTGTGAGTATAGAGGATATACGCTTTATAAAAATGATACAGCACTTCCTTTTTCTTATGAAATTACAAATTCGGAAGAAACTGAAGAATTTTCCGATGATCCTTTTAGTAATATAAATTTACTATATGGGGAATTGTTTAGGTCAGATGAGACTTTAAGATGTGAAATTTTTAAGGCTTGTGAGTATGAAATTATTTCCTGCGATGATGTTTTCCCTGCTAATGACGAAAGTAAACTAAGAAGTATTGTTTTTGACGCAGAAAAAACAGGACATTATTATCTCTATGTTGAATTTATAGCAGGACAAGAGTCCTTTGGACATGAGGAAACTTATAGAGATAAAATGCCTGTTTACAGGAATTACTATATTGATGGGGTGAAAATTGGAGAATATGGAAATGAATCATATAACTATTGTGTGGATCTTGGGAAAATAAACGCTGAAGAAAAACATACTTTATCTTTAGAATCATCCAATTCTGAAATTGGTAGGGTTTGGCTATATTATTATGACTCTGATGAATATAATAAAGTATATTCTACAGTTAATGGTTTCAAAATAAATTCAATAGATAATAAAGGAATTGTACTATACGGTCACACGTCTGATGCTTCTCAGATTCTAGTTACACTTCCTTATGAAGCGGGATACAGAGTATATGTTGATGGGGTTAAAACTGAATATAACTCCTATAGAGATTGTTTTATGACAATTCCGGTGCCTGAAGGGGAACATGAAATAAGAATTAAATATATTACACCTGGCATATATACTGGAATTGCACTTTCTATTCTATTCTTGTTTACTTTACTTTTATATACTAGATTCAGAAATGAAAAAAATATTTTTGGTGAGTATTAAGTATGGATAAATATATAAAAAAGCTAGAAGAAATTATTTATTGTTTTTTTTCGGTGTTGAAAATTCCTGCTTCAGATAAAACTAAAAGTAGTATTATTCAGCTGGTGAAATTTGGAATAGTAGGAGTGAGTAATACTTTATTAAGCTATTTCATTAATATTTCTATTCTTTTTTTGCTTTCGCCCTTGGAATTTGATTATGATTGGGTTGTTGCAATTGCTGGTTCCTTTATATTATCTGTACTCTGGTCGTTTTATTGGAATAATAAATATGTATTTAGCGTTGAAAACGGAAAGAAACGAAGCTGGTATAAGGCTCTGTTTAAATCATATATTTCATATGGAGTTACCGGTATTGTGCTTAACATTTTTTTATCTTATATTTGGATTGAAATATTTGATGTATCAAAATACATTGTTCCTCTTTTGAATATATTTATTATTGTACCTATAAATTTTGTTGTTAATAAACTTTGGGCGTTTAAAACTGATAAATAAATGCCTTAAATGGAATGAACGTTAATGGAAAAAAATAATAAAGCAAGATTTTTGAATATCTCAATATATGTAATATTCTTTGTAATTGCTTTTGGCATTACATGTTATTCTTCGTCACTGGTTCATTTAACAGATTGCCCGGATTATGATTCATATGCATATAGATATATGGGTATGCTTATGGCAAAAGGAGGAGTGCCTTATCGAGACGCTTTTGATAATAAAGGACCTATAATGTATTTAATTAATTGGATTGGATATGTGATTAATAAAGAATATGGAATATATTTTGTTGAACTTATATTTGTTTATGGTTTTATTTTGACCCAGTATAAATTTTCCTTAAAATTCTCATCTAAAATTAATTCGGTAATATTTGTTATCGCCTCTATAACTTCTTTGAGTGTTTTTTTTGTCGGAAATTGGACGGAAGAATATTCACTTCTTTTTTATGCCGTTGGCATTAATATATTTATTGATTATTTGATTTTTGATAAAGATGATTGGTATAGAATTGTTTTGTGCGGTGTTTCTTGCTGCTGTGCATTTTTTCTTAGACCTAATATGATTTCTCTTTGGATTGTGTTCGCAATAGCAATAATTATTAGGTATATAAAAAAATATAAAAAATTTCCCATTAAAATTTCGATTTGGTTTAGCGTAGGCGTTGGCGCTGTGCTGCTTCCCACACTTATTTGGCTGGGATGTGCCGGCGCATTAAATGAATTTTGGAAAGATTTTGTTTTGTCAAATATTACTTATGCGACTGATCATGCGGTAGTTACGGGAAGATGGAAGGTCTTTTTTGATTTCTTCATTTCTTCTAATATGGAACTCCATATAATTTTGCTTATATATATGATCATAAAAAAGAAAAATGCATTCACCAATATTTCGTATATTGCATATATGCTCTTGAATTTATATCTAATTTCCATGAAAGGGGTATTGTTTAATAATTATGCAATGACAATTGTTCCGTCTTTGCTTTATCCCATTTGTTCTTTTGATCTGTATATAGTTAAATACTGGAAGCTCACTACTCAGAAATTATATGTTAGTTTATGCGGCTTGATGAGTATCATGCTCATTGTATTTCTCTTTAACAATTTTACACAGCTTATTGATAAAATGATGATGGGTAATCCGTATGAAATAGAAGATGATTTTATAGTGTCACAAATAAATGAATACACGGATCCGGATGACCGAATTTTGGTTTTGGGATATAAATGTTTTTATTATGTTGCTTCAGATAGACTTAGTTCTACAATTTTTTATTACAGTACAAATAATTATGGATATCCGGATGGGCATCAAGCTGTTGTGGACGCAGTAAACGAAAACCTTCCCAAATTAATTGTTGTCGAGGGAGGGGAGGATCCTGAAGATCTTTTTCAGCACTATGATCAATATGAAATGATTGATAATAATCCCATGCTTTGGATACTTAAAGAATAGATTAGCTTTATGATCGTATTCTAAGTATACCTCTGCGAAGATAAGGTTTTGAAAAATTATAATCATAATAATAGATCATGTATCCACTTGAGTTCTCAATAGTCCATTGATCGAATTTTTCTCTAAAGTATTTTTCATGATTTGAAGAGTGATAGACACAAAGAGCTATTTGAGCATTAGGTTTCTGCGATAGCCAATTTGCACAACCATCTATAATTAATGGCTCATTTCCTTCTGCATCAATTTTTATAAATATGTTTTCTTTAGATAAATTGTTTTGAAGGATAAAGTCATCCAGAGTTATATGATTTTCGTCGGTTCTGTTTGAAACGTATTTTTGAATTATATGTACTTTGTGGTTGTATTTTTGGTAGGTGAGCTTTAATGCTTCAATCCATTGAGGATCACATTCAAATATATATATTTCTTTTGCTGAATCAAGGTATGGAAGCCCAAAAAATCCTTCAGCTCCGCCAATATCAAATATAATTGAATTTTGTTCGGGCTTGAAATTCTCGGTTGTATATCTGTGAGGAGAATTTATATCTTGCTCTAATAGAATATTTTTATAATATCGTTTTGCTCTAAATAGATTTTTATAAGATCGTTTCATGTATATTCTTTGATCATTGTCACGTATAAAAATTAAGCCGGTAGAGTTATCAATTTCCGCGTTAATCTCTTTGACTGTGTATTCTTTTGCAAATTTATATGGGAAAACAGTAATGCTGTTATGCGATAAATAATTTGCTATAGATTCGAATTCATGATTACCGGAATTTTTGAGATATTTTATCAAAGCTCGTTTTTTGATACGTGCGTATAATTCTCTTTCTATAAATTCTATATCTTTATCTGCTAACTTGGTATTTGTTTCTGATATTATATTCATACGTTTCCTGTCCTCCGTTTTTTCAAATATTTTATCATATGAAAATGCTTTTGCGATATGTATTTTTGGGTATACGTGTTATAATATTCAGATATTAGGGGGAAATATCTATGAAGAAGGATTTTAGTAAGTATCATACTTTTGCTATTTGTGCTTATGGCGAATCGCCTTTTTTGGAAGAATGTGTTTTGTCACTTCTTTCTCAGTCTGTAAAATCCAATATTATAATGTGTGCTCCTCAGAGCACACCTTTTCTTGAGCGTATTTCTAATAAGTATGAGATTCCTTTTTTTATTCGAAATGGAGCGCCGGATATTAAGGATGATTGGAATTTTGCTTATGATAATTCTCATACTAAATTTGTAACTTTAGCCCATCAGGATGATCTATATCATGCTAAATTCACAGAACAGACGTTGAAGTGCATGGTCAAGCACAAAAATCCGTTGTTTTGTGTCACGGATTATTTGCCTATTAAGCTTGTGACTTTGCCTAATAGAGATATTAATTGTCGTTTAAGACACTTTCTTAGATCGCCGTTAAAAATACGATTTATAAGTGGATTGGCAGTTGTCAAAAGGGGAATACTTAAATTTGGTAATAGCATTTGCTGCCCGACTGTTACATATAATAAAATGTTGCTCGGAGACCATATTTTCACTTCGGAACTACATTACGATATAGATTGGGATACATTTTATTTGCTGGGTAAAAGGAATGGTAGCATTGCATATGTAGATAAGCCGCTTGCATATTATAGGCTGCATAATGGATCTACAAGCAAAGAGTTTATTACTAATCATAAAAGGCAACGAGAAGATGAACTTATGTTTTCGAAGTTTTGGCCTGAACCAATAGTGAATTTTTTAATGATATTTTATAAAAACGCATATAAAAACTATGATGAATAAAGAGAAACGATGCATTAAATCGAGATATAAAAATATAATCCTTGCACTTGTTATTCTTCTTACTTTGTTACATATAATTTATTTGTTTGTGTTTATTAGGGATGGTCATCACTCTGATGAGGCTTGGAGCTATGGATTTGCAAATAGCTTTTATGATCCCTATTTAACGATTGAATTGGGCGAGGATATTTATGATTTTTCAGATGCTCGATTGAGATACGTTGGAGAGTGGACTTCGTCGGAGGTTTTTAGAAGTTATCTGGCGGTTGATCCCGGACAAGAATTTTCTTTTTTGTCAGTTATAGATAATAAAAAAGGAGATGCCAGTCCACCGCTGTATGAGATTATTCTTCATTGTATTTGTTCGTTTTTTCCGAATGAATTTTCTTGGTGGTTTGCTTTTTCTATAAATATATTTTGCTATGTTTTTATACTGGTTTCATTGTATTTAATTACAAATCAATTGAATTCAGGGGGAAATGGCATTGCTTCTTTAGTGACTTGTTTACTTTACGGTATTTCTTCGGCTGGAATCGGAACTGCTTTATGCCTTAGAATCTACTCATTATTGACTCTTTTGTATCTTTTGTATGTGTATTTGCTACTAAGATTTTTGCGTGGAGGAGCGAAGAGGGGGCGGTTTATCATTTTCTCCGTTGCGCTTGTTTTTCTGGGCGCTCTTACTCATTATTTCTTTTTGGCTGCAGCCTTTTTTCTGGTTCTGTTTTCCTGCTTTGGATTGTTGATAAAAAAACGTTTTGCTGATATGTTTACAGTCGGAGTTTCTGCACTTTCCGGTGTAATTCTTTTCTTTGCGTTTTTTCCCTATGGATTCTTTGAAATGTTTAATGAGAAGAATGCGTTTGTAAATGAGTTCTTTCATTTTGGCTATATACTTACTCTTAGCACTAATCTATTTTTTAAACAAACAATTGGTTTGGACTTATATATAACTTCGGTTACTTTTTTGAAACTTGCTATTGTGATTTTTTGGCTTTTAATTCTGTCCATAGCTTTTTGCTTTTTGTTTAGGAAAGAATATTGGATTAAAATATTTTATAAGAAGATTAAGGGAATTATTTGTTTTACAGGAAGAAACATTAAATTCTTTTTGGTTGGAGATGGATGGATTTGTGGAACATTGTTGTTCACTCTTATTGCGTATTTTCTTTTTGCAAGTAAATATTCAAGCATATTGTCGATGGGCAAATTTGCAATAAGATATTTTTATATTATAATACCGTTATTTTTTTCGTTATTATTTTCGCTGGGAATCGGAATGTGCATTTATATGCGGCGGCGAGTTCCACGCTTGGTTTACATTGGCGTTTGTTTTTTGCTTATGTTCTTATCCATAGCTACTTTTTGGCATCAAAAAGTTACTTATCCTTCTCCGTATGAATTTAGAAAAGAAGGAATATCAAAGATTTCAGAATTGACTGTTGATAAAAATGTTATTGTAATTTGTGATTCTGGCTGGAATTTGGAGTGGTTAAGCGTTGCATTGATTGATTCTGAAAAATTTTATTTGATTTATGCAGATGATACAAATCACTTAGATCATCAATTAATCAATTTAGAACAATATTTAAATGAAGATACTTTGATTCTTGTTTATTCTTCAATTTTTCCTAATGAAGATATGCTGGTTGACACACAAACGGTCGAATTTGAATTTGGAGACTATAATTATTCGTTAATGATGTCTGAAAGAGAATTTTTAAACGAGATAATTGGTTTTGCCGGTGCGGAGGTAAATTTTGAAAGCGTTGCTTCATTTAATAGTTCCTATGAAGGTGCTTTAACGATTTATAAAATCAAAAATATATAAGTATTTTCTTTGCATTTAGGAATTATCCCCAAATATCTGGATGATTTTTTGTGACTATTAGCAAAAAGTTAAGAAAATCTTAAGTTTTTTGGATTACCCCATTGAAATTTAGATTTTTTTTATATATTATGAGTGAGAATTAAACATTTAGGAGGTTTTACTTGTGGCAACATTTGCTTATGAGGCGTTAAATTCTGAAGGTAAACTCATAAAGGGTTCATTAGAAGCCGATAACGTTGACAGGGCCAGGGACAGTGTTAAGGCTCAAGGGCTAACTGTTGTCAGCGTTGGTGCTCAAGGCGCGTTGGGCAAAGATATAAACTTTGATCTTTCTAAGGGACCTTCCGTTAGAGATTTGTCGGTTTTTTGTAGACAGTTTGTTTCTATGATAAGAGCCGGAGTTACTATCCTGGATTCCCTTCAGATGCTTGGAGAATCAACAGAAAACCAAAAACTTAAAGATGCCATTTTTAGTGTTAAAACAAGCACTGAAACTGGTATGACCCTTTCTGGAGCTATGGCAGAGTTCCCTACTGTTTTTCCTTCACTTCTTATTAGTATGGTTACAGCGGGTGAAGCTTCCGGTTCACTTGATATTGCTTTCGATAGAATGGGAAAGCAATTTGAAAGAACCAGTAAGACTCAAGCGTTAATAAAAAAGGCAATGATTTATCCTATTATAGTTGTGATTGTTGCTATTGCTGTTGTAATTGTAATGCTTGAGGTTGTTATACCTACTTATACGTCGATGTTTGCGGAAATGGATACGGAGCTTCCGGCAATCACAAAAATGGTTGTTGCGATGAGCGACGGTTTGAAAGCTTATTGGTTTATCATCGTTCCGGTTGTTGGCGCTTTAGCATTTGGAATTATTACATTTGCTAATACAGATCAGGGAAAGCATTTTTTTGGTAAGATTGCTATTAGATTTCCTCTTACACATGATATAACGGTTAAAAGTGCTTCCGCCCTTATGTCGAGAACGTTAAGTACCTTGATAGGTGCAGGACTTCCACTTGTTGAAGCTGTTGATATCACTTCCGGAGTTATGACTAATGTTTACTTTAGAGAAGCTTTGGAACATGCTAAAGAAGAAATTACTATAGGACAGGCTCTTTCTAGGCCACTTGAAGAAGCAGGGATCTTTCCTCCTATGGTTTATTATATGGTAAGGATTGGCGAAGAGACCGGAAATATTGAAGATATGCTTAACAAAAATGCCGAGTATTATGAGGATGAGGTTGAAATGGCGGTTCAATCCTTTATGGCAATGCTTGAGCCTATGATTATCATTGTCCTTGCAGCTATTGTTGGTGTGCTTATCGGTGCAGTTATGGCTCCTATGCTCGCAATGTATAAAGGACTTGATAACCTTTGATTTCGAATCAATCGTCAGCGTAGAAGGGCGTTGATGTTTGAGATATACAAATAATTATTTATTATTTAAGGAGAGATTATTATGAAAGACAACAAAGGATTTTCACTCGTAGAACTTATCATCGTTATTGCTATCATGGCAGTACTCGTAGGTGTTCTTGCACCTCAGTTCATCAAGTATGTTGAGCAGTCAAGAAGAAGCCGTGACATCCAGACCGCTCAGGAGATCAGAGAGTCTGTTCTCGCTGCAATTGCCGATAACAGAGTAACTGGTAACGGATCAAACGTTGCTCTTGGAACCGGAGCTCTTACTGTTGGCTCTGCAGGTAGCGTTGATACTATCGCTTCTGTACCTACTGTAGCTGGACATGTTACTGGTGCTGGCACCACTTACAATGTTTCTTATAATGCAAACACTGGAACTTGCTCTGTTTCTGTAGGAAGCTATGATCTTACCACTGAGGGTGGAGCATCTGCATACAGAGCAGCATCATAAATTCTTAACCATCTGATGTTTTATTTCCGCATTTACATGGGAATATTGTTCTTTCTCTTTGGAATTACGGTAGGCAGCTTTTTGAATGTGCTGATCTACCGTATTCCAAAGAAGGAAGATTTTGTGAAGACACGTTCACACTGTATGAGCTGTGGGTATCAGTTGGAGTGGTATGATCTTGTTCCACTTTTTAGCTGGTTGACTCTCAGGGGTAAATGCAGGAAGTGCAGGTCTAAGATATCTGCTCAATATCCTCTTGTTGAGGCTTTGAACGGTATCTTGTGGCTTGTTACGTATCTTTTGTTTGATCAAAGCATTACAACCCTTCTGTATTGCGCGTTGATCAGCAGTCTGATCGCACTTAGTGTGATCGATTTTCGTACGTACGAAATACCGGTCGGATTTAATGTTTTTATACTGGTATTGGGTACGATAAGGTTGGTCTATGAGTTTATCTTAGATCATAATTCTTGGCCGGAATATGTTATCGGCCTGGTATCAGTAAGCGTTCCACTTTTATTGATCTACTATGCGACCAAGGGAAGAGGCATCGGAGGCGGTGACGTCAAGCTTATGGGGGCCGCAGGTCTTCTGCTTGGATGGAAATTGGTTATCCTGGCCTTTTTCCTTGGTTGTTTGTTGGGTTCTGTTATTCATGTCGCGCGCATGAAGATTAGCGGAGAATCTCATGTTTTGGCAATGGGTCCTTATTTATCCGCTGGTTTGATTATTGCAATTTATGCCGGTGAGCAGATAATATCCGCATATTTGGGATATTTAAACAGCTTGACGGCTTCATATATAGGGTTTTGATCTGAGAATGTTCAGATAATAGTTATCTGTTCATAATAAAAATTTTTTTAAAGAGGGTAGGATATGGCTTCCAAGATTCTAAGCATTGAGCTCAGTAACACGACGATCCGTATCGTCCAAATGGACTACAAGACAACAAATCCCAGGGTATACTATCATGTAGTCTGCAACACACCTGAGAGTTCCATTAATGATGGATATCTCATTAACCCTGATGCTGTGGCTAATGCCATCAGAACCGCACTGGTTTCTAACAGGATTAAGGGAACCAAGAATGTTATATTTACTATCTCTTCAACAAAGATAGTAACCAGAGAGCAACAGCTTCCTCAGATGAAAGCAGCACAGCTCGATTCAATGATCCAGACTAATTTGTCTGACTATTTCCCCATCGACCTGGATAATTATCAGGTCGCTTATACTGTACTCGGAACTATTGACGAGGGTAAGGATGCCGGAAAACTTCGTGTTTCCATCATGGCAGCTGAGAACAACCTCGTTGAAAGTTATAAACAGCTTGCAGCATCCTGCGGCCTTGTTCTTGTTCAGGTTGATAACGTTGCAAACTCTGTATATCAGGTATTAAAGAGTGAGAATAAGACTCAGTGTAAGATGGTTCTTAAGATTGAGGAGAACTCTACTTCAGTTCTCGTAATCAAGAACGAGAGCCTTCTTCTTCAGAGAAATATCGGTTTCGGATTCCTGCCTGCCATTAGGGAAATTATGCATCAGCCTGCTTTCCAGGCAGTAAGTGAATTTGATGCACGCAATATTGCTATGAAGAGAGCCTGCATCAGAAAGACTCTTAATGAAGCAACAGCAATTACCGATAGTGAAGATATGCCCGAGCCTTCCGAAGGCCAGGCAATGACCAATGCTCGTCAAGCGGTTACCGATAGTCTTGAAGATCTTGTAAAGGGTATTCAGAGAGTAATTAATTATTATAATTCTACCAATTCTTCGAACCCTCTTGATCTTTGTTACATTTGTGGTGCCGGCGGTGCTATTAACGGCATATCACACCTTCTTTCCAACGAACTCGGACTTAAGGTCAGCGTTCTCAGGAAACTTGAGAATGTATCATATTCGGTTCTTGGCGACAATGCAGACCTTTATAATTATGTAGCTTCTATCGGTGCAATTTATGCTCCTGTAGGCTTCTTCTCAAAGGCTAAGGCTAACAGACAGAAGAATGCTACCAATTATAGCAAGCTTATTCCTCTTGTTGTTATTCTCGGAGCTGTTGTTATTCTTGCATTGGTTGGAAAAGGATTTTTTGATTATAAAGCTGCGGAAAACAGGAACAAAGAATTGGTCGCTACTGAAGCTAGGTATCTTGAATCTGAACAGATTTATAACAGGTATGCATCTGTTCTTGAACTTTATAGATCAATCAGAGAAGGAGAGGCTTCTACTCAGAGATCATCTGATAACATTGCAGATTTCCTTGAAGAACTTGAAGAGAAAATGCCTACTAATATGACTATTTCTGAGTTCTCCACTGATGATGAGATGTTTACCATGAGTGTTGAAGTTCTCGACAGAAATACTGCAATCGGTATAATTGAAACTCTTCGTGATTTTGATTCTATTATCGGTGTTTCAATCAAGGAAATAGAAGATAAGACTAGCAGAGTTTCTGAGGAACAGTTGGAAATGCTTGAAGCTCAAGGTTTTACTGCTGTTGATTTGACTGAAGAAGAGGCAAAGAAACCTGTTGAAGATAAAAATGATAATGAAAAAGAAGACGAGGAAGACGAAGAAGAACCTGTACTCGTTGTTGAAGGAAATGAAAATGCTGATGATGATGCTCTCAGCGTTAAACTTATCGGTACATATTATTTGACATATGATACTGACACCAATGAAGAATATTATGTCAGAAAGTATGTTTCTTTCACGATCAGCTGTGTATATGCTCCCGCTGAGGAAGTTGTGATTGAAAACAATGTAACAACGGATACCGAGGAGGAGGGCAACTGATTATGAAAAATGTTAAGATTGATGAGAAATCTAAGTTTTTAACCGCGGTTTTGCTTGTAATTGTTTTTATCGGTGTTGCATTTTTCCTTGGATATAAAAAATTTGAGGATAAGGCTAATGCTTTAAACGGACAGAACGCCAATCTTGAGCTCAGAATTGCGGAACTTAAGCAGTATTATGATACTGAGCAGAAAAACAAGGAAGATACAGAAAGAATGACTGCTGAGATTTCTGATATTCTCTCTAAGTACGCCGGAGATGCCAGATATGAGGATGGTATATATGAAGCCTTTAATCTTTATGGAGCGTCCATGAATACGCTTGTACTTGAAAAGATGGTTTTCGCAGGCGATGATACATACACAACTATTCCTGCTGAAACTGTTACTGCTGCAGACATTGAAGGTCTTTCAAATGATATTGCATTTAATGGTTTCAATGTGACTTATTCCGGAATTATTGAATACGATGGGCTTAAAGGAATGGTAAGAGAGATTTCCTCAGGTAATTATAATCTTGGTATTGTTAAGATGAAATATGAAGTCAATGGAGAGAACTTTATTGAGGGAACAACTGCGCTTTCTTTCTATTATGTTACCGGTGCGGGTCTTGAATATGAGCAACCTCCTTTCGAAAAATATGAGACAGGTATCGAGAATCTCTTTGGAGTAGATTGGGCCGGTGATCTTGAACTTCTGGAAAATTGATTATTAGGAGCTATATATGAGAATGTTGGGATTTAAAAAGAATAATAAAGGTTTCAGCCTTGTCGAGCTCTTGGTTGCAATGGCTATTTTTGCTGCAGCTATTGTTCCTATGCTTTATGCATTCGTTTATTCTACAGGGTATAATTTTAGATCCCAGCAGACTCTTCAGGCTACAGGTATTTCTCAGGCTATAATTGAGAATTGCAAGGCGGCTAATACGAATTATGATTCTATCGTAACAGATCTTGCCAGTGGTGATATTTTAAAAGAAAACAATAGTTTCAGTTCTTTCACTGTTAGTGATCTGGGTGGAGGCGTGTTTTTTTATGAAGGTGTTAGGGCTGCTAATTTTGACCGCTCAGATGTTGATGATGCTGTTGATTCGGGTAATACCAGCAGACGAGCTTATGATGTCAGAATTTCCTTGACTGCACTTAGCGATTCTGTTACGGATTTTTCCATGATTCATACTATGCGTTCAGGGATTACCGCTAACTATACCTTAGTAGATGTTCTTAAAGCACAGGATGAAGCAGCTCAGGGCGTGATTTTCCAAAGGCTTAAAGATGAAATAAAAGCTGGTACTAGCTGCGCTGAAACCGGCCTTACTTCTGCTCAGGTAGAAGCAGCTGCTGAAAGTCTTTTTATAAATAACCTTGATATAAAGAAGTTATATATAGAAAGAAGGATAACCATTACTTCTGATGATTCCGGTGTTGTTGTTAAAGCTGAGTATTATTATGACGGATACGGTGATGATGCTACTCATCCTATAACCTATTCTAATTCCGGTTCTCAGAATTTAAGTGGCACCACGTATCATTTTAGTGTGAATGCTTCAGTGCCTGTGGATCCAGATCCTACCGATGCTTCTGGCAATTATGAATATGAAGCTCTTTCTGGAGCACATGCTTCATCGGTTTATTTCTATTATTATCCTTGCTATAAAGCGACCAATGGTATTGATGGTACTGCAGGAACCAGTGATGATACAGCTAATTTCACTGATCATTTTGTATTAGTGAACAATATGAGTTCAGCTTATTTGATTAATGGTACCGATGACTCAAACAGATTGGATTTTTATCTCTTCAAACAGAATGATATAGATAATGACAGATATTCTGATGATAAGATAGAAGATTATGAGCAGGATTATGAGTGTGTTGTTGATATGACTAATAATGCAACCTTCCCCGTAAATTTATATCATAATTTTTTGTGGAATGTTGCTAACGAAGAGGACCTTCCGGAAGCAGCTTGGGCAACTGTTAATGATGGTGGAAATACTTATAACAGAACTCGTGTGGTTCATGCTGATCCCAATAATCTGTCTGACAGAAGTATTTTGAATCCTCTTGTAACCGCAAATTATAAAGATACTTTTTATAATGATGAAACTGGCGGCGACAGAAATTCTCTGATTCTTGAGGATCAGGCTGTTTTCCCTTATTGGAGTGAAAAATATGATGGTGTATCTTCTGTAACGTTCTATGGCGCAAGATATGGAATTCTGATTGAGGTTTTCCCTCACGGAAGCACAAATGAAGTAGAACATATGTATTCTGAGTTTCTTAATTGGTGATAAAAATGATGAATAAGAACCGTAAGAAATTAAATAATCAGGGCAGCGCTCTTATAGTAAGTATTATTGTTTTACTTTTTGTAAGTATTCTGGCAACAGTTATTTTGTACATTGCCGGTGTAAATTACAGAATGAAAAAAAATGAGCTTAAGACTAAGGTTGCATTTTATCGTGGAGAGATATATCTCGAGCGTATGCAGGCTAATCTCATAATTCCTGTTTCGGAAGCTATGAATGTAGCTTATAGAAAAACCAATTCACAGTATTTTTCATTTTATATTGATCCAAATCTTGATGTTTATCCATCAACGGATCCTGAACCTGCTTTAAGAGGCACTTCGGATTCAGATAAGAGAAGAGAGATTTTCTACAGAAATACATATTATGAATTAAGAGATATTTTGCTTTCACATTATGGTGTCGATGATGAGATTACAAACGACGGTCCTGCTCCTAATGATTCTGCGTTTGTAAAAAATATTATTCATAATATTACCAGTACCGGAGCAGCTAGTGGTGACGGAATTGATATAAGTCACATATATTGCAATGATGGGTCAATGGCTACTTATCAGCATTATGACAGTGCAACTCAGTTTATTGAAAATATACTTTTGGGTCATCCTAATGCTTTTGAAGGAGATGCTGATCCCAATACACCTGTTTATTATGTTGTTGTTTACGGACAGCTTAATCAGGGCGGAGCAACTTATGAGAAAAAGCAACTTTTTAATTACTCAGAATTTGTAGATCTGGATATTATAAATCCTGCTACTGGTGGTATTGCTGAAGCGGATAAGTGTCGTATAGTTTTTAAAAATGTTTGTGTAGTATGTGTTCAGAATGGTTTCAGATCCGTCATTTCTACTGACTTAGCTGTTCAATTCCCGCCTCTTGACTGGGATAACGGAACAACTTCAGATCCGGTTACGTATTGGAATGCGTTTCAGATGTTCTATTACATTAATTGGAAGAATAATTAAAAGGTTGATTTATGGATAGCATAAGATTAAAAAATGACAACAAAGGAATATCTTTAATAGAAATTATTATTGTTCTTGCAATAATGGCTGTTATAGGTGGAATTGTTGTATTGTCTACTTCAGTAGCTACCAATAAACATGTTAATTCTTGTGCCGAGAAGATTGCATCGTCGCTTGAGCAGACCCGAAGCATTGCAATGGGAAAACTGAGCGGATCTGTTCAGATTTCTCAGGTACCCGGCGATTATGTTTATGTTCAGATGGTTGTTGATGGTCAGAACTATGGTGACAGAGTATCTGTAGGTCATCCCGGCGTTACGGTTAATTTTACCAGGAAAGACGGTTCAACCGGAACGCTTAGTGCCGGGGCTGCTTTAAATATTTATTTTTCCAGAAATGGAAGCGTAACTGATGGCCCTTCTCATACAGGCGATATTATCACACAGTTTGAGATAACCAACGGAAACAGAACTGTACTTGTTAATGTAGATCCTTTTACAGGTAGGGTTGAAGTGGTTAAGCCTTGATTTTTGTAAAATTTGATTGCATTTGTAATTAAAATTTGGTATTTTTGTATTAGCCGAAAGGTTTTTGGGGGTTGAAGTAATCTTCATGTTTTTACTTTCAATGAGAAGGAGTTTATGATGAAGAAATTTAGAGGAATTGGCGCGGCCGGACTTTCTCTTGTTGAGCTTATCATAAGCATGGCTATTTTGGCTGTTGTTGGTACGGCAGTCGGCGGTGCTATGTATGTAAGCTCCAGGAGTTATACAAGAGGTGCGGCAGAAGTTAATGTTCAGGAAGAGGCTCAGGTAGCAGCAAATCTTATCTGTGATTGGATTATTGATGCAACAGATGTTAATTCCGACGGGCATGGAGGATTTGTTGAAGGTTCCAGCACCAGGCTTGTTATTGTTCATCCTGATGGAGACAAAAAGATTGAGATTACCGTAGAACAGTCAGGAACTGAACTTGTTTATGTTGCTAAGGATGTTACCGATTCTGGTGATCCGTCTTATGGATCAACCGTAGGTTCTGGCGTTCTTGCAAAGAATGTAACCGGTGTTCAGTTCTACTCAACTTTCGCAACAGATCGTAATGTAAAGATTTCAATTGACTTTAATGTTAATGACAGAACTTACAGAGCTGTAACTGATTCTACTTCAAGAAGCCATGACTTCGTTTCAACAAGTGGAACTTCAGTTTTAGGTGCTCCTGCTCTGCATTTTGAACTTGTATCTAATGATGGTGGTGCTCATGTTACTCTTGAGCCTGGTCAGAATTCTTCAGCTACAGAATATTATTTTTATGCTGTTGTTGATGGCTGCGATGCCGATACGGTTACTTTTAATCAGCCTTCAGAACCTGCAGGAGCATGTACTGAGATAGTTGGGTTTTCACGAGTTACAGGAACCAATATGTGGAAGGTTACTGTAAGATCAGATTCTGATGCGGATCACGATGATACTTATAATTTTACAGTAAGTAACGCCGGTGGATCTGATACTAAGCCTTTAACTATCAGAATCAGAAGAGTTAACGATTGTAGTTTTGATTATTATTCTACTGATGCTACTACCGGTAAGCATATTTGGAATCCTGCTTCAGGTTCACCCGGAGCTGCCGGAACCAGATATGAAAATACTATTTCACTCAACGCAACCAATTGGCAGGAAGAACTTTCAATTGCCGGAGCTAACGCAACAGAGAAGGGATTTGATGCTTCACCTTGGAATTATGTAAATCCTACTGATCTTCAGGTTAAATTCATGACTTGGTCAGATGGTGGTCATACTTGGGTTCCCAGTGCAGCTATAGGTACCTATAGCATAACTTCCGGAGCTAATCCTACTATTTCAGTTACTTTGAATCAGGAGATTTCTTATCCTATAGCTTGTATCATTTCTGCTCCTCATTCAGGTTCTTTCGCAGGAAATCATTCGATTGCCTCGGATCCTTATTGTGGAACTTCTTGTACAGTTAATAATAAGACCGGTGTTACTTATGGCGATGGCGGACATGCTTACTATGATATCATTTGGATCAATGACGGAACCCATAACCATATCGATAATGTAGGTGCCGGAATCAGAAGGGGCGTTCCTGCATGTATGGTTGCAGAATATGACAGCGAATTTAAAAACCAGCTTCTTCATGATATTAAGGAGCATATGGGATGGACTCAGGATACTCAGGTTCAGTGGGATAACGGTTCGCATATAAGGTATTCTGTTACTCTTGAGTACAGACCTCTTGATCCTTATACCGGATTAGGAACCGGTGCTTATGAAAAAGTTGTAGTTGCGAATGTGACCAACTTTGATCAGATTTTTAGCGATTATGTTACCAGACGTCTCAGAGACAGCTCTTCTTCAATATTTAAGCTTAATCTTGGATATGAAGTAAAGTATAACTTTAATGTTTATATTGATGGCACCAAGTGGAAGACCTATCCTGCAACTGGAAGCGTTTGTGCTGCAACTCCTTATGTATATGATCCTAATAGAGTAGCAGGCGATACTGTTAACTTTAAGAATGGTGAGTATACATTTACCCATCCTCTTGGACTTACTGGTACCGGTACTCAGTCATTCGGATTGTTTGTAGATGGTATCATGATGAACAATCAAAAAGTACAGTTTAAGTGTCAGTATTGGGATACTACTTCCAATTCCTGGAAGGCTGCTGACAATGTTATTGCTATAAGCGGAACCGAGTGGACTGAGGGTGCAACTACTGTTGGTGGTGTTTATTATGATCATGTTCATCTTTCCGACGGCAGAACTTATCAGGTAGGACCTTATGACGAGAATGAACCTTCTGCTAATAATTTAAGAACCAACCTTCAGTTCTTTGATATAAAGAAGGATCAGATGACTTCCGGAGTTATCTACAGAGTAGTATTTGATACAGATTGGAAGGAAATGTCCAACATTTCAAGAGGTGTTGAAAACGGCGGACAGAATGATGTTGTTAAGTGTACCAATGAGGTTACCAATCATTATACTCTCAACGGAGATTTCTACTTTACAATATAATTAATTATGAATAATAATTAAGCCGGAGAGTTTTCTCCGGCTTAATTAATTTTATGTTCGTTAAGGGGTTGTGATGAATAAAAAAATTTTTAAATCAGTGTTTGTATTATCCGGATTAATGCTTCTTTTCGGATGCGGAAAAATTTCCGAACTTCCGTCAGGTAATGATTCGTTTAACAGCGGAATATTATCAGATGGTTGCTTTGATGCAATTTATGTAGATACTTCATTTATCAGTGGTGATTTTTACGTTTCTGATTCTTATGTATATTCAGATGGCTATGAATATATATTAAGTGTCTATGATTACAGAGTTTCTTCAACTGCCGATTATTTCCTTAAATTTGATACACAGGGAAATTCTATTATATCAGGTTCGATTGATAAACCTGTTTATGCTGAAGAAGATAATGTATTCGTTTCAGGCAATTTTAAAGACTCGATAATTATACCGTCTTCTGATTATTCTGAGGTCAGCGTTGATTACAGCGATTTTACTTTTGATCAAAATGGCGGATTTTCTTCTTTTTGTGAAGTGGATTTTGCTTTTTATTCCGAACTTCTTGGCAGCTATTATTCCAATCAGAGCAATTATCGTGTTACCTGGGATTCCGACGGAAAATGTACTTCCGTTGAAGCTACCGAAGATTATCCTGTATATGTTCCTACCGAGTATATGGAGTATTTCCTGGGATCTGACGGTAACAAATATAGAATAACTGATTCCGGCATCTCGTTGCTTGATGCAGAGGGAAAATATGCAGGTAAATATTTTGATTTCCTGAATTCAAATATCTTTTCATATGGGTTCGATACTGTTAACATCATCGATTCCAATTCATTCTCGGGTGTTTACAGAGATTCGGATTTCCGAAATGTTCTTTGCTGCTTTAATAAGAAATCAGGTTCTGTAGCTTCAAAGCCCATTGTTTTAGCTTGTTCCGATCTTGATAATGATCTGAAAAAAGATATATATGAATTTAACTCCGAAAACAACGGATTTAAGATTACTGTTTACGATTACAGTGATCTTGCTGAAAAAGGTGATTCCGTTGAAGGATGGTTTTTACTGAAAGATGCTGTATTAAACGGATATAGACCTGACATTCTTTTGAACAATTCCGGATATGACAGTTCATTTATTGAAAAGCTTGGTAAGGATGGTGTTCTTGCAGATCTCAGTGGGGTAATTAAGGGCGATGCCAATCTTCAAGCTGTAACCATCACGGAACAGGCTCACAAATTGTTTTACTCCGGCGATCATTACTATGCAGTTGTCCCTTCATACGAGTATCACACAATTGTCGGAAGTGCTAAGGATTTTTCCGGTGATGTTAATTGGGCGTATGATGGTTTTCTTTCATATGCTTCTCCTATAGTATCTTCATCTTCACTTTTTGACTGTGATACATATGAGAAATTCATGAATAGGTTCCTTACATATTCAGGTTACGATTTTGTTGATTATGATAAGCACGAGGCTTCTTTTGAATCGGATACCTTTGTAAAGTATCTGGAGTTTATGAATAATCTTCCCGCAGATATGATGGAAGCTTCCGATCGTCAGTATTCGGATGGTGTAGGAAAGTATTATCTTTCTGATATTTCATGTACAAATCTCGGTGACATGAATATGTATTCAACTATTTTCTCTTGTGGAGAATATAAAGATCTCGGATTCCCGGGGGAGAAGAACGGAAGCGGAGTCATCAACGCATCATGCAGTTATATGATCGTTGGTGGCAGAGCATACACTAACGAATGCTGGGGATTTATTAAGAGATACCTTTCCACTGATTATCAGGATAACCTTATCAATTCCATTCCTGTAACGGTTTCCGGATTTATCAGATGGAAAGCTAATCTGAATCCTTATTCCATGGGCAATTTTATTCCTACATATTTTTACGATGGAGAAGAAAAGCCCGTTGAAACACTTACTGATGACAGCGCAAAGTACATACTTGATCATATTAAAGATTGTGACAGAATGGCTTTTTCCGATTACAAGATTGAATCCATAGTCATGGATTACGCTACTGAGTATTTTGAAGGCAAAATAACTGCTCAGGAAGCTGCAACTTCCATTGACAGGGATGTTGAAGCGTACCTTGCATCATAATTGTATATTTATAGATTTCAATTTTTATGAAGCCTGCTTATGCAGGCTTCATTTTTTTATCAATGTAAAATTGTCGGTATCTAATTTAAAAAATCTATATATACTCATTGTGTGTATGTGCAAAATTGCTTGTTTATTGTTTTTGAAGATTGGAAGAGTAAAGATTGTTTTTCTCCGACTCCTTTAAAACGGCTTATTTATGAGGGTTATTCTGCGTTCAAAAAATAAATAAAAATTTTTTTAAAAAAGTTGTTGACTTTATAAAATCGCTGTGATATCTTAAGTAAGCTGTCGCTTGAGAGAGCGCAGAAAACAAGAAAGTTCCTTGATAATTCAATACTAATGCATCCCTGAAAATTCCTATTAAAGCCGGAACTCGAAACCGGCATAGAAATTTCAGAGACGAACAAAACCTTAATCAGTAGATTATGGAT
>JAEEGK010006524.1_pt1 | contig 28080 bp, 36 predicted proteins | sample 8958771 | NCBI WGS metagenome assembly JAEEGK01 (sample SAMN16246547, study PRJNA631951) | gut metagenome | biome: gut microbiome; feature: rumen; material: SC-attached | host: Bos | place: Iran: Karaj | collected 2018-10 | reverse complement strand
ACCTTATCGTATTTCTCCAAAGAAACAACACAAAGAAAGAACGAGATGCGGATTCCGAACAAATGAAAACTAGAATTGCTTTGTTAGAAAATGAAATGAAACAAATTAAACAACTAGATCTGGATGCTCGTTTAGCTGCGATAGAAACTTCATTGAAATATATTGAGAAACTACTGGAAGATAGTAGAAAATAAACAAAACCACATGCGGAAGTTCCGCATGTGGTTTTGTTTATTTTTGGAGTGAAATATATGATTGAAATAGATTGTACTATTATGTATAAACTACTCCCAACGGCACTTACCATGTTTATGAAACCATTGTCTTTCTCTATCATACTGTTTTGGATTTTCGGTACAACTATACCCAAAATGTTCAATGTATTTCTTACCAAATTCAGTTGTTAAAGCATATCTATTACCTTTTTTAGATTCGCTTTTATGCTGTCTTGTTAATGGGTTATTATGATTTTCTTTTTTCGTCACCGCTCGTAAGTTCTCAAGTCTATTATCATCTCTTTTGGTGTTAATATGGTCTATCTCATACCCATCAGGTATAGGACCTACGAATGTTTCGTATATTGCTCGGTGAATACTAAAATTTCCATTAGGGCCATGATATTGTTTATATCCATTATTATCACTCTGCTTACACAGCACTAATTTATCTTGTTTAGAATTGTATTTGTAAACTAACCCACCTTTGGTGAAATATCTTCCGTATTTTTCATTGTATTTCATAAATTCTCCATTTCGTTTGTGTACAATATAGAAATTCTGTTAAGACTGTTGAAAATCTCTCATTTTTCTAAACTGGTATATTCAATCACTGTTCTTCTTTCGGTTCAGGTATCTTTTATACCATTTGTGTAGGTCATATCCAACACCACGAACTTCTCTATCTCTAATAAAGTTAATAGCAGCTCTATACGCATTTCTGTTTTCTTGAATAGTTAAACCAATTTCGTTCTTGATGCGGTCAGCTAGATTCCCACGAAGGTCCTGAACTAAACACAATTTTATGTTGTATGTTCTTGAAATTTCATCTGCTTTCTTGTAAGCCGATTTGTAGTTGTAGCCAAAACACGATGTAATGGCATTAACCATATCTTGTTTGATAAAGAAAACTGTTGGATTAGTTTCGCTTTATTATAATAGTCTTTCATAAATTTTTTCTATACTAACACTCGGTGTGTATTTGCGTTTCATTCAAAATCCTTGTTAATTTGTTTTAAACGGTCGTTCATTTGTTCGTTTTTCTTCTCCAGTATATATTCGTTTATACTATTTGTGAAATCTTTTTTAAACCATTCCATAAATTTAAATCTTTCTAACAGTGGCATATTCACACAGTTCATCCATTTAACCACCAATTCAGGTCCGTTTTTCATTTATTTCTTCTATACTATATTCACACAAAATCAACCAATTTATAAATTTTTTATCCATAAAAATATGTATGTGTATTATGCCAGTTCCGCAGTTCCGCAGTAGCGAAGTGTAAACTTTTGTAAACATAAAATATGGCGAAAACTGCGTAATTTGTGGGTCATAAATCCCCGTACAATGACGTACAAATGGCAGTTTTTCGGGGTGCTACACCACTACTATTACCCATAAAACTGGTCTAAATGGTGCCAGATCTGGTCAGGTTTGGGGTGGTTTATGGGTGGGTGTGGGTGGATATGTGGCAAATATAAACAGAAAACCACACCCAGTTTCCCAGGTGTGGTTTATGATTGATAAGAAGAAAATTATTTATTTTTAGATAGTATAGAAATAGCAATTAAACCAGATACGAAAAACCATATTCCATAAATTTGTATTCCGTATATACAAAATTCAAAGATTTTTTCAAATACAGAATGTTCATTACCAGTAATAGCCCATAGAATTAAACCAGCTACAAACGAAATAGCCATAACTATACCAATAAGCGGTCCACTAAGTTCCAATATAGCAAATAGCCAAAAGATAATTCGTTTCATATATTCTCCATAGTTTAAAAGAATGGCTCGGCACTTACTCACAAAGAAACAGTTATAAAGTTCCGCAGTTGCTCACAAACGAGCCAAATGTTTGTTAATTAGACCAAACCATATTTAATCTTATAGTTCATAGAAAGACTATTCATATAAGAAGTGATTTCGGCACGGCTATATTTGTTTGCCAAAACATCTTTTGCCATAGCAATACGGATTTTCACATTCTTAATGAAACGGAGTGTGGCATTGGGTTCCTGCTTAACACCAACACGATTCTTGTTAATCAAACCCCAGCAGAAGTGGTATTTGTCAGATTTCATTCCACCAAGCTGGCTACGCAGTTCAAGCCATTCCGTTTCAAGATTTTGGTATTTTTCGTAATCGTTGTAAGCAGCATTCATACCAGTACGAACGGTTGCCCAACCACCCCAATAACGAGCATCGGTATTCGTCTTATTCTTCTTTTGAGCCACCATAATCTTCTTAACAGCATTCGGGGCAATCGTGACGGTCTTAACGAGAGAGTTGATTTCATTCTTATTCATAGTTTTGTTTTCCTTTTTGTTAGTGGTTTGTGTTTTGTTTGTGCTATTAATATAGTTATTTTTCTTCTGCTTGTCAATGGTTTTTTCCACATTTTTATGTAAAACTTTCTTTACATTCTTGCTGGATTTCTTGACGAAACGAGCATTATATTCCGCATCAAGAGCATTAATAATCTCAGTTAACGCAGGAATTGTAATATGTTTGTCGCCAATAATGGCATATTCGCCAGTTGCGTTTTTCAATGCTTTTAGCGAAGTATTTTCGTATTTAAGCAATTCATTCTTGCTCAAAGACGGAATTTTGGCGATTGTTTTGGCTGGGTTAGTAATAGTAATCATAGTGATTTCTCCTGTTTAGAGTTATTAGTTGTTTATGGTTATAATATAGAATTATTCAAAGAAGTTGTCAATAGATTTTTTAACTTTTTTATGTAATTTTTTGTTTACATAACTAGCATTTTTCTTAACATAATCTTTGTATACTGGATTTTTCAAAAGAACTGCCCATACTTTTTCATTTATCCATTCGTGCGGAATGTTATGGGCATAGTTATCTTTGGCTAAAATCATAGCACACCATACATTAGAGCCAGATTCCATTGTAATCTCCTGTTTACATTAACGAGTGAAACGAGTTCACTAACCAACGAATTTGGCGGTCAGTTCACGGGCGAGAGCGAAACCAGCGGAACGAACATTCTTGTTTTCCACATTCTTGTCAATGATACGCCACATAGCATCATAGAGCTTCGTGCCAGTCTTAACATTGTTGTTCACTACAATCTTGAAAGCCTCGGTGCGAGCCATCTTAAAGCCAGCGGAACGCTTATTCTTATAGTTGGACTGGATAGAGCGGTCAATGAGTTTCCACATAGCATCATAAATCTTTCTGTAAGTGGTGAACTGCTTGTCGGTGAGAGTGAGAGTGGTGTTGGTGTTGTTTGCGATATTCTTCATAGTTAGTCTCCTTGTTAGAGTGGTTGTTTTGTTTATGCCATTAATATAGCATTTTATTTTCAGTTTGTCAAGAGATTGTTTTGTAAATTGTTTTTAACATTCACATTCTCTTTTGTTTCGTTGGTTTTAACCACCAACAGAATATAATATAGAAACATTTAGGGAGCTTGTCAATGGGTTTTGGGCTATTTTTATGTAAAATTTTGTAAACATTTGACGATTCTTTCTTACATTTTTCTTACAAAAATGCTATTATTTTATTATTTTCCTAAAAATTGGCTTTTTTGAGCAGGAATCGCCAAAATGGGGTTTTAAAAAAATTTCAATGGGGGTGGGCCCTATCTAAATAAAATATAATAGTATTAGCCAAAAATTTTCGTGTGTGATGTACGTCACAATGCGTTTATGCTCATATACGCATATTGTAAGAATTCTGTAAGAAATAAATTACATTTTTGTAAGAAAATAGCGGAAAAATGCCATATACATACTATACAAACGAATGAACGAAATAAATTGAGCAGATCTAAAAAATAAAAATTTTCAAAATCTCAAAAAATTGTTTCTACATTTTGTTTTGTAAATGGTCGCCCACTACTAAATGACCACGATTGAGTTTATACATATTATAGTATTTTTATTCATACTAGATTCCTATATAAAAACAATGGTGTTCCGAAGTAGTGGTCGGAACACCATTTTTCATTTAATACAAATTAATAAAGGAATCAAAAGAATGTTAAATACAACATATTTTAATAATTGGTTTAATGCTCATTATGAAGTTAATAGCAATAATAAAATAAAAGAGTTGCGGAAAGAACCGCTATCACACAGAAAAAGATATATTTCTTTTATATTCTTCAGCATATTCTCAAATGGGTATGCCAATAGATTTCACAGAAGATGAAGTTAAAAATGTATTACAAACAAAATATACAGCTCGTTCGGCTCCGTCTTCAAATACGATTAAAAATTGGATTATGACCCAGCTAAAAGATTCGGATTATAAAATCACGAATGCGGGTAGAACCATAGAATTTTCAAATGGTGAAGCAACAACCAATGCGGATATAAACAATCTTGAACAGTATCTACAAATGATTAATAGTGCCGACAATGGTGGTCCTGGATATAACATTGGTGATATTAAAGCAACATTAGGACAAACTATCAAAGAATGGGAAAACTACGCATTACAACAAATTATAGACGATTTGCGTTATGACAAAACATTTGTTAATTATACAGACCAGTTTTTAAGCAATCTCTATGACTATTGGGGCATTGTTGAAAATAAAGATGTATTTATCACAATGATGAAACAATGGATGTGGTGTGTTAAAAGAAAAGTTTGGAACAAAGCAGTTCGCCACCATATTTGGATTAATTTTTATGGAACAACAGGCTTTGGTAAATCCGAATTTGTTAAGAGATTAACCAAACGATTTGAAGATTTCCGTAGTGAAGGTGGTTTGGAGATTTTCGCTGATCAGGGTAGAGAATATAAAAAGTTTTGTAATAACTTCATTCTTTTCTTTGACGAATTATCACAAAATAACCAAACAAATCTAGCTGATGCCAAATTAACCACAAACACTCTTAATGCTATTAAAGCCAGTGTGACTGGTGATGTTATGGATGTTCGTATATTAGGCGGACAACAACAAAATAAGGTTAAGATTAGATATACACCAATTAGTGCTGCGAACTATCATTTGTACGATATTATCTACGATGAAACTTCAATGCGTAGATTCTTTGAATTTAATGTTGGTAGAACTAAAATGCCAAACTCTGCTGACTTCCATTATCTTAACTCAATGTTAAACCATAGTGTAGAAGCATTTAAGGGTATTGACGAAAATAATGAAGATGGATATTTTGACCCAGAATCAAATGTAGGACAAATTGTTAGAGATATACAAAAGCATTATCTTCCAACCAAAACCACAGTTAATGTTTGGATGCGTAAATGTGAAGTTAAAGCTGGTAAAACTTCTAGTGATTTGTTGTATAATGAATATAAGAACTGGTGTAAAGAATATGGATATAACCCACGAAATCTTGAAGGTTATAATGAGATTCTTGCTTCACGATTCCCACGAAATAGTGATGGTGAAATCTTAATTGACATTGGTGTTAATACTAATAACCAACAAACTAATAATAATAATTTTGTGAACAAATTAAGCGAAAAGAAAGTTAAGAAACTAACAGACGAACAAATGAAGGAGTTGGAAGATGTGCTTAGATAGTGAAATAACATTAGAAGAAATAGCCAGCTTTGATGTGGAAAAAGCAAAGAAAGAAACTGAACGAATTATAAATCGTGGATTGAAAATTAACAAATGGAGAGCTGCATTTAATAGACTACAAAATATACACACAAACTATGCAGCTTGGTTAGATTACTATTGTACTGCTTGTGGACAAAACCCAAACGATTGTGAAGGTATATGTGATAAAATCCTAGCTGGTGGAGAATCACTACAAAAAGTTTTAACGATGTTGAACAAATACGCTGAAATGTGTGGTGATTTTATATAGGTTTTTAAAAAAAATAATGGGGGGTCCCCCCACCCCCCATTATTTTTTTAAACCCATACATGTGTTGAAATCTGCTCAAAAACGCCAAAAAAAATTTTTTAATGGGGGCACCCCCATACTAATAAAAATATAATAGTATAGAGAAATTTTATGAGAGTTTATTCAAATTTTTACCAAATTAGTACTTACCCATTACCAAATTACGAATTTGAAGTTTTGAACGAACTAAAAGATTGTTCAAAGAGAACTGACGCAAATTGCTTAACCCACACAAGATTTTTGTTTGAAATGGATTCTGTGCCATTAGACGAACAAATTAAGATTGTGAAAGAACTTCAAGACAAATTAACGAGAGTGGTTTATAGCGGCTCCAAATCATTACATTGTATTATAGAGTTTGACCCACAATATGAGAATGATTGTGCCACAAACTACAAAGCAATATGGCAGTATCTTGATAAACACTATTTTAACAACAAATGCGACAACGCATGCTCAAATCCTTCAAGATTAACCCGAATACCTGGTGTTATACGAAAAGATACCGGAAAAGAACAAAAATTACTATACAACAACCCACAACACTATTTTCCTGACCAGTACGTGCTCTCTGCCGTCATTTTAGATAAAGAGCGATACCAACTAGCCAATGCGATAAAAAAGAGCTTAGACGCCAAGCAAACGGCATTTACTGACAATGGTGGATATGACCCGAATGGCAAATGTTTACAATATGACGATATACAGCACTATTTGAATACCCCATATCCAAAATTAAAAGGGAATGGCGATAGCAGTATTAGTTTGTTTAAAGCATTGAGATGTTGTATAAAATACCACGATGCTCAAACTATGGAATGTGTTTTGAATAAAGCAAGAAATGAGCATTGGTCTGAACACGATTTAAACAGAATGATGGATAACATAAAAGAAAAATACATAAACTAATTAATGGAGAAAATAAAATGGAACAATACACACAAAAAGAACAATATATGATAGATGCTGCTAGTGATTTGTACGAAGATGGTAGCAGCGACAAAGCAATAGCCATTGGTTTAACACAAGGTGATGGTTGGTGGCGGAAATGTATTAGCCACAGACCTTTATGAATCACCCCGAAACGATTTGGCTTCCGACTTCCACGATTTCTGTGCTTTGAATAGTTTAGATAGATGCGATGTAAGGTCCGCAGAGTTTTTTATTCGTGAATTAAAAGCACAAAAAATGTTAGATGATGTAAAGAAGGATTTTGAGTAATGCGGATATAAGAAAACCAAACAACATAGAGAAAAATTGAGTAAAGCATTAAAAGAGTATTGGTCTGACGAAACTAGACACGATGATTGGACTGAGAAGATTCAAGAAGGCATTGAAGAATACTGGAGTGAGAAACCACAAGAAGAATTTGTATTAGGGCGTCGCATTAGACAGAAGATTGATGGCAAACGAGATAAAGAAGGATATAGAGAATACCAACGGGGCCTATCAAAAGAAATGGCGAGAGAGCCATAAGTATTATTACGCCTGGTTGAGGCAAAAGAAAAATGGTAAGACAACAAAAGACTATAACGAATGGCTAAAAGATTATGTGCCATATAAGAGATAAATAGGAGAATATAATGAATTATAACAAATTAGAGCAGCTCCAAAACGAGTTCTTTGAGAAACTTGAACACACCCATACTGTAGTTGAAATCAAAATGCTTGTTGAGTGGTATAAAAATGAAAAGAAAAAAGTAGAAAGTGAGCTTGAAAAGGATGATAAAGATGAAGTATAACGAGAAATATGGTAGATGGTTTACAAAAGGTGGATTAGTATACCGATATGATTCCAAAAAAGATAAGTTAATTTTGTGTAAGCAGAGTAATACATTTGGTTATAGATATTGCCATGATTCTAAACAAAAGCCATTTAAGGTACATAGGGCCATTTACGAAACATTCGTAGGACCTATACCAGATGGATATGAAATAGACCACATTAACACAGTTAAAGATGATAATAGGATTGAAAATTTGAGAGCCGTTACCTCTAAAGAGAATCATAATAACCCTTTAACAAGACAACATTATAGTGAAAGTAGAATTAAAAACTCCACCAGTGAATTTGGTAAAAAATATCTTGAACATTTCGGTTATTCCAAATCTGATAATGTGAATCAGTACGAGAGAGAGCTTATGTGGTTTAAAAAACATGGCAAATGTAGATGGGAGTAATTATGAATAGCATTGTACTTATAACAAAGAGCAGTCCTAAAAGAGTGAACGAATGGGTTGAATACCATAAGAAGAAAGGTTTTGGACCTTTCTTCATTTATTCAAATGGTGATAGTTTGTACAACATTCCTGAAACATTTGAGTTTGACATTCGTGGAAAAGAATCACAACAGTTGTTAGTTTATCAAGACGCATATTCAAAACTCAATTATGGTGATACACTCACTGTGCTTGATGACGATGAATTTTATACTTCGGAACTTAGCATTGACGAATTGTGGCGACAGTTTCCTATTGCGGATTGTTTGAGATTTAGTTGGCAAGTATTTGGAGATTGTGGACAAATTAAAGACGATGGCAGACCATTATATGAACAGTTTGATTTACCATGTGAGATAGATTGCGTTTACAACAAAGATTTACCAGATGGTATTACAGAGAATTTCCATACAAAGTATTCTATTAGAAAGAGTTGGAAACAAACTAGAATGGGCATACACAACCCCTTAATTATGAATGGCATTAGTGTGAATATGCTTGGAAATTTTGTAGATGGTGCTAAACCTTGGATGAAGCCCATTTGGGAAACCGCATTTGTTAGACACTATCTCACACAAGACACCGAAACATTCTGTAAAAGACGATTCAATGTTAAAGATGCGTGTGGTAATGTTGTAGCCGATACAAACAAACTAATAGATAGATATTATGCTATAAACAAACGAACGCAGGAAAAAGATGACATCTTTAAACGATATAGTAAAGACATTCAACCAGTTTCAAGTGAGTGCTATAATGCTAGAGTATCAGACGGAACACAACCCGGAGATACTGACACCGATAGCGGAACAGCTAAACAAGTTAATTGAACAGTACATAAAGGAGCTGGTAAAAGAACAGCAAGAACAGAAGGAAAAGAAGAATGAAATATAATAGCAAATATGGTAGATGGTTTACGAAAGGTGGATTGGTTTACCGATACGATACCAAACAAGATAAATTGGTGTTATGTAAACAAAGCGATGCTCATGGATATAAATTTTGCCATGATTCTAAACACTTGTTTTTCTATATTCACAGAGCAGTATATGAAACATTTGTTGGAGAGATACCAAATGGTTTTGAGATAGACCATATAAATGCTACCAGAGATGACAACAGGATTGAAAATTTGAGAGCGGTTAGTCATGCTGAGAATATGAATAATCCATTGACACTAAATAATCATACACCAACAAGTGATTTTGGTAAGAAGTATGTTGAACACTTTGGTTATGGTCAAAAAGAAAATCCAAAGCAATATGATAGAGAGAAACATTGGTATAGGTACCATAAGAAATGTAGATGGGAGGCAGAATGATAGTGACAGTTCCCGAAAATATCCCCATTGATTATAGTATTCCATACGAACAAGAGTTCAGTTTTATAATTTGCCACAAACCATTGGAGAAAGATTACTTTCAAGACATTAGTTTAAGGCAGTACATAACAGACCAAAATGTGCCAGGTTGTATTAAAATTCCGAACCAATACGATTCACGCATTTATGGAGAAGTTGGATTTTGGAAGTGGATTGCCACACAAATTAGAGATTGCGACCGAGCTTCGCTACTTCATTATAGACGCCGATTGCCATTCTCTATGAGCCATGTGGTTGTTGCTGCTCCAATAAAATTGAATTGTAGTGTGTTAGAACAAACCGCATTTTTCCATTCACCTAAACTTGTAGATGCTATGCGTAGAGCCTTACCACCTGAAGAAATACAAATCTTGAAAGGAAATTTAATTTATCCATACTGTATAGCCAAAATGCCTAGACAAGTAATTTGGGATTTCGTGAATTTCATTGAGCCACGAATGATACAGATTTTCAAAGAACTTGGCTGCCCAACAGAGATTGAGAGTTTGAAGAAATGGGTGGCAAACGATGAAACATTCTGTAAACCTGTGAATGGGAAAGATACTAGACCTGAATATCAAGCACGAATAGGTGGATTTCTTGGTGAACGATTGCGGAACTATATTTTGGACTATATTTTCACAACGAAACCCAATGGAAGTTCGTGAAATAAAACTTTTAGAAGAAAATCAAAAGATTTAGAATAAACTACATATACATACTAATGTAGTTGCATGGCTACCAGGAGTTTTGTTCATATCTCCTGCTCCTAATGTTATATTGTTCCCGCTCCATGTAATTGAGTTTCGCATGGGGCGGGTTTTTAAATCCAAACAAATATACATATATAATGAATGCGAATGTGCCGCTGATCGCACACTATTTTGCTCTAAGTGGTTTTGGTTGGTCCCGAATAAACTTAGGCACTGCTTTTAATTTGTTTGGCAGGTTAAACATAGAACAAACTTGAACGGAAATGAAGCTAGACCAATAGTGGATTTGAAGTGTGAAATCAATTAGTTTTATACGATGCCGAATGGTACCGTGTTCTTAACCTATAATCATAACAAATTAAAAAGGAATTTATATGTCTACATTTAGCAATCAAAAGAAAGTTGAAGCTCTTGCTGTTGCAGTAGCTGATGAAATGCCATACATTAAGAAATCTCAGCCAATGATTTCTCAGGGCGAAATGGAAAACAAGGGCTATGGTATGCAGATCCATACCTACATTGATGACCCAGGTAAAGTCTATGATGGTCTTGAAACTATCCCTGAAGGCGTAACCCAGATTGAATATTCTACAACCTTGAAAAACAAGAATACCAACGTAGAATACGATTCTTGGGATAAATTAGTAAACATTCGTGATTTGAAGCAGAAAATCGTCAATAAGAAAGGTGTTAAGTTGGCAAAGACTGTTCAAGATGATGTTATCAAAAACACCATTTATCGTTCTTGCCAGGCCGTTGTAACCACTGGTGACGCTGGTTTTGATACCCTTTCCGAAGGTGCTGCTAAACTTGAAGAAGTCGCAGTAGCTGGTGAAAAGGTTTCCTTCATGTCCCCAACTACAATGGGTAAGATTGCTGCTGGTGGATTGGCTAAGTTCATTCCTGACGAACAGCAAAAGAAGATTTACTCAAAGAACTATTTGGGTGAATATGCTGGAGCTTCTCAGATTACATGTCAGGGCCTTCCAACAATCACCACACCTTCCGCTATGGCTGCTACAATCTCCTTAACAGAAGAAACCTCTGGCCGTGGTTTGAATAAAGTATCTACAGTCGCTATCACTGGCGGTGTTAATGATGCTTCTATCCCATTCAAGGCTGAAGGTTTGAAGATTGTTGACGTCAATGGTTTGGAAACCGACCAGGACTATATTATCTTTGCTGATAAGAATGGTAATATCCCTGATTTGAGAATTACATACAAAGGCGAAAACTTCAACAATCCTAACGCCTGGGTTGAATCCGGCACTACTGCTTTGTCCTTAACACCTGTTCTCGCAACTGGTACAAAGTACGAAGTTGGTTCTGTTCGTATTGCTGACGCTCTTGGCTTTGACACTTATAAGTTCAATCACATGCCTGCTACCGAAGAATTTGGTTCAGTCACTGTTGATGGTGTAAGACTTGAATGTGTTGCTGCATCTGATATCCTTAAGAGAAAGTCTATCGTAAGAATTGACTGCCCTTATGCTGCTCAAATCGCAGAACCTCGTCAAAACGTCACTGTTTTCGTAAAGAAATAATAAGAGTTAATAACTCACTATAAATAGTGTATTGGGGCTTGACCTTTGCCCTGATACACTATTTTTTTGTTTTAAAGGTCAGTGAATATGGCACTTGTTTCCATACAAATGAGGTTAATACATGTCAAATGAAGAAATAGAAGCCACCAGATCGGCTTTAAATGATGAAGTTGAAGATGTTGTTGATACTGCTACTACTGAAAATGAAACAGTTGAAGAAACACAACCTTCGCAAACAGTAGAAGAACCTACTCCTGCTCCTACACCCGACACTGTTCCTACTACCGACTATGTTAGTAAGAAAGATTATGATGAGATGATATATAGTCTAAAGCGTCAAATGGGAAGGCAGAAAGACCGCTACGAGAACAAATTAACAGAATGGGATAAAAAGTTTGGTGCTTTTCAGGAACAGTTCAATCAATTCACAAATCCCGAAAAAGAATTGAACCCAGAAGACTTCGCTACTTATGGCGAATATGCTAAAGCAGTCGTTGAAAAAGAAGTTGAACGTAGATGGGCCGATAAAGAAAAGGCTATGCGTGCTGAGTATGAACAATACCAGCAACAGTACGAACAAGATATGAAGCATAGAAGTGAACTTGATAAAGGTATTAGTAAATGGTACCCAGACGAAGCTAGCAGAACTGCTTGGCATGATACAGTCGCTAAAGCCTATGAAGAAGGCTTGGAAGATTTGTTAAACAAAGAAAAGAACATTGTTGAATACTTACACCAGACACCAAACTATCCTTTGATTTTGGAACATTTCGCTACACACAAAGACCAGGTTGAACAAATTTGTATGTTAGGTTCACCTTTAATGAGAATCCTAGCTGTTCACGATTTGGAAAATAAATTGGTTGCTGAACGAAATGCTACACCAGCCCCTGCTCCAACAAATGTTGCCCCAACACCAGCACCTGTTGAAACACCTAAACCAGTTAATAACTTGGCTAGACCTGTTGGTAAACCAGGCAACATGACCGAAGCCGAACCAGACATTTTTGGTGGCGACCACAGTGCTTTGCGTGATGCTTTGAGAGCAATATAAGGGGGAACTATGATTTCAAGCAGATACACAAATAGAAAAGTATTTGGTAATAATCCTTGGGATATAGAAATTGCTGATGGTTCAACCTTTGAAGAAATGATTGCTTCTCATGAGATGTATATTCCGCATCATGTGTTGGAATGGAAATATACTTATGACGAATTAAACGAAATGGGTAGATACAAAAAAGTTCCATCCGAAGAACTTATATGGGTTAGACGTTCTACGCATAACGGAAATGAAATACTACATAAAGACTTCTACAAATATACTACAGACGAAAAGTATAAAGAAAAAATGAGCAATAAAATGAAAGGAAATACTAATGGCTCTGGTAATAAAGGTAGAAAGTTCACTGACGAACAAAAACTTAAACTTGGCGAGTCTGCAAAGAAAAGACTAAGACAAACTAGACTTGTAAGTGAATTTGGAAAAAAGTATTTTGAACATTATGGTTATGGTTGGAAAGAGAATCCTTCTCAATACTGCAAAGAGAAATACTACCACAAGATTCACAATAAGTTTTCGTGGGAGGGGTAACTATGGCAGCCACACATATAGCTGTAAGAAAAAGAAAAGATACAAGAAATGCTCAAATGACTTGGCTACTTGAAAACTTCACAGAACCTTGTTATATGCCAGATTGTACAAATAATATGGCAAGTTTAAGCAATACATTTCAAATAAACGACGATTTAGACAAGGATATGGTTGGTTATAATCCTTGTGGAATCACTATGGCTCTTATAAATTATGCGCCTAAAAATACTAAATCACCTGAAATGAGTTATTATGGTGTGGCGACCTTTATGCGTTCAATACAACCATATCTCCCTAATAAGTTAAGAAGTAGAACTGAATTTTTCAAGCTATGGAATCCCAGGAGCTTTGAGCCTGCTAACTCCACATTTGACGAAACTACTGTTGAACTTTTAGAACAAATGATAGATTTTATAATGGGTATGAAGTCTAGAATTGCTGATGATTTAACCAACAAATATATGCTCAATGGAAAGCCACAGTTCTTGGAAGTCTTAAAACGCCGATACAAAGATAATTGGTCTGAAAAGACGGAGACTGTAAACGAAAATCACGATACAGTTGAAGGTGGATTGAAATTAAACATAAATTTTAAACAACTAGACGCTAATGAAAGAAGTTAATTTAGACATTGGTTTATTACCACATCAGTTAAGGTTTGTTAATTCTAACAAACCTTTTACTGCTATGGTCTGCGGTCGTGGTGCTGGTAAAACTTTCGTTGCTTCTTATTTGGCAGCTATTAAAGCAATACAAGGTGAAAGAGTCATTTTGTTCGCACAAAGTTGGGCTTCATTAACTGATAACTTAATGAAGGAATGTAATAACCGATTAGTAGATTTGGAACTAATGATAAGTGAAACTTTGGGTAAACCATTCAAATTTAACTACAAATACAAACAAGATAAAATTGAGTTTCCAGATACAAATGGAATTATATACGGTGCTACATATCCTTCACAAGAGAAAGTTCGTGGATACACACAAATTAGTACTTTAATACTTGACGAAGCAGCCCTGAGTAAGCCAGATATATTGATGATTGCTCAGCCTTGTATGCGTGCTTTGCCTGATGGACAGCATCCTAGAACTTATGCTATTACAACACCAAAAGCAGGCTCCTGGTTTAATACTTTTGTATTAGATAAAATAGAAAAGAAACCTAACACTATTGAGTTAATACAAGCAAAAACTACTGATAATACAGAAATCTCCGAAGAAGAATATGAAGATTACGCATGCAACTTCACGAATGAATCATTGATAAAACAAGAACTTGACGGTGAACTTTTGGACTTACAAGCTGAGAACAGTGTGTTAGCAGGTGTTCATTATACTAAGGAACAAGTGGATACGCCTGAAGAAGGCCTAGTAAGCATTGGCATTGATGGCTCTGGTTATGGTAAGGACAAAACAGTCATAACATATCGTGTTGGAAATTGGTATGAACAGAAGTGCTACAGTACATTGACTGGACATGATGCTAGAAATGAAATCAAGTCTATGCTCACAAAACATCCAAAATGGAGAGTGGTTGAAATAAACATTGACATGGCTTATGGTGAGAAGTATTTTGAGAACTTATCTATGGAATACGACTGCTACCTGATTAACTTTGGCTCTACACCCATGAATGACCAGTATTTGAACCGAAGAGCTGAGATGTATTTCAATATGGTTGCTGGGTTTAGAGAAGGTTTACCAATAAATGATGATATAGAAAAGGAGCTTAATTCTACTTTGTTTGAATTCACAAACAATGGTAAATTGAAGCTCATAAACAAGGAAGAAATCAAGTTAGTGATTGGGCATTCACCTGACCAGAGTGATAGTCTAGCATTAACATTCGCAAATGGAGATAAATCCCATGAAGGATTTAAAGAAGAATACGAAGACCCAACCCAGTACTGGAATCCATACGATTAAGGAAACAAATATGAAGAATACCAATGTAAAAGAACCAGTAAAGGACAAAGAAAGTTCCGAAGTTGCCAAGGATTTGGCAGAAATTAAAGAAACTTTGAAGAAAATTGAGCAGTTGATTGCTACATTATTGAATATATTGCCATACAAACGATAAAAACTATAAATATATGGTAATGGAGGTGTAAATGATTACAGCGGATGTCCTCATATTAAATGCTTTGAAAGCCATTGGTATTGAATGTGAAATTGGTGATTCTCCGGACGATGGGTACTATTTTAATGCTGGCTTGACTGAATTGAACAGTCTCATAACCGAATTAAACATTCAGGACTATTTGGCAGAAGCTCGCAAGGAGAAATTAGTTAGAGCTGGTGGTAAGATTAGAATTGGCAACAGTGACGATTACGAAATCAAAGAAAAAGAACCACCAGTTAACATTAAGGCTTTGTCCCGTAAGAGTGGATTGAGTTATTACAAATTAATTAAATGCGATAAAGCACGAATTTACAACCAAACTAGAACAGGTCTTGCTAATTTGTTCACATACAACATTGAACACGATGAAGATAGACACTGCATGTACGGTGAAATTTTCACTGATGGTGGAATGACAAGTGATTTTCTCGTCATTTACAACAAAGGTTTCCCACACATTAAAAAGGGTGATGAAGAAATTTGGTTCAGTGAAATGAGCATTAACTTGATTGAAGAAGGTCTTAAATACAGATTAGCACAACGATTTAAAATGCCTGATGCTCAAGTGTTTGAACAGAGCTTCAAAGATTATAAACACTTGGTTCAGGAAGCAAATGGAATGAATAACCCAAGTACATACGATTTAGGCGATGGAAACTATTTAGCTGGATACTATAACTTGCTTGGTGGCAACCGGATGGGGTTAATATGAATGTTGTAAACACATCCGTTATAGACTCATTCGTTGGCGGGCAGAACAAAGCCGAGAATCCAAACATTCAAGGCTGTTCAATCTCCAACAATATGATTACAGAAGTGAATGGCGAAGTAAAATACCTTCGTTCATTGTTTGGTAAGAAGTTCTATAAAGAATTAACTGGAAACAAATATAATTGTACTGGTTCATTTTATGCTTCAGTAGGACTTGAAACAGAAAATAGATTGCCAAGTTCATTCTGGTGTTTCGGTAGCCAAGTTTATGAAGTTCGCCCAAGTGGAAATGTTGTTAAAATCTTGACAGGACGAATGGATAAAGAATATGGTTGGACCTTCGTAGAAAGTGGTGGTGAAAGACCATTTTTGTTAATTTGTGATGGAAACACATTACACGCATATAACTTGTATACTGGTGAAATGAAATTAGTGGAAATGCCACTCGGTATTACAGGTGATACCATTGTTCCAAGTAGTGTTTCTTGTTTAGCTGGCTCTATTATAGTTAGTGATAAAAACACTGGTTATGCTTATTATTCCCAACCTTATGTTCTTTCCAATGATACAATGGAAATTTTAAGACGAGATAATGATGGGAATATCGTCACTGATGGTGATAAAAAACCTTTATATGAACCAGTGAGTGTTTGGGATGGAAATATCTTTTATGATATGTACGCAACACTACAATATAAAAATGCTGAATCTAGTTCCGATAGTATCGTATGTTTGAAAGCAGTCGGTGATGTTCTTACAGTATATGGTAGAAGTTCCATTGAATTTTGGACTCGTAGTGATACAGAAGGAATGACATGGATTCGTACAAACTATACAAGTAATAATAGTTTGGGTTTGAAAAACGCACGAACAGTAGGTGTTTTCAATAACTTACAAGGTTTCTTGGGTGCTGGTAATAGAAGTGGTTTCGGCATCTATATGATTGAAGGAACTCAAATCAGTAAAATTAGTCCAATATGGCTTGACGAATTGTTGTTCAAGTCAACATTAGTAAATGTTTTTGCTTATGGTTATAGTTATTCAAACCATAACTTCTATGCTGTACACTTCAAGGATGGAAATGACAGAGAGCGTTCATTTGTATATGATTTAACATCAGGTGATTGGCACGAAAGAACTTCTTTGAATGTTGTTGATATGAAAGCCGAAGCAACACACTATGTTTATCCTATTTTCACAAGAGAAGGCCAACTACTATATGGTTCATTTAAAACAAGTAAACCATCAGCAGTATATGAAGGAACAAAGAATTACTGGTATGAAGACTTGACAGCCACACAGAAGATGTCCTTTGTTCGTGGTAGACAAACTCCATTGATTATAGACTCTGAGAGAGAATTTATTTTAAATGCTCTCAGTATTGAAGGTAATTTCGGACAGTGTGACGATAGAAATATAAAACCATTGTGTATGCTAGAAATTAGTAGAGATGGTGGCTATACGTACGGGAACACTATTACAAGACCTATGCCACGAACAGGTGAATATAAAAAGAGAGTGATGTGGAATGGTTTAGGACTTGTTCGTAATTGCGTAATAAAATTTAGCACAAGTGCTCCAGTTGATTTGTTAATACAAAATGCTTCAATGGCTACGGTTAGTTTGGGGTACAGACTATGATAGAACAAGACTTGCTTAATGGTGAAATAAACCTTGGCTCAACATTAAAAGATTTGTTGGCTGTGACTCAGGGTGCTTGGATTGAGACTGAAAAGAATGGATGGCTGTTCACAAAACTTGGTAGTAAGTTTGGTGTAGCAGTCCAAGAAGTTGACAGTAATAAAACTTATATGTTGCCAAAAACTTTTGATAAACGAACAGGAATCATTTATATTGGTGTTGATGAAATCAAGGGCGATATAATTGGTTTAGGTCAAGAAGCAATAACAGCCCCGATAACTGGAATTGCTATAATTTTAATAAAGTAAACGGAGGTCTAGTAAATGTTAGATTTTTTGGAAAATTTTGGTTTTGGCAACAAATCTAAAGTTAATGCTGCCAATGCCCAGCTAGAAGAAAACAAGAAAGCATTAGAAGCTGCCAATGCTCAAAATATGGGATATATTAATGAGTATGGCAATCTAATGAATAGTTTGTATGGAACAGCTCCTGCTCAATACCAGCAAGCATTACAGAGATATATGAATGCTGAACCCTACAAATATGGGAAAGAAGCAAAAGATTTCTTCAGTCCTGCGTATGAACAGCGTGTTAAAGATGCCACGAATGTTATAACAAAATCCAATGCCAATGCTGGCAATATGTTTAGTTCAGACTATTTGAACCAAATTAACGCAAAAACACAGGCTATGGCTTCGGAAGAATGGGATAAGGCTTACGATAGAATGCAGCAAGACAGAGCAAATGCTCTCCAGGAATACCAGGTAAATGATAATAGACTTGGCAATATCGCAAGTATGTTGGGTAATGATACCGGTAAATATGCTGACTCAATGGGAAATGTTTATACAAACAAAATAAACGCAAACAACGCTTTAACACAGGGCTTGACAGACTTAAATACTGCAATCGCACAAAATAACTTACAGAAGAAAGATGGCTTACAGGCACTTCTTAATCCATTTCGGATAATCCATTCGGGTGATAAATAAAACAAAAGGATAGCGAAATGATAAGTAGAAATGTTAAAATATATTGTTGTGAAGACCCTTCATTAATTGAAAACTATGAATTGGCTTTAAATGATACAGTCAACGTATGGGACTGCCACCATAAACTTGAGATTCATTCAGATTATAGAAACACTCCCGAAGAATTAAAAATGATGGGTCTATACTATAACAGACCTGCTTGTGAATTTATTTTCTTGAAAAAGGATCTTCACACAAGCACACACCAATCAGGAGTGAAAAAGTCTGCGACACACAAGATGAATTTATCTAAAGCAAAAACTGGCTCACACAACAAAGTAAAAAGAAAACCATTAACTGAAGCCCAAAAGAATAATATCAGTAGTGGAACTAAAAAGGCTATGAACGATAGTAAATTAAGAAAACACTTATCTGATAAGGCAAAAGCAAGAGTAGCCTTGAATCCAATACCAAATGCGAATTGGAAGAAAGGTAAACACAAAGTTGTGAACCAGGATGGTTCAATTTCATGGGTATAAAGGAGAACGATATGAGTTTTAATCCTACATTTAGTTATACACCAGCTCGTCAATTAATCATTCCAAATACTGGTACTGAAGGTTGGAAAACACTTGGCACAATCTACAATGGTGTTGCTGGTTATATGAGCTGGAAAGACAAAAAGAAACAAGCAGAAAAATTACAGAAAGCTCAAGATGACTATTACGAAACATTGAAATCATATTTGAACAAAGAAGAAGCTCCTGTAGCTGCGGAAGAAGTTCCACAGTCCGAAGTTCCACAGGAAGCAGTAGCAGGTGGTACACCCGAAGAAGTATTGATGAATGTTGCGACACAACAAGCAGCACAGACTGGTGGAGATGCCGCAGACTATGCTTACAGAATGGCATTAGCCAAACGCAAACAAGAAGAAGACCAAAGGAATAATTTGGCTAAGGCCTTGATTGGGGGTTAATATGGATGCTAGAGAATTAGTTAGTCCTGATATAACAGACGATAACTTCAAATGGCGTTTTGCTATGGAGAACCTAAGACCAAAATTAGACATTGAAGGTCCAGGTGTTGGCTCTCTATTGTATGCTATGAATCCAGCAACAAGTGAACTTGGTTTGAAACAAATGGATAGTGAATTGAACCAACAGCTCGCAGCTAATGAAAACTTTGACAAGCGTGGTGATAGAGCATTGAAGTTTATGGAAGACCGAGTTCAGGAAGATATAAACAGAAAGAAAATGATGAATGTTGATGCTGGACACGCAAATAGTTTGTTAGCAAATTACACACAAGCTATACAGAGTGGTGATGCTACTGCTATTGCTATTGCCGAAGATAGAATTAGACAAACATTACCAAATGCTGACAACATTATGAAACAGGCCAAAGAACAGGTCGCATTAGGAAAAGTTCAAGATGACGCTTATCTTGAATTAGGTTCTATGTTGCCAGACAAATGGAACAATGGTGCTGAAAGAAAGTCCTATATTGGAAAAGTTCAAAAGGCTATTGACGATGGTTTGATTACTCGTAAAAATGGTTTTGAACTTATTGGTAAAGCAAACCAAACAAGTGATTGGGGAACATTGAATAAAAATGCTCACAAGCAAGCTCAAATTGGTGCTAGTGCTGGTAGAGGTGTTGCGAAGAAAGAAACTGATTTGGTTGAACAGAAATACAAAGAATTGAAGAAACAGTATCCTTCAATGAGTGATGCCGAAGCCCAAGCAAGAGCCAAACAAATGGCAGGAGTTAAATAATGGCAGAAATGAATGTTTTTGACAAAATAAAGTTATCTATGGACTTGGATGACCCACGCAGACAGAGTGTGGAATTGATGGAAAAAGTTGTGAATAAAATCCCAACTGAAGCCGGTAGAAAATATGCTTTATCTAAACTCTTGAATGACCCTAAGTATGGAATGACTGACCCCAGCACATTCAAATACCAGGACTATGCCAAAGACCTTGAAGATGCTTGGTCTGTTAAACACCAGGAAGATTATAAAGCACCTGATGTTGTTAAAGCAGAAGAAAAGAGAGATAAAGAAACATTCTTTGATTGGGATAGTCCAAACCACTGGAGTAAAAAGAGTACGAAAGATATAGAACGCAGAGCCCGTGATGCTGGTTATGCTGATAAAGGTGCTTACTTAAAAGCTGTGGGTGATGCTCAGGTACAAATTGACAGAGAAAAATTGTTTAATGATGTTCCTGGAACTATTGCTAAAATAGCTTATCCAAGAAGCTACGATGCCGTAATGCGTGGTGAAGATATACAAGCTAAAGACCTTGGTCTGGATGTTGCTGAACAAGCATTGTATACTGTTAACCCAGGTGGACGAATAGCACAAGCCGCTAAGTTGGGAGAAAAAGCAGGAGCATTAGGAAAGATTGGCGCAGTCGCTGCTGACATAGCTTCAAACCCAGCTATGATGGAAACCGCAGATGCTATTGCTTATGATGACCCAAACAATGCTAGAAGTGAATTTAACCCAGCAGATGTTGCTATTGGTGCTGGTATTAATGCTGGTATGAACAAAGTAGTAAACAGATTGTTTGGTGGTTTGGAAGCTCCAAGAACTGTGCCAAAGAAATTTCAAACAGAAGTTTCAAAACAAACTAGAAAAGACATAGCAGCAGAGAAGGCAAAAGCAACTAGAGATAGCAAAGGTGTAGTTAGTGATATGTTGAGAGCCAATAGAAATGGCGAAGACATAACTCCATATTTACAGAAACTACAGGACCTTCAATTAGTACAAAATAAACCAAATCCAACTAAGGAATTTAGAGATAGAACTGCTAAAGATTATTTTCCTGAAATAAAGAAAGCCATTGGTTACGAAACAATACCATTTGTTAGTAATAAAGCTGGTGACTTGATTAGCGAAGACCCAAAAATGACAAGAAGCATTATTTCAAGAGCTGTTCGCATTCCAGGATTGAATTTAGCAGGACCACTCGTTGATGCTTACTATGAATCCAAAGAAAAAGAATCTGAAAAGAAAAAGATAAACCGTGACTTAGGTTACGAAGAATAAAGGAGAAATATAGTATGATACCTTTAATTATGGCAGCTATTTCATTAGCACAAAAGAAACAACAACAGAACCAGGCTGAACAACAACAGTTAGCAAACAATATGAATGCGGGCTCTCAAGCCCCACAGCCAAATATAAATTTGCAGAGCAACTTTGGCAATGCTGGTTCGTTGTTAAACCCACAAGTAGAAACTGAAGAAGAAAGAAAGCGTAGACTCGGTTTCTAATAAATAGTTTAGAACACAAACCAAATTGCGGATGAAAAGACCCTGGAAGATGGGTAAGAAGAACGAGGTTTATAATGGAAGAAAGTTTTGATTTAAGCAAACTATTAAAGAAGATTAAAAAGTTTGAAGATAGGTCTTACAGCCGCTTCAAAGAACAACGAAATCGTATAAAAGATGATAAAGAGTTTCTTTGGAAGAAGCCATTAAGTGAAGATGTTTCAAAGTTGCTCGGTAATAAAAGATACCGTGGGCATTTGGATGTAATCAGTAATGCTATTAGAGCCATAGTAAACTCATACACTTCATATCCTTATAAACCTCGTACCGACTTACCTGATTTAACAGAGTTTTATGACAAATTAAATGACGATATTAGTGAATCAGTAGAGAACGCACTTAAAAATGCGGTCTCTTTTGGTTTAGGTTATATTGTTGTTTTACCACAAGAAAGAAATGGTGCTGTTGTTCCAGTACCATATAGTATAGACAAAGTAGAAACAGTCTATTATGACCCTGATTCTACGGATATGAATGGTGCTGACGCAAACCAAGTTCTTTTCATTGACTACAAATCAAAAGCATATATTAAACACAAATATGGTGAAGAAATTGCGGACAAATTTAAGAATGGAAGTTCACTTGAATTAACAACAAGTGAACCAATCCAAGATGAAATGTGCCCTGTATTCACTTATTTTAAACAGAAAGATGGTATTGTAACGATTTACAAAATCGTTGCTGACACACTTGTTGAAGACCCAGTAGAACTCTACCTTAAACAAATCCCAGTAATACCAGTATATGGCGAAGCTATTGAGATTGATGGAAATAGAATCTATCGTGGTATTGTTTCACAGTGTAAAGTTCTACAGGACATGACTGATATGACTGCTAGCCAGTTGATGGAACGATTGGCAAAGAGTCCAAAAGGCATGTGGATTGCTGGACGTAGACAAATTGGTAAGAATGCCGATTTGTGGGATAACAGTGATACGAACACTCACCAGTTGTTCATTTATAATGATAAAGATGGCACTGAAACACTACCAGCACCAACCCGTGTTGATTCCAGTGTAGAATATGGTGATTTGACATCCATTATGAGTAATACTGTTGGAATGATGCAGTCCGTTGTTGGTGTTGAAAGTATTGGGCTTCCTGACGAACGAAACGAAGTCACAGCAACAGAAGCATTGTTGAACGCAAAATCTTACAACAACAATGTTAGACATTTTATGAACCACTTGAAATATAGTTTCAAGGCTCTCGTAGAATTGATTGCTCAGTATTTTAACTTGGGTGATATACAAATTAAAATTGAAAATGGCCCTCAAGAAAATCTTGAAAGACAAACAGCTCGTCAAGAGTTAATGGCATTGACTCAAATGTTGGATGACCCAACAGACAGAAAGAGAGCCATTCTCGCAGTCGCAAGTACAATGAATGACAATTCGTTCGTTGCCCCATTCTTACAGGCTATTTCACAAGAAGACCCTGCTATTACACAGTTGAAACAACAAGCTACTGAAATGCAGCAGACTTACGAACAACAGATTGCCGATTTGAAGAACCAAATCATATTACTTAAAACACAAGCAATCCAGGCTGATACTAGAAACAAAGAAACTCTCAAGAAAGCCGAAATGGATAACCAGGTTAAGCTTGCTATTGAAGAAATGAAGCAGAATGGCGAGAACGGCAGAGAAGCTATGAAGTTGGCACACGATGATTTGAAAGACGCACAACAAACAAATCTAAATGTTGCGGAGGATTCAAATGTTTAGTTTATCTTTATTGAACAAGAACAGGATTCAAAATGGTCGCTTGTTCGTATATGAAAAAGATACAACCGATTTGGCTCCTGTGTTCACATACGAAAATGCTGAATACACAGAAGCTCCAAACCCTATTTACTGTGTCAATGGACTAGCCGAGAACACATATTTTCTTGAAAACAGAATCTATGATGTTCTAGCACAGGAATACGAAGGCGAGAGTACTGACCCAAAGGGAGATTTGCGTCCTGAAGTCTGGCGTGAGTCTTTCTCTACTAAGGTCGGTTTTGAATTTGACAGAGAACAAAGAGAAGCAAATCGTATTACTGTACACACGATTGAAAATCTTAAAACTCTTCCAGTAGGTGGATATGTAGACGTCATTGGTTATTGGACCGATAACGATTGTGAAGCTCGTACTTATTACTGGGATTCAAATTGTGTTAATACTGAAGATGGTGGTCTTATAATTGGTAGTGAACAGAGTGATACTGGTAGATGGATTTTAATTTGTAATGAAATTATGAAATCCGAATACTATGGTGTTTATGGACTTAACCACCAGGAACATTTGGGTTCATTGTTTGCTTATAATGAAACTTATGGTTCTATTGGACTTGTTTCTCCAAAGACTATTTTCTTGGCTCCAGGTGCTTATGGCGATGGATATAGTTTATACAATGCTCGCGGTAAGAAAGTTGTATTTTCTTATGGTGCTAAGCTCCGTAATGGCAACACACTCCGTTGTATGAATTTTGAAGGCATTGGAAATAGTGTACTTGGTGCTATACAAATTGGTTTCAATGAGAATGGTCAGTGGAGCGAAGACCGAGCAAATCAAACAGTTCGTTTGAGTCAATTCCCAACACTTGACGCATTTTTGAATAGCTGGTCAAAGAACTTAATCTTTGATAAAGAAGGAGACGTTGTCCTTCTTAACAGTAAGACACTAACAAATTGTTATGTTGTATTTGAAAAAGAAATAAACATAATCAGTAATGCGTTTGATAACCCAGCTACGATTTATTTTGATAACTGTACGATTGTTTCAGACCACAAAATTGCGGATGGAACAAGAACGCACTTTAGAAATATGTACATTTCCGACAAATGGTTCAAGCGTAGATTTAATACATTTATTCCAAATGCGGAAGAAGATGTTAATGTAAGTGCCAAAAGCAAAGATTTTGACAAACCAATAAACTATTGGAAAGTTCTTACTTTGTATCAACCAAGTGCTGTGACAGCAGATTTTGCTGGTATGGATACTGGTGATGATTTGGCAACATTCACAGCTCCAGGTTTAAGTTCTTGTGTTATTAGAAACTACAATGGAAAATATATTACTGTTGGCTCTGAGATTCCTAATGCCACATTAGAAAACTGCTACGCAAATAGTGCTTACATTTATTCACCAAAAGCAACATTGAACAACTGCCGCTTTAATGCTGGTAGTCTAAATGCCAATGGTTTAGGTGGAAGAATTGATAGATGTTATGAAAATTGTATTTTCAGTAATGCCGTCACATTCGGCATGGAAAACGCAACTGCATTTGGTTTAAGTGCTATAAATTGTGATTTTGGTTGGTATAATACAAACCCATTCACAAGTTATTATGGTCTTGATGTTGGTCAGTATCCAAACCAAAGAGGTCGTACTTTCTTTAAGAACAACATTGGTCTTGGCGATTACTACAACCCAACGGCCTTCTTCTCAGGTATAAACACTAACCCTAAGTCTATTATAAATGGCGACCTTGTGTGGAGTGATGCAGTAGGTTCTTGGAACTTCAACAATGGTTGGGTCACTTACTCACTTGAACCATTTATGAGTGAAGCCCCAGGTTGGAGATGGGATTTGAATGCTTCTGTTCAAACTAATTTGTATGTACCTTCTTCTACACAAACACCTGACATTACATATAAATGGGATTTCGTACATGGTGGTGATGGCAAAGTATACAATGCTGGTGTAATTAGTATGAGTGCTGAGTTTGAAAGAACAGATATGTTGTATAACCCTTGGACTCAGGATTTGGGTAAAGTTTATTTAGTTAGACACACGAGGTAGTAATGTTACAGTTTTTGTTTTCACCTACAAAACAATTTCTTTATGATAGTGGAAAGCTATTAGCTGGTGGTAAAATTTATGTGTATTTGAAAGATACACAGAACCTTGCTACTTTGTATGATGGCGAAACAGGAGAAGGTAAACCAAACCCTATTGTGCTTGATGCCAACGGCAGAGCCAGTGTAAAGGCAGATGATGTAAATGAGTACAGACTAGAAATCTATACCCCTTATGACACACTTCTTTATACCTGTAATGCGTTCTATGCTGAGGGTGGAGAAGGTGGCGGAACATTTATTGTTCGTCATGACGGTACATTAAGTGGAAATGGTACTTCTCAAAATCCATTGGGTGTTATAAACATTCCATTAGCAGTAGACGATACAATGACAGCTTATACTGACATTGTTGAAGGTGTAAGTTCATTGGTGCTTGGTGTTAATGGTGATTGGTTTAACGATACATTCGGTAGTGCTTTAAACGATAAGGTTGACTGGAGTTCATTTAGTGCTTGTTGTTCAGCCGTTAAAGGTGGTTTAGACCAAAAACTAGACGCTAGTGCTTATGATTTAAGCAACTATTACAACAAACAAGAAACAAATAATTTGTTTGAAAACTACTATAACAAGCAAGAGATTGACGATACTGTTAATGTAATAAACCAGTTAAAACAAGACAAATTAACTTTTCAGTATGACGAAAACAGTGCCATTTCGTCTATTAACAACAGTGCTCTAGCAGGTGGTCAGGGTGGAGATACAACACCTTGGATTAGTGGTGCGAAGATACTAGCTGACACACAAACTATGACCGATAATATGATTATACAGGTCCTTAGTTCATTCACATTGAGTGGAAACAAGAACCATTGTATTGCGGTTAAGGGTGGTGTATATCGTTTCCCAAACAAATGGGAAATTGCTAGTGGTATAGCAGAAACAAACTATTTTATGCCACAGAGTTCAATGAGTGGCTATTTGCCAGTATCTAGTTTCTCAAGTTATACTGCTTCCATACAAAATAATTTAGAGAACAACTGGAACTATACTAATTCAGCTTATAGTTTATCCATAAACAACTTCTACAACAAATTAGATGCTAGTGCTTTTAGTGCTTGGAGTGCTGTACAAGACCCTGTATTGATTGGTAATTCAAATATAACTGCTATAAGTTCAAAAGTTGACAGTCACATACAATGGAACTTAGCTGTAAATTCAGCTCCAGTTGTTACTGACACTAGATTAATTGGCGAAAATTGTGTTACGGCACACACTACTGAAACAAGTGGAGAATGGGTTGTTGGTTTAGTACAATCTGCTTATGAAGCTATTGATTCTGTTGGTGGAATTGCTACTGATGTTGATACATTGAAAATTGCTAGTGGTAATTACTACCCAATGACAGGAAATCCATCTGGTTTCTTAACAGAGCACCAGGATTTGAGTGATTACTATAAGAAGACCGAGACAAGTTCTAAAGAAGAACTAAGTGCTATGTTCGCACAATTATCTGCTGATGAAACATATACATTGGTTCCAGGATATAACATTGGTATATCTAGTAATGATAATTTAAAACAAACTACAATTTATTACACTGGTACTAATGGTGATGAAGAAGTCAATTCTGTGGTTCGTCAATATAGTGCTAATGGAACTTGGTTAACTGAGAGTGATAGTGCTAAATTCTACCCTATGACTGGGAATCCAAGTGGATTCCTTACAAACCAGTCTCTAACAAACTATTACACTAAAACAGATACTTCTTCTAAACAAGAAATCTCCGCAGCTTTGCAGTACATAAGTTCCAATGCTGGAAAGACTTACACTGGTGATGACCCAATATATGTAAACAACACAACAAATCACATTGGTATTACAGGTGAATCACTTTCTGCAGGTCCAAATGTTGACATATTCTCCAGTGGTGGTTATGTTGTAATTAGTGCCGAAGGTGGAAATGCTTTCCCAATAACTGGAACAAATGGCACTACTGGTTTCA